>ERZ838577.1090-NODE-1090-length-38548-cov-9.687164_pt1 | contig 38548 bp, 40 predicted proteins | sample MGYA00519682_ERZ838577 | MGnify/ENA primary metagenome ERZ838577 (study PRJEB31850, sample SAMEA3708838) | human gut metagenome | biome: human gut; feature: human-associated habitat; material: faeces | place: China | collected 2014 ...
TGAACCGGCGCATTTCTCGATTAGAATCCGGCGCACTTCTCGATTAAATTTTACAACGCAAAATTAAGTATAAAATGTCAAAATACCCCTCCCCCATTGTTAAAAATAGTTAAACTATGTTAAATAAGAACGGCCCGGGAGTTTTATATTGCTGTAGTTCAATACAAAACGGCGAACGGGACAAACCCGCTCGCCGTTTTATGCGATTGATATATCTGTCCGGCAATCGCAGGACAGACATGATTCTTATTTGTTGTTACAAAGTCTTTTTGACTTCGACTTCTTCGAATGCCTCGATAATGTCGCCTTCGCGAATGTCGTTGTAACCCTGGACAGAGAGACCGCAGTCGTAGCCGGAGATGACTTCCTTGACATCGTCCTTGAAACGTTTGAGCGATCCGAGCTCTCCGGTGTAGATCACGATGCCATCGCGGATCACGCGCACTTTGCTGGAGCGTTTCACCTTGCCGTCGCGCACGATAGCTCCGGCGATTGTGCCGACTTTGGATATGTGATAGGTCTGAAGCACTTCGGCTGTTCCGGTGATCTCCTCGCGTATTTCGGGTGAAAGCATTCCTTCCATGGCGTCTTTCACTTCCTCGATTGCTTTGTAGATCACTGAGTAGAGACGTATCTCGACGCCCTCCTTCTCGGCTTCGCGTTTGGCCGCTGCCGAGGGACGCACCTGGAAACCGATGATGATGGCATCGGAAGCGGCGGCCAGAGTGACATCGGATTCTGAGATAGCGCCCACGCCTTTGTGGAGTACGTTTACCTGAACTTCGGGTGTGGAAAGCTTAAGCAGCGAGTCGGAGAGTGCTTCGACGGAGCCGTCGACATCTCCTTTGACAACGAGGTTGAGCTCGTGGAAATCGTTGAGCGCGCGGCGGCGTCCGAGTTCTTCGAGGCCGAGGCGCTTCTTTGTGCGGAGTCCGAGCTCGCGCTGGAGCTGTTCGCGCTTGGCGGCGATTTCGCGGGCTTCCTGCTCGGTTTCGAGCACGTTGAACGTGTCGCCGGCCTGAGGAGCGCCGTTGAGACCGAGGATGAGTACGGGAGCTGCCGGGCCTGCTTCAGCGACGCGCTGGTTACGCTCGTTGAACATGGCCTTCACTTTGCCGAAATGTGTCCCTGCAAGAATCACGTCGCCGACGCGGAGCGTGCCGTTTTGCACAAGCACTGTAGCCACGTATCCGCGTCCTTTGTCGAGAGAGGATTCTATTACGGAGCCTATTGCTTTGCGGTCGGGGTTGGCCTTGAGGTCGAGCAATTCGGCCTCGAGAAGCACTTTGTCCATAAGTTCCTCCACGCCGATACCTTTCTTGGCGGATATGTCCTGGCTCTGGTATTTCCCTCCCCATTCCTCAACGAGATAGTTCATGTTGGCGAGCTCTTCCTTTATTTTGTCGGGATTGGCGGCGGGTTTGTCGATCTTGTTGATGGCGAACACCATGGGGACGCCTGCTGCCGAGGCGTGGTTGATGGCCTCGATGGTCTGGGGCATCACATCGTCGTCGGCCGCCACGATGATTATGGCAAGGTCGGTTACTTTGGCTCCGCGGGCACGCATGGCGGTGAACGCCTCGTGACCCGGGGTGTCGAGGAACGTTATGCGGCGTCCGTCGGAGAGCTTGACGTTATATGCGCCGATATGCTGGGTGATACCTCCGGCTTCGCCGGCGATGACGTTGGCTTTGCGGATATAGTCGAGCAGAGAGGTCTTGCCGTGGTCCACGTGTCCCATGACCGTTACGATCGGCGGACGGCTCTGGAGATCCTCTTCGTTATCCTCGACAGTCTCGATTGCCTCGGTGACATCGGCGCTGACGAATTCGGTGGAGAAGCCGAATTCTTCGGCCACGATGTTGATGGTCTCCGCGTCAAGACGCTGGTTGATGGAAACCATCACGCCGAGGTTCATGCAGGTTGCGATTACGTTGTTGACGGGGATATCCATGAGATTTGCGAGGTCGTTGGCCGTGACGAACTCGGTGATCTTGATCACTTTGCTCTCTTCGGCTTCGCGCTGCTGGTTTTCAAGCTCGCGGTTGTGCATCTCCTCGCGTTTCTCCTTGCGCCATTTGGCGCTCTTCTTTGTGGCTTTATTGGTGAGACGGGCGAGGGTCTCCTTTACCTGTTTCTGCACGTCTTCGCTGTTGACTTCCGGCTTGACAGGCCGGCGGTCGCGTTTGCGTTTGGAATCTCCGTGTCCCTGCTGCTGTCCGCGGTTGTCTGCGCCGCGGTCTTTCTTGCGGGCGTCGTTGCCGAAGCCGGGTTGCGAGGCGGCTTTCTCTATGTCGACTTTCTCTTTGCCTATGCGCTTACGCTTCTTGCGGTCGCCATTCTCTGCAGCGTGGGCGCGTGCGGCTTCCGCACGGCGTTCGCTGCGGCTTTTCTTGCGGGGGCGCGTGGACTGGTTGATCGACGAGAGGTCGATCTTGCCCACAACTTTCAGCTCGGGGCCTGCCGGAGTCGGGGCATAGCGGAACACGTTGCTCTTCGGCTCATCCTCTTTGGCAGGTTCTTCCTTTGGAGCATCAACTGCCGGAGCCGCCGGAGCTGCCTTCGCGGGCTTAGGTTCCGCGGGCTTTTCAGCAGCAGGTTTCTCCGTTTTCTCCGTCACCTGCTGCTCCTTTTTCTCCGCAGGTGCGGATTCCTCTTTGCGGGGTTCCTCGCGGAGAGGTTTCCCGGTTGCCTTCACTTCCGGAGCGAGGGCTTTTTCAACAGGCTTTTCTGCCGCTATCGGTTTGGCCGGCTCTGCAGCCGGAGGGGCGGGTGTTTCCGCTGCCGCAGTCTGCGGCGCTGTCTCCTTGGCAGCGGCGCGGGCCGGATCAGCCTGAGCGGCCGGACGCTGGCCATGGGAATCAAGGTCGATCTTTCCGAGAATCACGGGTCCGCGCTTTCCGGGAATCTCTGTCTTGATTTCCGCGGGACGCTGACGTTCGTTCTTGGCCGCTTTCTCCCGGCGGTCTTCCTTGCGTGCGGAGGAATATGTATCGGATACCGCTTTTGTTTCCTTGTCCTTACTGAATTCTTTTGTAAGGATCTGAACGGCATTGTCGTCGATACGTGTGTTGGGATCGGGGTTTTCTCCGATCTCGATGTTATGCTTGCGAAGGAATTCCACGGCCGTGTTGATTCCTACATTCAGGTCTTTGGCTACTTTGCTGATCTTTGTGCGCATATATATGTTTTGGGATGAGTCTCTTTATTTCCGAGGGGAGAGGTGAGGGGTGCCGTATCAGTCTTCGAACTCGGCCTTGAGCACGTCGATTACATGCTGCAGGGTGTCGTCTTCAAGGTCGGCCTGGTCGAGCACGTTCTTGGGAGCGTTGAGCACTGCTTTGGCAGTTCCGAGGCCGAGGTCTTTAAGGGTTTCGATCACCCATTCGTCGATTTCGTCGCTGAATTCATCGAGATAGATATCTTCCTCGCCCTCCTCGATGTCGCGGTAGACGTCGATGGAATATCCTGTGAGCATTGTTGCCAGACGGATGTTCATGCCGCCTTTGCCGATTGCGAGGCTAACCTCGTCGGGATGCAGGAACACTTCGGCCTTGCGGTCTTCCTCGTTGAGACGGATGGAAGAGATCTTGGCCGGGCTGAGTGCGCGCTGGATATAGAGCTGGGGATTTGCGGTGTAGGAAATCACATCGATGTTTTCGTTGCGGAGCTCGCGGACGATTCCATGAATGCGGCTTCCCTTGATACCGACGCAGGCGCCGACGGGATCGATGCGGTCGTCGTAGCTTTCAACTGCGATCTTGGCTCTTTCGCCGGGGATGCGTGCCACATCCTTGATTGTGATCAGGCCGTCGTGGATTTCGGGAACCTCCTGCTCGAAGAGTCTGCGCAGGAAGCGCGGGTCGGTGCGGCTTACGATTACCTTGGGATTGTTGTTGGGGTTGTCGACGCGTTTGACGATGGCGCGCACCATGTCGCCCTTATGGAAGAAGTCGCCGGGAATCTGCTCCTCTTTGGGCATGATCAGCTCGTTCTGCTCTTCATCGAGCAGGAGCATCTCCCTTTTCCATATCTGATGGACCTCTCCGGTGATTATCTCGCCTTCGAGCTCTTTGAATTTGCTGAATATGGCGTCTTTCTGGAGGTCGAGGATCTTCGACTGGAGGGTCTGGCGAAGGTTGAGGATTGCGCGGCGACCGAATTTCTCGAAGAAAATCTGCTTTGTGACATCTTCCCCGATCTCGCACTCGGGGTCGATTTCACGTGCTTCCGTGAGGCCTACCTCCATGTTGGGGTTTTCGACTTCGCCGTCGGGGACAACCTCAAGGTTCTGGTATATTTCGCAGTCTCCTTTGTCGGGGTTCATGATGACGTCGAAATTCTCGTCGCTGCCGAACATCTTTGCGAGCACGTTGCGGAACGATTCCTCGAGCACGGATATCATCGTGGTCTTGTCGATGTTTTTGAGTTCCTTGAACTCTGCGAACCTGTCGACCATATTTACTGTCTCTGCTTTCTTTGCCATAAGACTCTATATTCTTTTTCTTGTATGTATTTTTTAATGTGTACTTGTTAATCAGCTTCGGCTTAAGTTTAGCTGCGTATCAGTGGCTCAGAATTCAAAATGCCACTGGGCGCGGTTGATGTCGCCATAGCCGAATGTGAGCTCTTTCTCTACTTCCACGGGGCGTTTGGCTCCTTCGGGCTTCTCTTTCACCCGTATGCTGATGCGGAAAGAGTCATCGCCGGCTTCGAGAAGGGTACCGGTATATTTGCGTCCATCGCGGGAGAGAACGTCGATCGTATTGCCGATATTCTTGACAAATTGGCGGCGCACCTTGAAGGGGGACGTGAGACCCGCGGAACCGACTTCGAGCGAATAGTCCTCGTCATCGCGCGGGAATTCGGCTTCGATGGCGCGTGTGAGATCGGTGCAGAAGTCGATGTCGACGCTTTCGTCGGAATCGATCTCTATGCGGATGTCGTTGGACGGAGTTATCTGAAGGTCGACCGGAAAATAGGATGTGCCTTCAAGTTTTGTCTCAATGAATTTTTCGAGTGCGTCTCTGTCTATCATCGGGTATGCTGTAAAAACAAGGAGGAGACGTCTGTCCCCTCCGGAATTCTTTGCAAAGATAGTAAAAAAATAGCGGCTTAGGGCTGTTTTTTTGCTTTTAGCGAGTTATAACGCCCTTGAAACGGCTATATTTAATATTATTTAACTAAATGTTAGATTATTTAACATTGTTTTCCGCCCAATAATCGATGAGCTGCCGGGCGAGGGATGGCATAGTGGGGAGAAGCGGGAGATTGTCGGCGGTGAACCAGCCTCCATCGGTAAGCTCGCCGTCGGCGAAACTGATTTCCCCCTCGAGCCAGTCGGCTGTGAAGGCAATCATGAGCTGAGAGGGGAAGGGCCAGGACTGGCTTGCGAAATAACGGATATTGCCGACGGTGAGGGTTGTCTCCTCTCGGACTTCGCGGGCTACGCATTCTTCGAGAGTCTCGCCTGTCTCGACAAATCCGGCCACGAGTCCGAACATGGGCCGGCTGAAATTGCGGGCATGGACGAGAAGCGCTTGGTCGCCGCGGCTCACCAGGACGAGCACTGCGGGCGATAATGCCGGGAAGGTCTCGGTGCCGCAGGAGGGGCAACGCACTGAAATGGAGGAGGCCGATTCGGTGGGCGTTCCGCATATGCCGCAGAAGCGGTGGGTGTTGCGGAAGTGGGAGAGCTCTGCTTCGCGGGCTTCAGCTTTCCATTGGTCGGGCGTAAGATAGTTCCAGGCCTCGCGCAGACCTATCTCGCGTTTTTCTCCATTGATCTCTATTTGCATTCGGGTAAATGATTTGAGACAGACTATTGTACGATTTCGGCTTCGTTTTCCCGCAGAAATTCGGCAAGAGCCGGGTTGTCGCCGACTATTTTTTTCAGAAGTTCCTGAGGAGGAAGTTTTTTAATAACTTTTATGTCGGGGTCGACGGCAGCCTCGATTGTGATTTCATCGTTCTGCAGTTTGTCGCGGAGGAAGGGGATGAGAACGTTTCTGGCAGATTCGATGGCCTGCACCTGTGCCGGATGGTCAAGGATTAAAGAATATGCCGTGTCGGAGACGCGGGTGATACGGGCCACGCGCATGGCGCTCGCGAGAATATGCTGACCCGGATTGGCGGCCATGAATTCGGCCCAGACTTCGAGAAAACGTTCATGGGTGAAAGGATTGGAACGTTTTTCCAGAGTCGAGGCCTCCATGTTATCTTCGATGTCGGAGATTCGGAAGGAGTGAGAACGCGTTTTGCGGGGTTGCTGACTTTGCTCAGGCCGTGGTCTTGCATGTACGGGCGCAACTTGGGCCGGGGGCTCCGGTTCGGAGGCAGTTTCCAGTCTGTCTTTAGCCGGAGCGGTCTCGGCTTTGGGTGTCGGTGCCGCAGCCGCAACCTGAGAGGCTGAGGAAGCTGTCGACGGAGCGGAAGCGACCGGGGCGGCAGGGTTGCGGAGGGAGGGGAGATCCTCCGCCAAGTCAAAAGGGGGCGTAGCGGGTTTGAGCAACTGACAGAGGCGGATTAGCGCCACTTCCACAAGGAGCAGTTTATTGGAGGCGCCGCGATAGTTGTAGTCGCAGTCGTTGAGAATTTTCATGGCTGCATAATACCATTGCAGTGGAAGCGACGAGGCCTGATTGCGAAGCCCTTCGGCCGTTTCGCGGTCTGCTTCGAGCAGAGGAAGCGTGCGGGCGTCGGCGGCGACCATAAGGTCGCGGATATGCGATGCAAGGCCGTTGATGAAGAAGAGGGAGTCGAAGCCGCGGTCGCGTATCTCCTTGTAGATAAGAAGGGCATCGGGTACGTCGGAACGGGAAAAAGCGTTGACGAGTTTGAAATAATAATCATAATCGAGCACGTTGAGGTTCTCGATGGCTGCTTCGTAGGTGATCTCACCGCCGGCCGAAGCCGCCACCTGATCGAATATGGAGAGCGCGTCGCGCATGGCGCCGTCGGCTTTGCGTGCAATCACGGCAAGTGCGCGCGGATCGGCCTTGACGCCTGTGTCGGAGGCCACGTAGGCGAGATGATCCACCATGTCGTCAATGGTTATGCGCTTGAAGTCGTAGATCTGGCAACGGCTGAGAATGGTGGGAATCACCTTGTGTTTCTCGGTGGTGGCGAGAATGAAGATGGCATATCTCGGGGGTTCCTCAAGAGTCTTGAGGAATGCGTTGAAAGCCTGAGTTGAAAGCATGTGGACCTCATCGATGATGAAGACTTTGTACCGGCCCATCTGCGGGGGAACGTTCACTTGGTCGATCAGGCCGCGGATATCGTCGACGCTGTTGTTTGATGCGGCGTCGAGTTCTATGAGGTTGAAAGAGTTGCCGCGAGAGATTGCCTTGCAAGACTCGCATTCGCCGCAGGCTTCGCCTTCCGGGGTGGGATTCAGGCAGTTGATAGTTCGCGCGAAGATGCGGGCACAGGAGGTTTTCCCCACCCCGCGCGGTCCGCAGAAGAGGTAGGCCTGGGCGAGGCGTCCCGTGCTTATGGAATTGCGCAGGGTGGCCGTGAGATTTTTCTGACCCACTACGGAGGCGAAGGTCACGGGTCTGTATTTGCGTGCGCTGACTATATATTGCTGATTATCGCTCATCTGTAGAAAAATATTGATTGTCCTTTGCCTGAAATGGCATGTAAAACAGCCGGGCGAAAGGTTTACAAAGCTACAAAAAAATATGAATTTTCACAAACGTGCAACAATATAGGCGAAATGGCGTTACAAAGAAAAAAGATAAGGGAGATGACTAAGAGCAATCTATATACCGGTACGGGCGACATGGGAACGACATCGCTCGTGGGTGGAGAGCGCGTTAAGAAGAACAGCGTGCGCCTTGAGGCTTACGGTACGGTCGATGAACTGTCGTCGATGCTGGGACTTGTGGCATCCGATCCGAAATGTGAAGAGGAAGTGCGCGGTCAGATTCGTGAGGTACAGAACGAGCTGTTCAACATCGGAAGTTATCTTGCAACGGCGCCTGCTCCGGGAACTGAACCGCTATGCGCGAGCGTTACGGTGGAGCGTATACAGCAGCTCGAAGGCTGGATTGACGCTCTCGACGAACAGACGCCTAAAATCCGGGCATTTGTATTGCCCGGCGGTTGTGACACCGCATCGAGGGCACATGTGGCGAGGGTGGTATGCCGGCGTGCGGAGCGGCGCATTCTCGATCTGTCGGAGGAAAGCTATGTGGATCCTGCTGTTGTCAGATATATCAACCGATTGAGCGACTGGCTTTTTATAGTTGCCCGTTATTTCAACTTCATGCAGGGTGAAGAGGAGATAATATGGCGCAAAGATTGAGATATTAAGTTAAAAATAAAGGTATAAAAAGGATAAGACATTATGTATTGGACACTTGAACTGGCGTCGAAACTCGAAGACGCACCATGGCCTGCGACAAAAGAGGAGCTGATTGACTTTGCGATGCGGAGCGGAGCTCCGCTCGAAGTGATAGAGAACCTTCAGGAGATAGAAGACGAGGGAGAAGTATACGAAAGCATCGAAGAGATCTGGCCCGACTACCCCTCCAAAGACGACTTCTTCTTCAACGAGGACGAGTATTAAATATAAATTTATCATAAATACCTGATATTCAATGGCTAAGAAAAGAATAGTTTTCTTGGCCATTGCTGTTTTATGCGGTTTTACCCCGTGGTTTTCTTGGCTAAATTACCTTTTCTTGGACTCACTTAGTGATATTCTTGGCTAAAATCCGACCATCCTCAAAGGTTTGTGAGTATCAGCTAAACGGGAAAATCAAATGTATTTCATAATATATTTTATGTCATATAAACCTTTATTAACATTGTGCTGATAAATATTGGCAGTAATGTGGATTAATTTTGTAACATGAAGCAAGCGAAAAGAGAAATAGTCGTTCTGGATGGAACAAAAGCAGAGGCTATTACGCCAGCAATATTGTCTGTGAGTAGAGCCACGGATGTTCCGGCATTTTATTCAGACTGGTTCTTCAATAGGTTGGAACGGGGTTATTGTCGCTGGCGTAATCCTTTCAATGGTGCCGATAATTACGTGTCGTTCGAGAATGTGCGCTTCATTGTGTTCTGGTCAAAGAATCCGGCTTCGCTGATTCCATACATCTCTCGTCTGCAAAAGCATGGAATAAAATGCTATATCCAATACACACTCAATGATTATGAGGATGAAAGATTGGAACCAGAAGTGCCGCCATTGCGGCATCGGATCGACACATTCAAACTTCTCGCTAAAACGCCGGGAGTAGGCGCCGTCGTGTGGAGATTCGACCCGCTGATTCTAACGGATAAAATCAGCATTGACGACCTGCTCAGCAAAATCGAAGGAATCGGGAATCAGCTGATGGCGTATACTGAAAAATTGGTGTTCAGTTTTGCCGACATCGCATCTTACCGCAAGGTCAGTGGCAATCTGACATCTCACGGCATTAATTATCAAGAATGGACGGAGAGCGAGATGCTCGACTTCGCACGACAACTGTCAGAACTGAATCACCGGAACGGCTGGAATTTCCGATTGGCCACATGCGCTGAGAAGATTGATCTTGGCAAATATGGTATTGCTCATAACCGTTGCATTGACGATGAAATGATAGCCCGGATTGCCTGGCAGGATGTAGAACTGATGAAGCATCTTGGAATGGACATTCGCCAATATACGCCCGACCTTTTCGGACAATCGATGCTTCCGGAAGGCGCAATTCCCCTTGATGGCAACAGATATGCTGTGCGCACGCGGCATAACCGGGATTCCGGACAACGCAAACTCTGCGGTTGCATCGCAGCAAAAGACATAGGTCAATACAACACCTGTCCTCACGGATGCCTTTACTGCTACGCTAATACATCGCCCGACTCCGCGCGCAGCAACTTTCTCCTTCATAATCCCGATGCCGAAACAATCATTAAGTAGAACATCATGTTGAAACTATTGAACTTTAACATAATAATCGAACAAGCATCCGGTCGCTATAACGCATTGTCTGAAACGAAACAAAAGGAATTGAAAGAATCCCTTTCAAATGGTAAAGCCTTATTGAAAAGTTCAGAACAACTGGACGCGTATTTGTATCATTATAGCGATATGCATCGCAAAAAATTGCTAAGAGCATATTCCCATATACCGGAGTCCATTTTCCGGCAGCCATTCTCGGTTATAGATTGGGGTTGCGGACAAGGTATCGCATCTATGGTGCTTGATGAATTTTTGGTAAAACAAAAATTTGATACCGGTATGATCACTGATGTAACACTGATAGAACCGTCCAAACTTTGTTTGAGGCGAGCCGCGGGATATCTTGAATGGTCTTTACCGAATGCATTGTTGACAACAATTAATAAAAAAGAAGAGGGTGTAGAGCCGGAAGATTTATGTGTTCAGGAGAATACGGTGAAGCATATCCTGTCAAACGTTGTAGATATGCCGGAATTTTCGGGAGATGGTATCCGAAGGTTTTTGAATTCAACCAGAAGACTACGCCATATTATAATTATGGCAAGTCCGTTTTATCCTGAAGATGGCAGAGGAAAAAGAATGGACGACTTTAGCGATTCGCTCAATGGTTCTCATTCCATCTATTCTTTCCAAAGACATATTGATGAATGGGATGAAGATTTTAGTTGTCAGATAAGGATTCTTGACAATATTAGTAATGATTCATCCATACATCGCTGAAATCGTTTTCTTGGCCAATGGCTGGATTTTCTTGGCCACATCCGATTTTACGCCGTCAGACACCGCGGTTTTCTTTGCTGAATTCCGCAAGTATGACATAAGTGGCTGACCCACAAATATGATTGCATTCTTCAACGAGGATGAGTATTGATATAAAATCCGCCCAATTTTAAGACATAAACAACTAATACCCAAGCGATTGACAAGCGGCAAAATAAACTTGTCAATCGCTTTTTGTATCCTTTTACCGCAAAATAAACTTGTCTGTTTTCAGATATTTAACTCCACAGAAATTTGTTAACTTGTCTATTTTTCCGGGGACACAACCATATTCCGACCGAAAGAAGCGGCTTTAGCAAGCCAACCCACTTGAAATTCCAAACTGGAATCGCAGTACTGGGGTACAAAACTTATTCCGGTTAAATAGGTAATCGCAGAGATTGCAGCCAACATACTCGTGAGGGACATTCTCTGTATTTGCATGAATTTTAGCTTCCACAATTACAATTCCATAGAATTCTCATTAAGGAGAAAGTCATAGATGCTCATGATTGTTATTCCATATTCATTGCGTATGACCGGGGTTGGTTCGCCAAGGATGATTATTTTTTGAATGAATCATTGTAGGGTAAAGAGGTCTTTCTATTATCATGTCGTTGTCAAATCATGTGTCTTGTCACAAAATTTGATAACGCAAAATTAATACATAAGTATAATTCTACAAAATGTAAAACATCTAAATAGGAGCATGTGCGTATGAGGCTTACCGATGCCGTCTTTGCCAGAATGGTTGTCGATGTCCGTTCAATGCTAAACGCTATGCCGTTGGAACTGAGAGCCGATATTAACGGCGACTTTCTCTTAGCAATTCGCCCAGTCATGTGGTAGCGGTGTCAGATAAAACTATCTTCTTTGTGGGGGTGAAGGGTGATGAATACGACCGCCGCCTCGCCCGCCGCTGCATGATTCAGGCACACAGAATGAAGAAATTGGCTTGGTCCAAACGTAATATGAATGGCAGTCGATTGAACATTCTTCCGATAAGTGCGTTGAAATAGTTGTAATGCAAACATGTTGTCGACTTCATTGCCATAATAACGCATCGTTTTCTTAGTTATAATCTCATGATAAGGTACTATGAATAAGGGAATAATCTGTAAACTAATAGCTCTTTCGTCCTTTATTGCAGGTGCGTACATAAGTTCTGTTCCTGCTGATGCATGTACACGAGCCGTATATCTGGGTCCTGACGGCATGGTTGTGACCGGACGCACGATGGATTGGAAAGAGGACCCTCAGTCCAACATTTATTTTTTCCCAAGGGGAATGGAGCGTCGTGGCGGAATTACGGACAATTCCGTGAAATGGACATCTTCTTATGGAAGCGTGGTTACTGCAGGATATGACATCGGTATCTGCGACGGAATAAACGAGAGAGGGCTTGTTGCCAATCTACTTTTTCTGGCAGAATCTGACTATCATCGCCCCGGAGACAAACGCCCTGTGATGGGGCTTGCCATCTGGACGCAATATGTGCTTGACAATTTCGCCACTGTTGATGAAGCGGTGGAAGAACTTGGCAAGGAATTGTTTCGTATTGATGACCCCGACCTTCCGAATGGAGCGAAATCAACACTGCATCTTTCGATTTCAGATTCAACCGGCAACAGCGCTATATTCGAATATATAGCGGGGAAACTCCTGATTCATAGCGGGAAAGACTGCCGGGTAATGACAAACTCTCCTTCATACGACAAGCAGCAGACGTTAGACGACTATTGGAACCAGATAGGAGGTCTTGTCATGCTGCCTGGAACCAACCGTGCGTCAGACCGCTTCGTCCGTGCGTCATTTTACATCAACGCGTTACCACAGACCTCCGATTATCGTCAGGCGGTTGCCGGCGTGTTCAGCGTCATGCGCAACGTGTCTGTGCCGCTCGGAATCTCTGTTCCCTCCCAGCCGAATATAGCGTCTACACGCTGGCGTACCGTTGCAGACCAGAAAAACCTCGTATATTATTTTGAATCGACCTTAAGTCCGGATATTTTTTGGATTGATTTAAAGAAACTTGATTTCAGTCCGGAAGGGAAAGTCAGAAAGCTCTCATTGACTAATGGCGAGATATACGCAGGCGATGCCGCCGACAGAATGAAGGACACTGAGCCGTTCAGGTTCCTCTTCGGGATATAGTGACGTGACGGTTGGGATAAGAAAAAACTGAAAAAGTTGAATCGGCGGCTAAAAAGTTGCCGATTCAAATTTTTTTTATGTCGTCCTTATCACGAACTCGCGTTAGGCGTTTGTTTGACCAATGGTATCTGTCTCCGCGTGACGCATGGGTAGACAGATACCGTTTTATCGCCTCAGATGGCAAAATTTGTTTGTATTTGGGTAGCAAAATCTGCCATTGTTTGTATATAATCCCAACCAAAATCTATTAGTGGGAATATAGTTTGCTCAACCGAAACTTTTAAGGGAGTTATGCAACATTTTATGGTTGCGAGCGGCAAATGCAACCCATTTTAGTTGCTTGTCTGAATGCAAATGCTTATATTTGCATAAAACTTCAGATTATGAAAATTGGAGCGATAATAACCGGCGATATTGTAGATTCCACAAAAATGGCAGCAGTGGAGCGCAACTCAATGTTGCTCATGCTGCAATCCCTACCGGAATTGCTGTCGACATTTACAAAAATCGATTTAGAGATTTTTCGTGGGGACAGCTTTCAGATTAGGGTTTGGGATCCCGTTGACTCATTAAATGTCGCACTCGCCATACGCGCCCATATCCGTTCCTTTAAGTTTGCCGAGTACAACAGTCAATGGGATGCCCGCATGGCAATTGGTGTCGGAACTGTGGAATATGAAAATGGCACTCTTGCAACGAGTGACGGCGAGGCGTACCGTTCCTCCGGCAGAGGGCTTGATTCCATTGGTAAATATCGGCTTACAATAAAAACGCCTTGGAAAGAGGTAAACAAAGAGTTGCGAGTCTCGACTGCGTTTGCTGACGACATTGTTTCCGGATGGACTCAGAGCCAAAGCCGAGTCATGTTTCAAAGTTTGACTACCAGTCTCACCCATGCCGAAATCGGGAGTATACTCGGAATTACTCGGCAGATGGTTGACAAGGCACTGAGAGCAGGTAAGGAAGATTTAATGAATCTGTATATCAACAGATTTGAGGAATTGATTAAGAAACGACTCGGATGAATACACTCATACTCATAAAACTTATTGCGGCACATCTGACCGGAGATTTTCTTCTCCAGAGTGACAGAATGTGTATTGATAAATTCTCAAATAATTCCAAAGCAAAATACAAGGCTCTCGTTCTTCATGCCTTGGTTCAGGCTGCTTTGGCATATATTTTCGTTGCTCAATGGAATTGCTGGATTGTACCGGTAGTGATTGGCGTCAGCCATTTCGCAATAGATCTGGTCAAAACAATGAGCAAGAGGACCGACCTTATAAGTTTTGTCTGGGACCAGCTTGCACATTTATGTATCATAATTGGATTGTGGTGGCTCGAATTCGCAAGACTGTCACAGTTGGATATAGCTGACGAGATATTCTCAACAAATTTCTGGCTCATCGCTACGGCATACATCGCAGTGCTTGCACCGACCTCCATTTTGATAAAGTTCTTTATTGAATTTGAAAAATGGATGCCATCCGAAGCTTCATCGCAAGGCTTGCCAAACGCCGGCAAGTGGATTGGGTATCTGGAAAGGATATTGATTCTCACCTTCATATTCACAGATAATATAGAAGGAATAGGATTCTTGTTGGCGGCGAAATCAGTATTCCGTTTCGGAGAACTAAACAAAGCCAAAGATATTAAGATTACAGAGTATGTGCTCATCGGCACATTCGCCAGTTTCACGATTGCCATATTGATTGGGTTCGGCATTAACTGGCTTATTGGTATGAATTTTGAATAACACGATTTAGATATAGAATATGTTTGTATGGGAATATTCCTGAATCGTGTTTTAAGGTCTCAAATGGCGAAATATGTTTGTATTTAGGTCGGTTAACAACGGTTAAATAACTGAAATACAGTATTGAAACCTTTTTTCAACGAAGACGAGTATTAAGCGATAAATTTCACACAACACTCGATAATCAGTGGCCGAGAAAAGAATTATTTTCTTGGCTATTGCTATTTTATGCGGTTTTACCCCGTGGTTTTCTTGGCTAAATTACGTATTCTTGGACTCCCTTAGTGATATTCTTGGCTAAAATACGATCCGTCCTCAAAGATTTGTGAGTATCAAAACAACTTTTACTTGCATGTGTTATACAAATGTTTTACCTTTGCGTTACAAATAATAAAGAATATGAATAGGGCATCAATTCCCAGAAAACAGACCTCATTCCGTCTTAGCGAAGAACTTCTTTTACGTCTTCAGGCAGAGGCTAAACGACATAACCGTAGTCTCAATAATCTTGTAGAGAGTGTGTTGATGGCTTTCGTGGCTGATCGTCCCAACAAGACGACTCTCTCGGCCATGAAAGAGGCTGAGACGTCCGACTCTCTTGAGACGCTCGACCTGAACAGTTTCCGCAGGTTTGTCAATTCCTTATGAATACCCTCAAACTCACATCTCAGTTTAAGAAGGACCTTAAGCGTTATAAACACAAGACAGGGGTGATCGACAAGCTTGAGGACATTCTCAAATTGCTCGCCAATGGTCATTCCATCTGAAAACAGACCACATTTTTTGACGGGTAATTACAAAGGCTATATGGAATGCCATGTCGAAAGCGACACGCTTCTGATATGGTGGGATAAAGAGGAAGGCATCATCAAGCTTGTACGTTTTGGCACCCACTCCGAGTTATTCTGATTCTTATTGATATGATGCAATGTGGCGCCTTCTAAACCAATCAATCCTGCGCCACAAGAAGTTTGGCAAAAATCGTGAAGTCTTTGTATAGCACCAAACTAAGCATGCGGGCAAATTGTTGGTGTCAGTAGGAAATCCAATAATTAATACTGTTATGAACACAGAAATTGAAATCAAGACTCCTGTAAGACTTATAGACAAAGTTCCCTTCGTAGAGGGGAAAATCAACAGAACCACCGTGCTGGCTAACGAATCGGGCGAGATAGTGCTTCTGGCCCTTGACGCCGGTTGCGAGCTTCCCCAGCACGAGGCACATGCTGATGTGCTCGTGCAGGTGCTTGAAGGGGAGGCAGACTTCGGAATCAATGGTGTCAGACACCATACGCGAGTGGGTGACAGCTTGTTGATGCCGGCTTTCACGCCTCATAGCGTATATGCTCCCAAGCGCGTGCGTCTGCTGCTCACCAAACTCAATGTCTGATTTGCGTAAACGGATAAACCACCGGATATGGATTGGAGACAGTCGATATCCGGGGCTTTCCTTGGTTGTTTTTTCGTAATCTACCATATAAAATCAATGGCCCGACTCAACGACTTCATGGTGTGCCCCGAACTGGCACCCATCTACAATTATTGTCTCTCAAACGGGACAGCCGCGACCTACGGCAAAGGAGAATCCTTTGTGGATGAAGGGGCGCTCTGCCGATATGTCGCCGTTGTTAGCTCGGGATATTTCAAATTTTCGGTAATCGACAGCAACGGCGATGAATGCACCACCGGCTTCTCGTTCGCAGGGGATATTGTGGCCGACTATGTCTGCTCTTTCCTGAATTCAGAGCCGTCACCTACATCAATCATCGCCGGTGCCGATTCAGAAGTGCTGAGAGTGCCGGTTGGCGAATTGAAGGCCTTTCTCGACGATGTCGATCACGAATACATCGCCCGCACGGCAAAACTGCTCCTGAAGGAGGCATACAGCCGTTATATCGCCATGCACAGATTTTCGCCCGAAGAACGATATCTGAAACTCATCAGGCGCGTGTCGGACCTCCTGTCTCTCGTGCCATTGCAGGAGCTGGCGTCCTATCTTTCGGTTTCGCGACGGCATTTCCAGCGCATCCGCACGCAGGTGGGACATTTGTCCCATGAAAAATGAAACATACTCCGTAATTTTGAAAAAAATCTAAAACTTTCGGATATGTTCAGAAAATTAGCCATTGTCGGGCTACTTCTTGCATTAGCCCTGTGCGCTCCGATTGCGGAAGCTGCCAAAATCTATCAACTTGTTGATGCCACCGTCTACCTTAAGGGCGGCAAAACGGAACAGTACAAAGGAGCGACAAAGCTATCGATGCCGCACAAAACCGATGCTCTGCAAAGAGTTGAAAATGCCTATACCAAAAATCAGAAAAAGGCGGGTGAAATTCCATCGTCCGCTGTCGATTCTGTGGTAATGTGGCTGCCGACACGGCCCGACAGCCGCTATACCTTCGTTTTCGTGCCCAAGTACGGATGGTGCACGCTCCTCGACAAAACGGCGCAATCCGCCGCTTATTTCTATTCCGGAGGAGGATACCGTATCCGGCCCGATGGGGGTCTGTGGTTCTATGATAACCGGAAACTGATAGTGGACCGCGATGGCAAGACAAACGATCTGAAGAATCCCTACGATATGAACCCCGATAAGTTCGCCACGAAATTAGCCGAGATATCGGGCGGCGATACCAGACTTGAAGCCCGGCTAAAATATCTTCTTGGTCGGGAGCGGCCCGAGAATTATGTGCGTGTAGTGAAGATGAACGGCGATACCATCTACGGCTATCTTCACAACGACGCCAAGACAGTAGCCAAAAACCTCTTCTCGAAATCGGGAACGCTGTTGCAATACATCAACATCAGCGACGAGCCCGACGGCAAGAGGACACGCTACTCGGCCGATGAAGTCAGCGAGATTCGATGGTTCGACAATAACATCGCGCCCAATACGAGGGTATCCATGTCGGTGAACGCTCCGCGCATGTTCAAAGCCAAGAATTATACACGCGGATTTACATGGCTGTGGGACATGCGTCCGGCCGGCAGTATAATCAAATATGAAGTATGGGAAACCAGCGGCGGAAGAAACCCCATCAGCCGTCTTGTCCCTGTGGTAAGCGTATATTTCGAGGGCACCAAAGGAGCGTATATGCTCTCTTCCAACGGCTATGTAAGCTTAGCTCTGCTCCACAACTATCTGAAAGATGCGGCTCCTGCATTTCACAAAATGCTGAAGGAATACTATGGAGACAGCCCCGATGCGAAAGCTCATTGCAACGAACTTAAAGACAATCCGTCGAGAATTCTGGACTTTTACGAAGAATATCTCAAGACGCACGATTACATTGACGATCGGCCCGACGTGAAAGTGTCGGACGACGAAAAAAACGCCGATAAGGATGCCGGAAAGGACGCCAAAAGAGATTAATGGAAGCTGGGACTCACCTTCAGTATTTGGAACTCCGTCTGACAATTATCCATATGCATACAAAGATGCCACTTTGTATGTGCCTAAAACGTCTATAGAGGATTATAAGTATGCTCAAATATGGCGTTTTTTTAAGAATATCAAATCTGAAGAAAATCAGCTATTGAATCAATTTCAATTGATCGGAATTGCAACTATTCTCTATATGATTTATGTGGATCCAATCTTAATTCGTTGGAGATTGCCGCTAAATATAGTCCGGAGGTCTTTAGAATCTTTGCTCAATTAGGAGTATATGCAAAGATTATTAATAAGGCAAAATTGCACTCGGGTCAGCTCAGTTCTGACCTGACGGCCAGCTTAACGCAAGCTAAAGCTTGCTCACAGAACCAGCCTCAGGGAGGCTCGATTAAAAGCCTTGAAGCCGGAGAAAGATAAGAAGCCGAAGAAATCTATGAAGCCGGGGAAGAAGGGGCAAAGAGATTAGTGAATTGGTTCTGTGCGCCCGGCTTCAGCCGTTTCTATCGCTTTTTAAGATTATCTTTCTCGCTTTGAAATCTTCCTTTTTCGCGTTGGAGCCTTTTCTTCCCCCTTCGGAACTTTCTTTCTCGATTTTGGGTTTATCTCTGGCTCTATGGAATGCATTATTAATAATTTCGACTTGCATATTTGCGGGTTATTCGGCGTTTTTCTATATTTGTTATATTGAAGTTGTTTAAACTAATATCTTAAGAAACGTCACTACAACAAAAATCGTTAAAATATGTTCTAAATATAGAATAAAGTCTCTATGACGCGAGCTCTTGCGATAATATTATGTTTGATAGCGACTTTGTTTCTTGTTCCTATTCAGGGCGAATGCAGTGAGATCCCTGAGTATGAGTCAGAGACAGAGATTGAATGTTGTGCCGTTGTCAGTGGTCTGTCTCAGTCGCAAGTTGTTGAGAAACTGCCGGAAGTATCGTTCTTGTCAGATTTATATTTAGTTAGGCGTCCTGTATATGTATATGTAGAGATTCGGAAATCCGTTTATCGTCTGCCGGCAAGAATCCTTAACTGTGTGTTCCGTGAATAGTAAGGTATAGGTTACCACTCACTCTATATCAACTATATCGACCGAAGACATCTCTGTATGCCTCCGGAAATATTAACTTATACGTATATTCATGACACTCATATTATTATATCTTTTTGGAGCCCTTGGGCTATCCTTTCTTTGCTCAGTACTCGAAGCCGTGTTGCTCTCTACTCCCGTATCATTCATATCGATGAAAGAAAGTCAGGGCGTGAAGGATGCGGCTCTGTTGATGAAGTATAAAACAAATATTGACCGACCTGTCGCAGCTATTCTGACACTCAATACCGTTGCGCATACCATAGGCGCGGCCGGCGTAGGATCAGAATCAGTCAAGGTGTTTGGAGAAGCCTATTTCGGAATTATCTCCGCCATTCTTACACTGCTTATTCTTGTGCTTTCGGAAATCATACCCAAGACCATAGGCGCATCATATTGGCGTACTCTCGCCATGGTGTCGGCGAAGATAATAAAAGTTCTTATAGTCATAACATATCCGCTTGTGTGGCTTTCGGAATTGCTGACACGTTGCGTATCACCCAAAATACAGCCTTTGACTGTAAGTCGCGAGGAAGTGGCTGCAATGGTCAATGTCGGTACGGACGAAGGCGTTATCGATGACGCAGAGAACAGAGTAATCCAGAATTTTCTGAAACTCTCTAATGTGAAAGCCGAGGATATAATGACCCCATATGTAGTGGTCGCCTCTGTCTCGACCGATACCACTATGAAGGAGTTTTACGATAACAAGGCTCTCAGACCGTTCTCACGCATTCCTGTCTTTGAAACAGGCCGTGAATTCATCGTTGGTTATGTCCGCCGGGCAAATGTGCTTGAAATGCTGACGCAGGATAGGTTTACAATGCGACTGAAGGAGATTGCACGTCCGATTCTGTTCTTTATGGAAGATACCAAGGTCTCGGATATATGGCGAAGAATGCTTCAGGAGAATGAACATATTTCGGTAATCACCGACGAATATGGTTGTATGCGGGGAATCGTGACTATGGAGGATGTAATCGAGACGATGCTCGGGGTTGAAATTGTGGATGAATGCGATACTACCGATAATCTTCAGGCTATGGCACGTAAGAAGTTCACTCCCGGAAACTGCGCAACATAGAAGTTCCCGTTTCTTGAATTCTCATTCAAGAAACGGGAACCTTTACATTGTTTCTTTGAAATTTTACATCATCTCTTTGAAATGAGTGCGGTCGAATCCGCAGATAGGACATACAAAGTCGGCCGGAAGGTCGCTTTCCGATTCGAACACATAGCCGCATATGTCACATTTGAATCTTCTCTTCTTCGTCCGGGAGATCTGCTCGGGTTCCGATTCAACGCGATAGGTGGGAGCGTTTTTAGGAGCTTTCCCTTTTATCACGTCATGATAATACGCATATGTCATCGGCTTGCCTTCCCCGGCATGAGACGCTTTCAGTTTGCCTATGACAATCACATGGGTTCCGCAGTCGATGAAATCTGTTGCGGTCAGTATAAGGCGCCCGCAGAACTTTCCCTTTACGGCTGGAGTTCCATCAATGTCCTCGAATCCGAAATCAGCATATTTATCGGAATCACGCGACGACCTAAACCCGAAAGAACTGATCACCATCGGATCGGTTTCTTCGGATATGATCGACACGCAGAACGCGGGATTCTGCTTTATGCAATCGAGCGTATGATTCTTTTTATTGAGGCATATTGCCAATGTCGGATTTTCGCTTGTGACCTGAAAACAGGTGTTTATAATACACCCTGCGGGCCTGTCGCCGGAATAACATCCGACGACGTAAAGCCCGTAGGTGATATCATAAAGAGCATTTCTGTCCATTTATCTGCGATTAATAGTTCTTGGCTTCAATTTCGAAGAAGCTGCGTTTATGCTGGCATACCGGGCACACTTCGGGAGCTTTCTTGCCGATGTGGATATGTCCGCAATTGCGGCAGATCCAGACGGTATCGCCTTCGCGTGAGAAAACGATACCCTCTTCGATGTTCTGCAACAGACGGCGATAGCGCTCCTCGTGATGCTTTTCAATGGCGGCAACGCCACGGAAGCGACGGGCAATCTCGGGGAACCCTTCGGCATCGGCCTCTTCAGCCATCTTTGCATACATATCTGTCCATTCGTAATTCTCGCCCTCAGCCGCAGCGCGCAGATTCGCCATTGTCTCGGGCACTTCGCCGCCGTTGAGCAACTTGAACCAGAGCTTGGCGTGCTCCTTCTCGTTATTGGCAGTCTCTTCGAAAATGGCGGCAATCTGCTCGTAACCATCCTTGCGGGCCTTTGATGCGAAGTATGTGTACTTGTTGCGCGCCATCGATTCGCCTGCAAACGCTTCCAGAAGATTGCGCTCAGTCTTTGTTCCTTTTAATTCTTTCATTTTTCTAATTTATTTTTGGGTTAAACTATTTTGTCTTTATTTCTTCTCGTTTGCCTCCTTCTTTTTGCATTCAGGGCAAATACCTTTAAAGTAGATATTTACATTGTCGCAGGAGAAATCCTCGGGAGGCGTCAGCGCCGTCATGTCAAACGGAATATCATAAATTTTCTGACAGCTGCGACATATAAAATGCGCGTGAGGCGTATACGAAGCGGAGTCATATCGGGTAGATTCCGGAGATATGTTGATATCGTTGACAAGACCCTTCTCGGCGAGAAGTTTCACGGTGCTGAACACCGTGGTTCTCGACAGCGTCGGATTGTTAGCGTGTACAAAAGAATATACCTCTTCCGCCGACGGGTGATTCCTGCATGAAGAAATATAATCCAGAATTTCCAGTCTCTGCATCGAAGGCCTGATACCCACATCCGTCAGCTTCTTCAGCAACGCTGTTTTATTGGCATTGTTTTCCATTTGAAAATCATGTCAAGTTGTACTGACTACAAAGTTATAATAAATACGGGAACTGCGAAAATTTTTAACATATATTTATATATAAGTTGGAAAATTTCAAAAAATATTGTTGCGTGTTATTTAAGGAACAGAGTCTTTTACCAACGGCAGATAATCGCCATATCCCTCGGCAGTCATTTCTGATTTTGGGATGAATCGAAGTGAGGCACTGTTGATGCAGTAACGCAATCCTCCTTTGGATCTCGGACCGTCGGGGAACACGTGGCCGAGATGAGCGTTTCCGACCTCGCTTCGCACTTCCACGCGCCTCATGCCATGTGAATTATCAATATGTTCAGTCAGTACATCGGGCGATATCGGGCGACTGAATGCCGGCCATCCGCATCCTGAATCAAACTTGTCGGACGATACGAACAACGGCTGTCCGGTTGTGACGTCAACATATATTCCCGGCCTGAATTCATGGTCATATTCATTGATGAATGGCCTCTCGGTTGCTCCTTGTTGTGTCACGGCATATTGCTCGGGGGTCAACCGATGCCGCAATTCCTGATCAGAAGGTTTTCGGTATTTTGATTCCTGCCCGGAGCTTAGATAGGGATCTCTGGCTTCGGCCGCCAGTTTCATCAGTTCCGGCTTTATATGACAATATCCTCCGGGGTTCTTGACCAGATATTGCTGATGATAATCTTCCGCAGGATAAAAATTCTCCAAGGGTCCTGTTTCCACAACTATCGGATGCGTATAATGCTTTCTTTCCCGGTCTACTGCCTTGTCAATGACGGCACGATCCGAGGAATCGGTATAATATATTCCGGTGCGATATTGGACCCCGACATCATTCCCTTGCCTGTTTCTCGAAGTCGGATCTATAGTCCTGAAGTATAAGTCAATCAGAAAAGGTAGCGAAATAATTTCCGGATCATAGACCACCTTCACGGTCTCGACGGCACCCGTGGCGCCGTCGCATACTTCACGATATGATGGCGAGGGCACGCGACTGTTGGCATATCCTGTTTCGGTTTCGGTCACACCGTTTACCAATGAGAAGAAATGTTCCGTGCCCCAGAAGCATCCTCCGGCAAAATAAATCTCTTTCATAACGTTCTTTTGGGAATTGTAAAGATTCCCGGTATCGCGCTGCGCCGCATTTCCGTAACAGCCGCAGACCACAGCGCACATTATAATACTATTGGCATCAAAAATGTAACAAGCCTCATATAAAACTTGTTCGGGCATCGAATACTCGCTTGGGTGTCAGGCCCTGTTTCATCGTATCCGTCAAATTTCATGCGAAACTTGAGTTAATTGAAATCTATTTTGAATTATTCATGGAATTAGCTATTTTAGAGAAATGAATTCAAATTTTATACTATGATAGAAGAGATTTTAAGGCATAACAGGAAATTTGTTGAGGATAAAGGATATGAACGATTCATCACATCCAAATATCCCGACAAGAAGATTGCGATCGTCACTTGCATGGATACGCGTCTGGTGGAGCTGTTGCCCGCTGCCTTGGGTGTGCGTAACGGCGATGTAAAGATTATCAAGAACGCGGGAGGTGTCATAACCAATCCTTTCGATTCAGCGATGCGTTCGCTGCTCATTGCCGTCTACGAGTTAGGAGTGGAAGAGATAATGGTAATCGGCCATACAGAATGTGGCGTTCAGGGTATGAACGCCGATGAGATGTTGCATCTGATGAAAGAGCGTGGTGTGCCCGAAGGCAATATCTCGCTTATGAGGCATTGCGGCATAGATCTTGACCGCTGGCTTCACGGCTTCGATGAGGTGGAGCAGGCAATATCCGAGACTGTCGACCTGATCCGCAATCATCCGTTGATGACTGCCGATATCAGAGTTGGCGGCTATGTGATAGATTCCGTAACCGGACAGCTTCGCCCGATCGATTGATGCTTTTATTTCTGCAAGAAACTGTGATAAACTTTTTATACTTTAGCACATGGAACCTACGCAAGCAAATGAAATAATAATTTATCAACCGAATGAGAGTCTGTCTCTGGATGTAAGAGTTGAGGACGAATCTGTATGGCTGACTCAATCACAAATAGTCGAACTATTCGATTCAAGCAAAGCCAATATCAGTGAGCATCTCAAGCATATTTTTGACTCCGGGGAACTGGCACGAGAGGCAACTGTTCGGAAATTCCGAACAGTTCGACAAGAGGGGAGTCGCAATGTGACGAGAAATATCGAGTATTTCAATTTGGACGTAATAATATCTGTCGGTTATAGGGTAAATACAGTACGTGGTATTCAGTTCCGCCAGTGGGCCAACAAGGTCTTGAAAGAATATCTTCTCCGTGGCTACGCGTTAAATCAACGGCTGATGCAAATTGAAGATCGCGTTGACCGGCATTTCTCAGAGTATGATCGCCATTTTAAACAGCTTGATGAGAAAGGGGATTTCTTTGTCCGCAGTGCTATTCAACCGAAGGAGGGTATTTTCTTCGACGGCCAGATTTTTGATGCTTATGCTTTTGTTGCCGATCTGATTCGACAAGCCAAACACAGAATCGTAGTGATTGACAGCTATGTTGATGATTCGGTGCTTGTGCAACTGTCAAAACGGAATCCGGGAGTGATAGTGGATATTTACGATGGTAAGATTTCAACTCAGCTCCGTCAGGATGTTGAGCGGCACAATCGTCAATATCCGGGCGTGACTTTACACGCCTACAACAAGGCTCACGATCGTTTTCTTATAATTGATGAGGTCGTCTATCATATCGGGCACTCACTCAAGGACCTGGGCAAGAAACTGTTCGCTTTCTCCAAAATGGATGTTATGACAGGATCAGAACTGCTGTCGGAACTCTGAAAAACTGTCGGATAAAGATATTCCAATATTTGTGTATAGACAAAACTTTTGCATCTTTACCTAAAAGTTTAGTTTATGGAAGAAACATCAGTTATTTTGACATAAACGTTTAGTGTCTGCTAAGACGCATTGATCATAAATCTGTTACATGTCTTCAATTGAGAGTGCTGACAGGGAGCTAGTATAAGAGGCAAGTTGCTTGTTGATTGTAGAAAATTTAGAAACCTTATCTCGTAATTTCATCTCGTTATGGCGTGAAATGGACCGTTTTACCTCGATGAAGTCTATTTTTTTCAATATCATCGGACGCGACTATGTCGATCTCATTTAATCCTTTTCTCTATCAAAAAAAACTTCATAACTTTAATTGTGGCGGCTCTGTCGGAAATTGCGAAACGGTGGTTTCCGAAAGCGCTGTTTCGCAATTGCAAAGTTAATAAAAAAGTATTTATATCACAAACACATGAAATACAAAACAGTGGTAATACATTGCCCATTATGTATGACAAAAATCTGAAAACATCGAATTTGGAGGTATAAGTCGGGCAAATGAGTTTGGTAGCAATCTCGTCCAAACCATACTTGAATAGGGTGCCAATTCTGTAATCAGGAAATAGTTGACTACTTAAAAATTTAATTGAACATACACCTGATTTATGTAAAATAATTATTAATCACTATCTTTGCATAATGGAGATGTGGAAGTCGCTTAAACAGCTTCATAAATATAACTTTACGCTACTCTTTCGAGGATGTCATTTTGGAATAGAATAATAGATACTATCAACAAAGGGGATAGCAAATCGGCTCAAGCCCGGGAGACGCCGTATGATGCTTCCCGCTATTGTTTTGTAGATGTCGAGGTCGGTCTGAATGACAATAAAATTCATGATATCGGAGCTCTGCGCTGGGATGGCGCGGTGTGCCATACGGCTGGCAAGAAGGAATTGCAGGCTTTTATGAGAGGCGTGGATTTTGTATGTGGGCATAACATTATAAATCACGATGCGAGATATCTGTTTGGGGAACAGAAGCCGGATTGCTTGTTGGTCGATACGCTGTATTTGTCACCTCTGCTTTTCCCTGAACGTCCTTATCATCATTTGCTTAAGGATGATAAATTGATAAGCGAACAGATGAACAATCCTGTCAACGATTGCGAGAAAACGCGTGATCTGCTGATGGATGAAGTGGCAAAATGGAAAAGTCTTTCCGATTCAATGAGAGCAATTTTTTCTACATTGCTTCATGGTCATGATGAATTCAACGGCTTTTTGACTTTTGTAAATGCTGAAGTAACCGGGAAAAATAGGTTGGTTGAACTGATCCGAACTGAATATGCCGGTAAAATATGCGGACATGCGGATATTGAAAGCATCATAAAACGGTTTCCATGCGAACTTGCTTATGCACTTGCCCTCGTAAGTACGACCGACTATCGTTCCATCACACCGGGTTGGGTGTTGCACAATTATCCTGAAGTTGAAAATATAGTAAAACTTCTTCGTCATACCAAATGCAAGGAAGGATGTGCATTCTGCAATAAAGATCTCGATGTCAAATTCAATCTGAAACAGTTTTTCGGTTTCAATGAGTTTCGGACATATGAAGGGGAACCGTTACAAGAAAATGCGGCTCGGGCCGCAGTGGAGCATAAATCCCTTTTGGCAATATTCCCTACAGGCGGAGGAAAATCTCTGACATTCCAATTACCTGCTTTGATGGAGGGCCGTACAGTGCATGGCCTCACGGTTGTTATCTCTCCTTTGCAGTCACTGATGAAGGATCAGGTGGATAATCTGGCGGAAAGAGGCATAACTGATGCGGTAACTATTAATGGCTTGCTCGACCCGTTAAGCCGTTCGGAGGCTATACGACGTGTCATGAATGGAGATGCATCGCTATTGTATATCTCTCCGGAGATGCTGCGCTCTAAAACTATAGAGAAGATATTGCTTTCGCGCCATTTGGTCCGAGTTGTGATTGATGAAGCGCATTGTTTTTCTTCATGGGGACAAGATTTCAGGGTAGATTATCTATATATAGGCAAGTTTATCAGCAGGTATCAGAAGATTAAGAAGTGCCGCGAGGCAATACCGGTATCTTGCTTCACGGCTACTGCAAAACAGAAAGTGATTCAGGACATTTGCGATTATTTCAAACAGACGCTTAACCTCGATCTTCAGATTTTTGCATCAAAAGCCGTCCGTACGAATTTGCGTTATTCCGTTATTCATGCCGACACGGATGAAGACAAATACATTAAGTTGCGGTCATTGTTGGCAGAATCATCATGTCCTGCAATAGTGTATGTCTCACGGACTAAGCGCACGTGGCAATTGGCCGACAAACTTTCGCGCGATGGCTTCAAAGCATTGCCATTCAATGGAAGGATGGAATCCGATGAGAAGATTGTCAATCAGGAAGCATTCATGAATGACCGGGTTCGGGTTATTGTGGCCACTTCTGCTTTTGGTATGGGTGTCGATAAAAAGGATGTCGGTCTGGTGATACACTATGACATTTCCGATTCATTGGAGAATTATGTACAGGAAGCAGGACGTGCCGGCCGTGACCCCCATCTTGAAGCCCGTTGTTTCGTGCTGTATAGTGATGCCGACCTCGATAAGCATTTTATTCTCCTTAATCAGACTAAGCTAAGCATAAGCGAGATACAACAGGTATGGAAATCGGTGAAGGATTTGACAAAACAACGGATGCGGACGTGTTGTTCGGCTTTGGAAATAGCAAGGAATGCAGGATGGGATGATTCCGTAACAGATATAGAAACACGCGTACGTACGGCTTTGGCGGCTCTCGAGCAGGCCGGATATCTGGAGAGGGGGAACAATGTGCCTCATGTCTATGCAACCGGTATAACAGTGAAGAATGTTGATGAAGCCCGTGCGCGTATCACTGAGTCATTGCTTTTTGAGAATGATGACATAGAAAATGCTGTTCGCATCATAAAATCGCTTATATCACAGAAAAATACCGTAAAATCTAAAGATGCGGAGGGGGAATCGCGAATAGATTATCTGGCAGACATTTTGGGTTTGAGCAAGAGAGAAGTAATTTCAAATGTAGAGCGAATGCGTCAGGAAGGAATTCTTGCCGATTCGAAAGACATATCGGCATTTCTGAATGACGCTGGAGATTCAGAAAACAGGTCGAAACGTTTACTGGAGCGGTTTGCCAAACTCGAACGTTATATCCTCGGGCATTTATCCGATGAAACGCTAAGGATCTCCTATAAACAATTGAATGATCAGGCGCAAAAAGAGGGAGTGGTAACTTCATCGGAGAAAGATATACGCACTTTGCTGTATTTCCTGACAGTCAAAGGATATGCGCGCAAAAAGGAGGATGGAGCGCATAATGTAGAGCTGACTTGTCAGGTAGACTTGGAAACGACATTGAAACGTTTCGAGACGCGTCTGGAAATATGCCATTTCATAATAGGCTGGCTCTATAGACTTACTTCGCCTGAAACAGAGGAAGATGGACGGAACAACGGAGTGCGGTTTTCTGTCGTGGAGTTGCTGAATGATCTGAGGGCAAGTGGAACTACATTGCTGGACACTATGGAGAATGTGCAGTTGGAGGATGTAGAGGAAGCTTTGCTTTATCTGTCGAAGATTGGAGCGTTGAAACTCGTGGGAGGTTTTCTGGTGCTTTATAATGCTATGGATATCCGTAGGATAAAAGATAGCCGGGCGCGTTATAAACAGGAAGATTACCGTATGCTCAGTGAATTCTATAAACAAAAGATTCAACAGGTCCATATAGTGGGAGAATATGCTAACTTGATGGTGCGCGATTATGATGCGGCTTTGAAATATGTGCAGGATTATTTCCAAATGGATTACAAACGGTTCATCTCGAAATATTTCAAGGGTGAACGCCAAAGGGAGATAGAACGTAATGTCACTCCTGATAAGTATAAGCATATTTTTGGTGTGCTCTCCGAAAAACAGATGCAGATCATATCCGATAAGGAATCTCGTTGCATTGTAGTGGCGGCCGGCCCGGGCAGTGGAAAGACACGAGTTCTTGTGCATAAACTCGCATCGCTGCTGTTGCTCGAGGATGTGAAGCATGAGCAATTGCTGATGCTCACTTTTTCACGGGCAGCAGCTGTCGAGTTCAAACAGAGGCTTCTGAAACTTATTGGTAATGCCGCCCACTTTGTCGAGATAAAGACCTTCCATTCTTATTGTTTCGATCTTTTAGGCAAAATCGGCAATCTCGATGATGCGAAGGATGTTGTTCCCAGAGCGGCAAAAATGATAGAAAATGGAGAAGTCGAGCCGAACCGCATTGCCAAGACTGTATTGGTGATTGACGAAGCACAGGATATGAGTCATGAGGAATACGAATTGGTTCATGCATTGATAAAATTCAACGAGGAGATGCGTGTTATTGCTGTCGGCGATGATGATCAGAACATATTCGAATTTCGCGGTTCCGATTCCCGATATATGGCGGAACTTCTAAAAGAGCCGGGTGCAAGGTTTGTTGAAATGACAGAGAACTACCGCAGTTCACGTCATGTGGTTGATTTTGCGAATGCATTGGCAAGAGGAATCAATGGCAGAATGAAGAGGAAGCCTATAATTTCGATGAGTCGGGGAGATGGATTTGTGGGTATCCGCCATTATGCTTCTCATGTCATGTACCAGCCTCTTGTGGAAGACCTAATGCGAAACAGAGGCAAAGGAACTATTTGCGTATTGACGCAGACCAATGAAGAGGCTGCGATTCTCGTGGCTTTGTTGCGTAAACACGGGTTGAAGAGCAAGCTTGTGCAGAGCATGGAAGGTTTCAGGTTCTGGAATCTTGCCGAAGTGCGCATGTTTATTAAACAGATTGAAAAAGGGCAACACATTCCTGTTATTCCCGATGATGTATGGGAAAAGGCGAAGCAGAAAACTTATGCGCTATATTCCGATTCATCAAGCCTACATTATCTTCAAAAGTGTGTTTTGCTTTTTGAACAGACCTATAAATCTAAATATTATACTGATTTTCGGGAATTTATATTTGAATCATCCATCGAGGATTTCTGTGATCTTTCCGGCGCGGATGTAGTTGTTTCAACTATACATAAAGCTAAAGGCCGCGAATTCGACGATGTCTATCTGCTCTTGTCAAAGCCGCATCGAGTTGATGATGAAAACTTACGCCGATTTTATGTGGGGGCTACCCGGGCAAAAGAAAGATTATACATACATACCGATGATTCGTATTTCGATCGTATGCCCAATGATGAACATTATGTATGCCTGCAGCAATATGACCTGCCGGAGGAGATTGTTTTGCAACTGTCGCATAAGGATGTGAATCTCGGGTTCTTTAAATCAAGGAAGAAAGAAATACTTGCACTCAAAGCCGGACAGGAACTTCGTTTTGATAATAATTATCTATATGACAGCCATACGGGTATGAGTGTAGCCAAGTTGTCACAGAAAATGCAAAACGAATTATATCTATGGTTTGAGAAAGGTTATTCAGTTAAATCGGCATTTATCCGATTTATTGTGGCTTGGCTACCGAAAGATGCTCCGAAAGGAGAAGCGGAGCATGCCATCCTTCTGATTGACTTAAAACTTAAGAGATGAGAAATGCATACCTTATGTGGAGAGGAGGATGGCTCGGACGTCGGTGAAATCTGCGCGCTTCAGGGCGTCGGGGGAGATCAGGAAGTCGAGAACGCCGCAGTCCATGAAGTTTAAGTTGAAATCAGGGCCATCGAATGAGTCGACCTGCAATAGAATCAGCCAATCTTCATAGGGAGGGTCCCATGTCGCCCATTCGCGGTGGTCGGGAGGCGCTATAAGGCAGTGGTCGTCATCTTTAATATAATCATGGCAGAGGGAAAATGATATTTCAAGTTCCTCCGGCGAGAGAGGGGAATCATCTTCATCGACCAATACAACCTCCCTTAGGTCAGTGCAATCATCGATGAATAGAACCTTGACGGCTTCTGGATCGCTTATGTAGCCGCCCACGCCCGGTACGCCGTCATAATCGCCGAGATAATAATCGATTCTTGCAAAGAACAGAAGCAGACCGTAAGAAGGAAACAGATCGGTGGAGTCTCCGCAGTAATGCTTTAGATCCGCAAGATTTATCTGGCATATGAATACGTAGGGATATTCTTCGCCGTCATCATCCTTATATAAAGGATACTTCACCCCGGCCGGAAGCGCCGGGTTGCCCCAGAAACGCGAGGAGTCTGCAGCGAGCTTCCCGGAAGGTTTTGAAAGTTTGAGGTAAACCGGTTTCATATTTATAGATGTGGATAGGAATAGATGTGGAGATGGATGCTCATGTAACGAGACGGGGAACCACTTTCCCGAACGATTGCAAATATAATGAAAACTCGGGAATCGTAGGCTCAAATCGAAAAATGAGTAAACACCATCCTCTTTGCGTATGGATTAGAAAAGCATTCACGATGAAAACTCATGTTATGACTCTGATTTTCGCGGCGCTCTTGTCGCTGCGTATATCTGCTGCGGATAATGATTTATCGCAACAGAATTGTGTGACTTTCGACTATTTTACCGGCGAGGAGTGCGAGCGCGCTTATATACGTCTGCCAAGGGGAGCGGAGAAGGTCAAAGCTGTGTTGTATTGTCATCAGAACATGACGGAGGAGGTGCTTTTCCGCAGCCGCTCGTTTCGCGAGGCTATGGATAGCTTGGGCGTTGCAATGGCTTTTGTGCAACGCGGTTCCCAGAATTGGGACACTTCCGACGGTTGTCAGAAGCGATTTGAGAGTATCATGGATGACTTCGCCGCCGGCACCGGTCATCCGGAAATAGCCACAGCGCCTGTGATACCTTTCGGCCATTCGGCGCAGGCCACATTCCCTTGGAATTTCGCCGCATGGAATCCCGACAGAACACTCTGTATAATCTCCTATCACGGAGACGCACCCCGCACAAACCTCTGCGGCTACGGGCGCGCCAACATCGAATGGGGACGTACCCGCAATATCGACCGAATTCCCGGCTTGATGATCGAAGGGGAATATGAATGGTGGGAAGCAAGGGTGCGTCCGGCGCTGGCGTTCCGGATGATGTATCCTGAAAGCCGGATCTCATTCCTTTGTGATGCCGGACGTGGACACTTCGACCTTTCGGAAGATACGCAACGCTACATCGCCCGGTTTATCGCCAAATCCCTCGATACGCCTCGGCCCGAAGGTGGATGCTATTACTCCCGCTGGTATGCCGACGGCACGGAAAGCACGGACCCTCACGACTGCTTCTGGTATCACGACCGCGAGATGGTCGAACTCACAAAGGCGATCTATGCCTCGTCGCGAAATAAGAAGATGCAATATTTAGGGGCGAAAGTGAATGGCGAGAAGATCGGGTACGATGCATCGAAACATGTTAAAATGAACGCAAAAGTTTCCGGTAAGGAATTCACGGTAGAGCCATTCTTCAGCGAGGAGGATCGCAAGACACCGGCCTCACGGCATGCCTCAACCAGACCAAAAGCCGTTTTGATTTCCGGACCCGCCACGCAGACGGGGGAATACACGTTCCGGATAGATGAGGATTACTTTGGCAAGGATCCCCGCAGATTATGGAACACCATTACAATTTGCGTGGAGGCCGCCGGCGATGATGAATATAAGTCGGCAGTTCAGGAAATCAGCATATCTCAATAAAAATCGCCCCTTAAATTTTCACATCATCCGGATGCGAAAATTTAAGGAACGATGCCTTAGTTCTGAGTCTTATACCCTTATTCGAGAGTTATGAGCACATACTTCTGCGAGCCCATTCCGAGTTGCTCGGCATAGTCGAGCACATGCGTGGCGTTGCGGGAAGCCATACGCTCTTCAAGGTGGACTTTGCCATGGTCGGGCGAAGCCTTCACCGCATCAACGCAGGCGCGGTCCACCGCCACCGGATCGAGCGAAGCGAAAATGCCGATATCTCCCATCTTCACCGGTGCCGGCTTCGAAACGCAGTCGCAATCCACCGAAAGATTGTTGGCCACATTTATGTAAAGTATATGGTCGCCCGCATAATCGGTAACGGCTTTTGCCGCCTCGGCCATAGTCTCCAGAAAATCATCCTGTGCCGGCATACCTGCGCCCCAGAGTTTGTCGGCATCATCAGTTTTGCCGGCGGAATGTACCCATGCCTTGCCCTCTCTCGACTGCAAGCCGATACCCATGTTTTTCAGTGCGCCTCCGAATCCGGCCATCGGATGACCTTTGAAGTGTGAAAGCACGATAGTGAACTTATAGTCGAGCCATCCCTTGCCGATATAGGCGTAGTTGATATGTTTGCCGTCGACCACAGGCAGAGCCGTCGAGGCCACGCTGTCGAGCAGATGGAACGGGGCTATGGCCGTGAAACCATGCTCGCGGGCAAGTTCCATATGGTCCTTGTCGTTGGTGCGTGCTCCCGGATAAGCAGTGTTGCATTCCACAATGTCGGCGTGAAGACCTTGTACTAACGGAGCGATAAGCGTGGGGGAAAGGTGGTTGGGATTTCCTTTCTCGCCTGTGGAAAGTTTCACGCATACCTTCTCCGAGGCTCTGCGGTCGAGCGCATCATAGATTTTCACAAGATTTTCCGGGGTGATGTTCTTGATAAAGTAGACGGTAGCTACGGAATCCGAAGTTGTCGGAGCCACCTGCTGGGCCGCCGCTTTCCCCGTACCTGCAATGGCGATAGCCGCCATCAGCATGATTTTTGATATTTTACCCATCATATGCAATTCATTTAATACAATGACGCAAAATTAATTATTTTTTGCTAATATTTTAAGCAACAGAGTCTATGTTTGAAAATACAATATTGCTGAGATTTCGAATGTCATAAATATTAGTTATTTTTGCAAATGAAAGCCGCCGGATCGGCTGAGTTGATGTTTGGACGAAGAAAGCGTAGATAATGAAAAGGATATTGCATGTGGTGACGAAGATGGACCGGGCCGGTCAGGAGACGTTTCTGATGAACGTCTATAGAAATATCGACCGCTCTGAGGTCCAGTTCGATTTTCTATGTTCCGACCCCGGCAAAGGTGATTACGACGACGAAATCGCCTCCATGGGAGGGATGATCCATATCCTCCCGCAGAATAAGTTGAAGGTGAAATACGTGGAATATTTCTCGATGCTCGCCAATATTGCCCGTCATTTGCGCATGATGAACCGCACGATGGGTTATGACACGATACATCTCCACAATTATCATGCCTTCTCATCCCTTATCTGGGTGACGGGCGCAAGAATGGCCGGCTTCAGAAATATCATCCTCCATTGCCATAACACCAGTGCTCCGCACATATATCTGCATAAAATCTGCCGTCCCATATTAAACTTATTCAGATTCAACCGCTTTGCCTGTTCCTCCGATGCCGCCCGATGGATGTACGGTAACAGAGAGGCCAAAATCGTATTCAACGGCATCGAACCGCAAAAATTCCTATACGATGCATCGCAGAGAACGCAACTAAGGAAAGAATTAGGGCTGGCGGATTCAACAACCGCAATTCTGCATATCGGGAGATTCAACTATCAGAAAAATCATAAATTTCTCTTAGATGTCTTTAAGGAATATCACGATTCACATCCGGACAGCCGGCTCTTGCTTGTCGGCAAAGGTGAGTTGGAGGAGGAGATAAAAACTCAGACAGCTTCATCAGGGCTGACCGACAGCGTGATGCCCCTTGGCATACGCAACGACATACCTGCACTTTTGCACGCGAGCGATCTCTTCCTCTTCCCCTCTCTGTTCGAAGGATTGTCGGTCGTTTTGGTGGAGGCCCAGGCCGAGGGTATTCCGATTCTTGCCACAAGTAATCTTTCACCGGAAACGATTTTTTCAGTAAATGCCCGTCAACTTGATTTATCGAAGGGGGCAAAAGAGTGGGCAGACGCAATAGAACCGACACTCAGTCTCGGGCGCAATGCCTCTGCCTTTCGGAATGTGGCCGAAAACGGTTTTGATATCAAAACTGTCGCAAAAGACTTGCTGCAGTTCTACACACGGTTATGATTTTTTCGTAATTTTGCAGGCTGCAGGTAATTATGGAGAAAGCAAAGTTGAAGGGTCATCTTGCGATGTTGGGGGCTAATGTGATGTGGGGCCTGATGTCGCCGGTAGTGAAGATCGTTTTTGCCTCGGGAGTTGTACTTCCGATGATTATGGTGGATTTCAGGGTGGCGGGAGCGGCGCTGCTTTTCTGGCTCACTTCTCTCTTCTTGCCGAAGGAGCATGTGCCGCCGAAGGATATCCTTCGGCTGTTCGGCGCGGGGATGCTGGGCGTGCTTTTCAATCAGGGCTGCTTCATCTTAGGGGTTAGTCTCACGTCGCCCGGCGAGGCATCGCTCGTCACTACCACCATGCCGATGTGGGTGATGCTGCTGGCATGGTTGATACTTCGCGAACCGATCACGCTCAAGAAAGCCGGCGGCATCGCAGCCGGAGCGGCCGGTGCCATAATACTGATTGCCGGGAACACCGGCGCGGCCTCCGGCTCGAACCCTGCATTGGGCGATGTGATAGTGCTCCTTGCGCAGCTGAGCTATGCGCTCTATCTGACGTTATATCGCAATTTCATCCGCAAATACTCTCTTGTGACGCTGATGAAATGGATGTTCCTTTCGGCCACTGTGGTGGCTTTGCCCGGCAGCGTGAAGTGGCTCATGGCAACCGACTGGCATGGAATCTCCGGCATGGAGTGGAGCGGAATTGCCTATGTGGTGGTATGCGGCACGTTCCTTGCTTACGTCTGCATCATGATAGGGCAGAAGAACCTGCGCCCCACGCTTGTGGGCATGTATAACTATGTGCAACCGGTAGTGGCCACCATCACCGGCATCTGCCTCGGCCTCGACCGCTTCACGCTTGTCAAGGCCCTTGCCATCGTCCTTATCTTCTCCGGCGTCTGGCTCGTAACTATCAGCAAAGCCAAAACACCCGGCAGCTAAGATCTGCTTTTGACAGTAGAACAGGAAATTTCTGATCTTGGAATATACTTTTTAAGGGATATTACACAAAACAGTTCGGGAAAATGTAAAATTTTACATTTTTCCGAACTGTTTTGTGTAAATTTTGAAGCGGGGGAGCGGCGTGGTTATGTTCTGATTATCTGCATATTTCATATATCCGGTTAAATCTTTAAACCCGGTTTCCTTATATAACGGTCGCACCCCGTCGGTGGTTTCAAGATAAATCTTGCCGCATTCCAATTGCCGTGCTTTATCCAGAAGCCATTCCACGATGGTGCGACCTATGCCTTGCCGGCGGAATTGGTCGCGAACATAGATATTCATCAGAAAGGCGCAACGTCCCGTGGGATTGTCGGGCGACGGCAACTCCTCCGAAAGACAGATGGCTCCGCAACCCGCCTCGGCTCCATCCATCTCCGCGACAATCGCTATATGCCGCCCCTCCGCGATGTTCCGTTGATAATATTGGCGGTTGGCAACAAGCAGGCGCTTCGACGGCTCGACGCCGAACACATTCTCGATAACCTCCCTGCGCCAGTGCATCAGAGTCGGTATCGCCGTCACCTCCCGTATAATCGTTTTCACTCCCGTGTCCATTTCCGCATTGTTTACATAGAAAGTTTAGACTCTGTTCATTAAAAATCGTAAAAGCGCGATAATTGTTCAGATTGAGGAGCTGTCGCACGCCGTGCACGTTCGGATGCGCCCCTACATGAGGGATCAATGTGAAATAATATGAAAAATTGAAAGGGGAATTGGAAATTGGTGCAGAAATGATTAAATTTGCGGATGATTTCCGGAGAGGATATGGTCCCGGGGTCGAAAGTGGAGAAATTTGGCTGCTTGCAACCACTCGAAAAAATGCTAAAACTGCATCAACGGAATGACGGCGCGTGCACGCGTCGCGATTCCTTCCCCGACGACAGTATGCATTCAACGAGCGACCGCAGCAGCGGCCGCTCTTTTTTTGAAACTTAAATAATAGAATATAACTAAATAATAGAATAACGATGAATTATCTTTTTACTTCGGAATCGGTTTCCGAGGGCCATCCCGACAAGGTGGCCGACCAGATCAGCGATACACTTCTCGATGAATTTCTTGCCCGCGACCCGCAGAGCCATGTGGCTATCGAGACGCTTTGCACCACTGGCCAGGTGGTAGTGGCCGGCGAGGTCAGCTCGCAAGCATACGTCGACATACAGAACGTGACGCGCAAGCTCATCACCGATATCGGTTACGACCGCGGTGCCTACCGCTTCGACGGCGATGCATGCGGTATCCTTTCCGCTATCCATGAACAGAGCGAGGATATCGACCGCGGTGTGAGCCGCATCGGCGAAGAGGGACAGAGCCGCGAGGAGCTGCAGGGTGCAGGCGATCAGGGAATGATGTTCGGCTATGCCGTCGACGAGACCGAGAACTATATGCCTCTGACTCTCGATCTCTCGCATCTTCTTCTGCGCGAACTCGCCGACATACGCCGCGAAGGAGAGCAGATGACCTACTACCGCAAAGGGAAGCTCACAACCTATCTCCGTCCCGATGCCAAGAGTCAGGTGACGGTGGAATATGATGAGGAGCACCGTCCCGTGCGCATACATACGATAGTGGTTTCCACACAGCATGATGAGTTCGTGGCTCCTCTTGACGATACCGAGGAGGCACGTGAGCAGGCCGACCGCCAGATGCTCGAACAGATCCGCAAGGATGTGGAGGAGGTGCTCCTGCCCCGTGTCAAGGCCAAACTGCCCGTGGAGATACAGAACCTTTTCGACGATCGGCTTATCCTGCACGTGAATCCCACCGGCAAGTTCGTGCTCGGAGGCCCCCATGCCGACACGGGTCTGACAGGCCGTAAGATTATCGTCGACACCTACGGCGGCCGCGGAGCCCATGGCGGGGGCGCCTTCTCCGGCAAGGATCCCTCGAAAGTGGACCGATCGGCGGCTTACGCCTGCCGGCATATCGCCAAGAACCTTGTGGCCGCCGGAGTGGCCCGCGAGGTGTTGCTGCAGGTGGCCTATGCCATCGGTAAGGCGGAACCTGTCAGTGTGTTTGTCAACACTTATGGTACGGCGAAAAACGGCATGAGTGATTCCGAGATAGCCCGCAAGGTCGAGGAGATGTTCGACCTGCGTCCTCGCGCCATCGAGGAACGGCTGAAGCTCCGCAATCCTATCTATCGCGAGACGGCATCCTACGGCCACATGGGCCGACGTCCCGAGACTGTGCGCAAAGTGTTCCGCTCGCGCTACGAGGATGAGCCGATAGTACGCGATGTCGAGCTGTTCACATGGGAGAAGCTCGACTGCGTCGATGAGATCCGCCGCGCATTTTTTTGATACACGCAACAATATATAGAAAGAGCAGTCGTGTCGCGACTGCTCTTTTGCTATATTAAGAGTGTGTTTGAATTTAAACCGATTTTAGCTTTCAGAGAAAACAATGGAAAATCTTGAAATCACTACAGATGATCTTTTTGGTGATTTAAGCCAAGTTTCGGCAGTCGAAAACGATAGTTTTCTCCTTTCTCAACTTGCTTAAATTCCTCAAAAATCTCTATCTGTATTAATTTCATTTAAATCCAAACACACTCTAAAAATAGGGGAAATGTTAAATGTAATTGAATATTTTGTGAAAATATTTTGAATATCGCAAATTATTTTTACCTTTGTTGCCGACAACAATAACAACTGTATGAGGGAAATCCCCGTGCGGATTTCCGACAAGCCCCGGGGCTTGTCTCTTTGCGCAATTGCGCAAAGAGACAA
>ERZ838577.1096-NODE-1096-length-38345-cov-12.287647_pt1 | contig 38345 bp, 29 predicted proteins | sample MGYA00519682_ERZ838577 | MGnify/ENA primary metagenome ERZ838577 (study PRJEB31850, sample SAMEA3708838) | human gut metagenome | biome: human gut; feature: human-associated habitat; material: faeces | place: China | collected 2014 ...
TCGCTGCAGTTCGAAGAGGGGATCGAACGGACCGTACGCTGGTACCTCGAAAACCGGACGTGGCTCGAAAATATCTCCTCCGGAGAGTACCAGAACTATTACGAGAGTATGTACGGAAGCCGGTCGTAGGGTTTTCGAAACTTGCATTTGATTCGTCGATTGTCGATGGCAGCGGAATCGCGTACGGCAAAGAGTCTGAAGAACAGCGTTGTGGCGCTCGGGTTCTACTTCGTGAACCTGGTTCTGCAATTCTTTTCACGCAAGGTTTTCCTCGACCATCTTGGCGCGGAGGTGCTGGGCCTGAACACCACGGCGACGAACCTTCTGCAGTTCCTGAACCTCGCGGAGCTGGGAATCGGCGCCGCCATCGCCTGCACGCTCTACAAGCCGCTGTTCGACCGGGATACTACTGCGATCAACGAGATCGTATCGCTGCAAGGTTGGATGTACCGCCGCATCGCTTGGGTGGTGATAGCCGGCGCTGCGGTGCTTATGTGCTTCTTCCCGTGGATTTTCGAGAAGATGCCGCTGCCGTTGTGGTACGCCTATGCCTCGTTCGGCGCGCTGCTCGTGAGTGCCCTGCTGAGCTATTTCGTCAATTACAAACAAATCGTCCTCTCGGCCGACCAGAAGGAGTACAGGATACAGTACAGCTACAAAGCGTCGATGCTGGCGAAGACGCTGTGCCAGATCGTAGCGATCAAATACTTCGACGATGGGTATGTCTGGTGGCTGGCGCTTGAAGTGGGCTTTGCCGTGGTGGCGTCGGTGGCGCTGAACGCGGTGATCCGGCGGACGTATCCTTATCTGCGGACCGACCTGTCGGCAGGAAAGGCGCTGAGCCGGAAATATCCCGACGTCATCACCAAGATCAAGCAACTGTTCTTTCATAAAATGGCAGGATTCGCTCTGACACAGACCAGTCCGATCATCATTTATGCCTATGCTTCGCTGACTCTGGTGGCGCTCTATGGCAACTACATGCTCATTGTTCTGGGGATCACCTCATTGATGGGCGCCGTGTTCAACGGCATGAATGCCGGTGTGGGAAATCTGGTGGCTGAAGGAAACAAAGAGCGCATCATGTCGGTATTCGAAGAGTTGTTCTCGGTGCGGTTTCTACTGAGTTGCACGGTCTGTTTCGGAGTCTATATGCTTACGCCGGCCTTCATTACGTTGTGGATAGGTCCCGAATACGTATTGGACGACCTGACGCTGGGCCTGATGGTCGCAACGCTGTATATCGGACTGACGAGGACAACGGTCGAAGCCTATTTGAATGCTTACGGTCTGTTCAGCGACATCTGGGCTCCGGTGGTCGAAGCGTCGATCAATATCGGGATGTCTGTGCTGCTGGGATGGTTCTTCGGCCTGCACGGAATTCTTGCGGGCGTGCTGCTGAGCCTGTTGATCGTAGTATTCTGCTGGAAACCCTATTTCCTGTTCCGGAGAGGCCTCAAAGAGAATCTGTGGATATATGTCAGAATGTATGCGAAACATATACTGCTCGTATCGGCGGTGTCGGCCGTCATGTATCTGATTCTTGGCGTATTGCCATTCGACCCGACGGCGGGAATCGGGGCTTGGTTGATGTACGGAGTCCTGGTAATCGGTATTTTCTTCTCGCTGCTTTTCGGGGCCCTCTACATTGCAATCAAAGGAATGCGAATCTTTGTGCACCGCTGCCAAAGAATCATAAGATAACCATTAAATACATCTTTCAATATGCCCAAAGTATCCGTCTGCGTACCAGTATATAATGTTGAAAAATATATTGAAAAATGTGTCCGCTCGCTCTTCGAACAAACACTTGAAGACATCGAGTATATTTTTGTCGATGATTGTTCGCAGGATCAAAGTCTGAATATCTTACATCGGGTTTTAACGGAATATCCACAGCGTCAGAATAGTGTCAAAATTGTTCGACATAAATGTAATTTGAATATAACAGCCGCCCGTCAAACGGCAATAAACATTGCTTCCGGAGAATATGTAATCATGTGCGACAGTGACGACTGGGTCGAACCGGATATGTATGAAACATTATATCGGGCAGCGGTATCCAATCATGCCGACATTGCATATTGCGATCTGATGTTTGTTGTCGATAATATAGAGAAACATGTCAATCAGCTTGATACACTTGGAGGAGTAAACGCTGTTCAGCAAATTCTGCGAGCCAATATTAATCCTGGAGTATGGATAAAATTAGTACGAAGAGCCTTATATCAGAAAGCCGTTTCTTTTTCGGATATTCGTCCGATGTACGAGGATACTGTCGCTTCCATCAATTTATTTTATCTAGCCAAATCCATCATACATGTTCCTGAAGCGTATTATCATTATATCGTACATCAGGAAAGTGTTTGCAGGACAATGGATTCATCGATTATGTTACGACGAGCCGATGATATTATTCATAATTCCGAAAAAATAATTCAGTTTATAGCGAATATGCCTTCGGATGATCGAACTCGACTGACGCCCGATTTATATGGTTTCTTATTCAAAGTAAAATGGACTTTATTGAGTTGGTGGACAATGGACAAAGATAATTTATCACGATGGCGCAACCTTTGGCCAGAAATAATGGCATCCTTATCGAATATCCAAATTCCCCGATGGAAAAAAATTGTTTATCGGGGAATGATTAGCCGATGGACAGCGCCTGTATTGCAACCGCTTCTTTCCGTTTATAAAAAGACACGTTGATTTCTTGCGGATTATTTCGGATAGAGAATGTTTTTTGTTTTAATTTTTTTTACCATCAATATACTTTTTTGTATATGGAATCCATCGTATAAAAATCGGCAGATTCAAACGATTTATTGGGCATTTTGTGTCCTTGCGATCTTTTTTATAGGTTTTCGCGGAGCGATCGATAATGACTATGCGGCTTATACCGCAATGTTTTCCGACAACTCGATTTTGGTCGAACCGGCTTTCTTATTGATCCGGTTTTTAATACGAGACATTTGCGGAGGTGGAATTACCGGACTGATGTTCGTTTATGCCATAATCAGCGTTACGATCAAATTCGTCGCCATCAAACGATATTCGGAATTCATTTTTCCTAGTCTTATCATTTGGATCGGAAACCTGATGATCTTGCAGGATATGACACAAATCCGGGCGGCTGCGGCTTGCGGTATCCTGCTGTTGTCAATCGGAGCTCTTTATCATCGGAATTGGCTGCATTATTTCGGCTGGGTACTATTGGCTACAATGTTCCATGCGTCAGCGTTACTGATGCTTCCGCTTTGTTTCTTATCGTGCGACAGAATCAATCGGGGAATTTGGACAGGTGTCATTTTAACAGGATACCTGCTTTCGCTAAATGGAATTTATCTGACATCTTTGATTTCGTTTGTTCCGATTGAATTCATCCAGGAAAAATTCTTGATATATAGTGTGGAAATAACCGATGACGGCAATGGCGGAGCCAATATCTTAGGTCTTTTCCAAATAACCCGAATCGGAATATTCCTGTTTCTGCTTTGGAATATTCATAAAATCCAACCGCACAATCGCTACTCGGTCCTGTTATTAAAAATCATGGCATGCGGGCTGACCGCCCTGCCTTTATTCCGCAATAATCTTACGGCCGGACTGCGCATTACGGAATTCCTTACATGTGTGGATATCCTGCTTTTTCCCATGGTAATCAATCTTTTTTCACCGAAAGCATTGGGCAAATGGCTCGTTGTAGGTTACAGCGCTGCAATCATGTACGGCAGGCTGTTCGTGGAAGAGTTGCTCAAATAATTTATTTGCACAGCATATATGCCTAAATTGACATTGACCTTTCTCTATATGGAGCGCGAACATATCGGCAAGGATGTCTCCTGTGTTCCATATTATCTTGGACAAGCGCTCGGCTATGATGTCGAAATCGTTTCGCTGACAAGTGCAACGAACCGGAATTTCCCGGTTGAAAACGACGGAATACGGTACAAATTTCTTTTCCGCCGGGGCGACAGAAAAAACGGATGGTATAAACTTGTCTTTTTCTGGTGGTACCTTGTATGCAATGCCCGGAAAATCGATATCCTGATGCGGTTTCATTATTCGATACCTACCATTATCGAGGCTATTATATACAAAATATTCAATCCGGACGGCAAAGTTTATGTTAAATGCGACACAGATCATCATATTGCCGAGAAATTTCCGCAGCGGAAAGGCATAAAGGAAGGAATTCGACGATTGTTGTATAAAAAAGGGATCGCTGCTATTGATGTTATCTCTTGTGAGACGTCGAAAGCATATGCATTAATGACAAAATCCGATTCTCCCTATTTCGCATTCGGAGACAAACTGGTTTACGTACCGAACGGTTTTGACGAAACAAGCCTCCGGAAAACACCGATCAAGATAAAATCGTTCGATGAAAAAGAGAACAAAATAATAACAGTCGGCCGGTTAGGAACGAAACAGAAAAACACGGACATGCTGCTTGAGTCTTTGGCGCATATCAATCCGGCAGGATGGAAATTTTATTTCATAGGCCCGATCGAACCGGCATTTCAATCCAAAATAGATAGATTCTACAAGAATTTCCCCGATAAGCTCAGTTCGATCATATTTACCGGACCTATTCATGACAAGCAAAAACTGTGGGAACATTACAATTCGGCCAAGGTCTTCGTGCTGACGTCCCGGTGGGAAAGCTACGGCCTTGTTTTGGTAGAAGCAAGACGTTTCGGTTGCTATCTCGTTTCAACGGACGTCGGGGCAGCCCGCGATTTGATCGGGAATAATGAGTGCGGAGAATATATAAAACAGGAAGATGCAGTGGGACTACAACAAGCATTACAGCGAATCATTGATCTGCAAACTCCAATATACACCACGATCGGGATGCCGGTGGAATTATCGTGGGAACATGTATTATATCCTGTCATTGAAAAATTACGGCAAAAATGATTTCAATCTGTTGCGCGATTGTTTTGTATAAAATGCAATTGAGCGAATCTCCGGCTTTCCAAAGCGCCTATGCACAAATCGGTACGCATCATAAGATTCGTCTTTTTATTTTTGACAATTCTCCGGATGCCGACAGCAATCATCGGAACTATCCGGATATTCGATACGATCATTGCCCCGATAACAAAGGGTTAGGTTATGCTTATAATGCAGCCGCCCGGTATGCGAGCAAGGAAAAACTGGACTGGTTGCTGCTTTTGGATCAAGATACGATTTTACCGGATGGTTTTTTCGATAGTTACATCGATGCAATTTCTGCTCATCCGGATCTGCAACTTTTCGTTCCACAGGTCTTTCTCCCGAAAGGTACGGAGTTTTCTCCTTTCAGACGCTGGAAAGCACAGAAAAATCCGTTGTCCCCCGGCAGAATTTATCCGATAAAACATTACTTACTCATAAATAGCGGATTATGCGTAAAGTTATCATTGTTCGAGCGTAGCGGCGGATACGACGAACGGATATGGCTCGATTTCGCAGACACGCAATTTGTCCGGAAACTGTGGCATTCGGGTGAAAGATATTTCTATCTGCTTCCGTGTAAATGCTTTCAAAATTTTTCGAATGAACAAACGAATATTGAAAAACTGCAAAGTCGCTTCGAAATTTATCTGGAGTGCGGAAAAAATTGTAAATTTTTGGATTTCCCCGATTGGGCATTCCGGCAATATTGTGTCATTTCGCATACCTTATCTTTGACGATACGAACTCGGAAAATATCGTTTCTGACAAAAAGCATAACGAAATATTGGATGCGAAGATAAAAAATTATTCACTGATATAGTTGAATAGGGAATTCAATCCAATATGCTATAAGATGAGGATTCCACGGACAACATCTGAAAATGCTGCTTAAGACGACATATGAAACCATTCTCCAACGACAATAAATTAGGTAAATGGATCTTGGGATTTATTCAGCACTATAATCATGAAAAGTATTGGAAAAGAAGAGCTATAGTGACCGATCCGAACAACAAAACTCCTACTCTTTTAAAATTGTACTATCTATACTATATAAAAAAATGCGACGCTTACCATAATTGCTCTTTCGGCACAAATTTAGGAGCCGGAGCATTCTTTAAAACCCCTCCGATCCTGCTACATGGCCCCAACGGGATAATTATCGGTCATGATGTAAGTATTGGGAAAAACTGCACCATAGCTCAGCAGGTTACCATAAGTCACGGGGGGGGGTGCACGATAGGAGACAATGTGCTGATCGGGGCTGGAGCTAAAATTCTGGGGCATGTCAGAATCGGCAATAATGTCAAAATCGGAGCGAACTGTGTCGTTGTGGAAGATCTGCCCGATAACTCAACTTGTGTCCTGAGCAAACCGAGGATAATCCTTAGATAACTGATGGCGATAAAATTCGGTCAAAAATACAACGGGAAGAATACGCAAATTAAAATATGATTTCAGTTTGTTTGGCGACCTATAATGGCGCGAAATTTATACGGGAACAACTCCTTTCTATTCTTTCGCAACTCGGACCTCGAGATGAGATAATAATCTCAGATGACGGATCGACCGATCGTACTTTTGCAATTATCTCAGAGCTAAATGATTCCCGCATCCGAATTATAAAACATATCAAGACAACGGTTTATCCTCGCCGTTTTGATTATGTCACACACAATTTCGAAAATGCGCTTCGTCATGCCTCCGGTGAATTTATTTTTCTTTCGGATCAGGACGATGTCTGGTTACCGGGTAAGGTCGATACGATGCAAAAGGAGCTGCAAAATCATTTGCTGGTTTTATCTGACTGCAAAGTGGCCGATGCCTCTTTGCACATTATTCATGATTCCTACTTCAAGTTGAACGGACTACGAACAGGTATTTTGCGGAATCTGATCCGAAATTCGTTTTTGGGGTCCTGCATGGCTTTCAGGAGAGAGTTACTCGATAAAGCATTACCATGTCCACGCCACTCCGTGCCGCATGATATATGGTTGGGTTTGTTGGCATCTTATTACGGTAAAGTTTCTTATCTGCCGGTTCCATTGATGATTTATCGCAGGCATGAAGCGACCGTATCCGCCTCGTGCGACAAAAGTTTTTTCCCTTTTTGGTTTAAAATCCGCTATCGCGTACATTGTCTGACTGCTTTTCTGAAAAGAATTTCTGTTAGATGAAAAAGATTTTGCACATCCCCAATTATTATCCACCGCATACGGGCGGAATCGAACAGGTTTGTCACATGGCCGTTTCTTCGTTATCCGAATACGAACATGAGGTGATTTGTTTCAACGATTGTCGGAATACCCGAATCTCATCTTACGAAGGAATTAAGGTCATTCGGGTGGGGACTTTTGCAAAAATCGCAAGTCAGGCACTATCCTTCGGCTATATGTGGCGGCTGCGTGCTGAAATCCGGTCTTTCAACCCTGATATTATTCATTTTCATGCTCCGAATCCTTTGGTCGGATTCTATCTTTTATGCGTATTACCTCGGCGGGTCCGATTGATCGTACACTACCATGCTGAAATATTAACATCAGCGTTTTTATACACTTGTTATCGTCCTTTCGAAAGTCTGTTGTTCCGCCGTGCCGATCTGATTCTTACAACGAGTCCCAAATTACGAGATGAGGCAAAGCCTTTGGCTCCATACCATAACAAATGTGTGGTTTTGGCCAATGTCATAGATACCCGGCGATTCGATCTCGTAAAAGCAGAAAAAGACCGCACGCATATTCGGAAAATACGAACTTGTTATGGCGATCGAAAGATCGTATTCTCTTACGGCCGCCATGTTCCATACAAGGGTCTGCGCTATCTCATTGAAGCGGAAAAATACATAAAAGAAGAATGCGTGCTGCTGATCGGAGGCGACGGACCTTTAACACCCCGGCTTCGGATGCAGGCAAAATCTCCTCGGATTCATTTTCTCGGTCGGATTCCGGACAATCAACTCAAATATTATCTTCACGCTGCGGACGTATTCGCATTCCCCTCCATAACAAGGGCCGAGGCATTCGGAGTAACGCTTCTCGAAAGTATGTATTGCTATACGCCTCCGGTAACATTCTCCATTCCCGCATCGGGAGTCAATTATGTTTCGCTAAACGGTGAAACGGGTTTGGAGACACCTAATTCGGATGCAGTGGAATTTGCACGGGCCATAGACAGGTTGCTTTCCGAAGATACGCTTCGCTTGAAGATGGCTGAAGCCGGTCATCGGCGGGTAGGTGAATTGTTTACATCTCAGATTTTCTCGGAAAAACTGAAGGATATATATGATCGGATATAACCAGAAATCAAAATCGGATAATCTGGGAACAGAATAAAAAAGAAGATACATCGCAACATATTGATACATAGAGAAGACAAGAAGCAGGCCCGAATCCCGTTTCCGACCGGGAAGCAACCGAAAAGAGTGTAACGGAACGAAAAGCCTTACGTATTGGAATACGTAAGGCTTTTCGTTTTTCCGGATGTCTCCGGAAAGTATGGCACGGAAAGGGACTATGTAGGGAATCATCTTTCCGGCTGCGGGGGCCGTGAAACTGTCGAGGTCCATCGAAGAAGCGACAAACCGGTAGAAAAAGGCCATGATCGTGCCCGCCGCGACCGAGATCAGAAGCCCTTTCGCCGCAAGTTTCCGTTTTCCTGTCCGGGCCATCCTGTATGCCAGACCGTTCATGACGATCGCCGCAGCGATGAGCCCACGCCAAGGAAAATGAACAGCGGATCGCCTTTGGCTGCACCGAAATAATTGATCAATACGCCCAGAACCAGCGCCAATCCCACTCCGACGGGAAAAGCCACGGACATGCCGCAAAGCGCCACGGCCGCCGCAAGCAGGATGTTCGACGCATTGAAAACGCCCCCGCCGAGAAAAGTCGAGAAAAGCAGCAGAACTATCACATAGTCCCAATAGAAAAGTTCGTAGCGCCACGTCTTTGCGGCAAGTTTCTGGGTATTCCCCCACGAACCTCAACGACGCACCGTCGAGGTCTTCGTAAACGGCTCCGCCCGCAGCGTCGAAGCCGAGGAATTTCGGTCCCCAGAAGTTGCCCAGCGGTTCGCCTTCGACAATCCGCATCGTGTACATCTTCAGATCGTCGGCGAAATATCCGGTTTTGATCTCAACCATTTCGTACTGATCGTTCGAGAATCGCACCAGTTCGTTCCGGTTATGACTGACCGTAGCTCCCAGGTCCCATCGGAAGTTCCGGGTCGTGACCGGCGTCGAAGCGATCGTCAGTTCGATACCCGAGTTGTCGATGGTTCCCACGCTGGCGAAGGTCGAGGAGTAGAGATTGGGCGGCACGGGAACGCTGTACGTATAAAGCAGGTCCTTCGTGCGCTTCCAACGCAGCTCCTGATTGTCCGTAACGCCGAAGCCGGCACGAACGCAACCGATTGTGGAGCCGGTTCCGGCCACGGGTCGAAACGATCGTCCGGGCCGAGTACGAACGCCCGCTGCTCAAATATTTCGATTTCGCCGCCTGGATCGAATCGCGGCTCACGGGAGTCGGCCTTGCGGAAGTCATAACCCGCAATGCGGGCCGACAGGCCGGACCGGGACATTGACCGGCCGCACGGACTGCCGTTCCGCCATCTTTGCCAGAAGTCCGGCGGGCCGCGTCACGAAGGTCTCTCCGGGGACCCGACGCGAAAAGCCCTGGGACAGCCCGGAAACGGGCGGCCGCAGAGCTTCCCCGGAAACCGCTCCCGGCGGATGTCATCCGTCCCGCTCGACCGACAGCGCCACCAGCGCCACGACCGCCAGCACCAGTCCGACGGTCAGCATCGGCCCGGGAACCACGGCGAAGATCACCAGCGACAGCACCATCGTGATGAGCGGAGCCAGCCCCTGCATCGGGGAAATGATGATCGCCTTGCCGTAGCGATAGGCGTACACCAGCGTCAGAGCGCCCACCGCGTTGAGCAACTGGGTCAGAAATCCTCCGATCCAGAGTCCCGCACCGATCCGCCCGGATTGCGGTCCGGCCATACGCAGCGCCACGGGAACCAGCATCAATCCCGTCAGCGCCATGTAGAAGAAGATGCTCTCGGCGCTCATCGAGGCGTTGGCGAACTTCATGACATAGCCCTGCACGCCCCACGCCACGAAGACGACGACCGCCAGCACCGGCCACAGACCGCCCTCCGCAGTTCCGTCGTGCGTCCCCTCCTGCCACGAGAGAAAGAAAATCGCCGCCAGCGCCACAACGATCCCGAAGATCTGGATGCGGCTGGCCCGTTCGTGCAGCAGCACGAGCGACAGCGCGATGGTGACGACCGGCGACATCGACACGAACGGAAATACGATATAGGCGGGCCCGAAGCGCAGCGCCTCGAACAGCACGAGCTGACCGCCGGCCCCGAGCAGTCCGGCGCTCAGTCCCAGCAGCAACGCCCGCGGCGAACGGTCCAGCCGCCACCGGGCGATCCGCAGGGCCGCCGCCGCACACGGGACCATCGAAAAGGCCCACACGACGTAAACATGTCCCGACGGGAATCCCGCCCGCTCGATCAGTTCGCTCAGTTCGCCCCAGACGCCCCAGGTCAGCATGGTCACCAGCCCGAAAAAGAGCCAACGGTGTTTTCCGATCCAATCCTTCATAACATGCTCTCTATTCGAGTTCGAAATCCAGCAGGCGGTTGTATCCGCTCGCCGCATCCCATATTCCTTCGTTGGCCAGCCGGATGCTGAAACACGGACTTTCGGCCAGGCGTTCGTCCGCATCGGGCAGCCACAACCACAACGTGCAGACGTCGCCCGCGACGAACTGCGGCGGCACGGCGAACCCGGCCGTCAGCGTATGCGTCTTCCCCGCGAACCAGCGGCGCGGATCCCACGGCATGTCGAAAACCTGCCGTTTCCGACCCGAAGCGTCGGTCAGCACCAGCTTCGCCGGACGGGGGTTGAACGGCGAGGCGAACCCCTCGTTGCGCAGCTCCAGCCCGACGACGAACTCCCCGCCGGCAACGGGCCGCCGCGTGAAACGTCCCGTCTCGAGAACGAACCGGTATCCCAGCCGCCGTTCGATCTCCCCGAGGCATCCCTCCTGCCGCCACCGGGCGATCACTCCGGGATGGTAGGCGCTGTTCAGATAGCTCCAATGGTACTCCTCCATGTCCGCCACCCCGTCGGTGCAGTCGCAGTACTCCGACACGCTGCAAGTCTCACCGCCCATGCTCACATAGCGGCTCTCCGTCCGCCAGAACTCCCGGTCGGCCTCCCCGACGAAAGTCCCCACATCGTCGCGGCTCGCCAGGAAACAGTCGTTGTGCGCCGCCACGCGCGAGCGCGCCGACCCGTCCCAGGCCGTCCGGACGGAGACCGTATCCGCCGGAGAGAGCCCGCAGCACCGCATCTTGGCCACGGGCGTGCGCACGGCCACCATGCGGTCGGCCGGCAGGGCGTCGAGCAAGGCGTCGAGGACCCGGCGGCGGGGCGCGTAATCGGTCTCCGTCACGGGTTCGAACCCGAAATGGTCCGTGTAATACCACTCGCCCCACACGCCGACGAACCCCGCCTGCAGGACACAAATCACCGCCCCGTACCGTTGCAGCAGCGGCCTGAGCTGGGCGATATGCCCCAGCACGACCGGCTCGGCCGCATCCCAGGGCTTCTCCCGCTCGGAATCGCTGTACGCGAAACGCACGATCGCCTTGCAGCCGCCCTCGCGCAGGGCTTCGAAATTCCGTTCCACCAGCTCCAGACACTCCTCCGACAGCGGGCGGTCGATGAAGTCGCGGAGAAAATACTCCAGCAGGACCAGCGAGCGGTTCAGGCGCCGCTGTCCCCGCAGGGTCTCCGGAGAGAGCGGTTCCGGCGTTCCGCCCCCGGCGAACCGGAAATCATAGGGGTAGTAGAATCCCCGTTCGGGATTGGGAAACGCCTCGTCCGAAGACACGTACGCCACCCGGCGCAATCCGCCGCCGGAGGCCGCGCCGCCGTCCGAACAGGCCGCCGCGCAGAAAGAGAGCAGCGCGGCCGCCCCGAAAAAAACAGGTATCGTCATCGTAGTCGGTAATCCGTAAAAAAGCCGGCGCCGCAACGCCGCGACGCCGGCCGAAACAGTTGATTCGATCGGTTTGAACCGAAAGGCGGGCGTTCGCCTTGCCGTTCGTCAGCGGCCGACGAGCATGTTCTCGACCGCCCCGTGTCCGACGACGCCGTTCTCCTCGACCGCACTGCCGGCGGGGATGTAAGCGATATCGTTCCAATCGTACTGCAACCCGATTCCGACCCGGAAACGACTGCCCAGATTCGGGATCGAGGAGCGCACCACGACCACCTCGACGGCCTTGCGTCCGTTCTCCAGCTCCACGGGTTTCGATGCGGAGCAGACGCCCGATCCCGCGGCCAGCAGCTCGGTCCAGTCCCAGCCGCCCGAAAGGTTCTCGCCCGTCCAGTTGAAGATCGTGGGATCGTAGGCCGCCGGAGCGCCCGCGTCGTCCACGACCATCCCCTCGAACAGGATGTCCGCGCCGTCGTTCGTCCACGCCGCATTGCCCATGCCCGTCGTCGGACGGCCTTCGCCGTCGAAGGCCATGTCGGAATCCAGATAGAGGTGCATGATCTGCACGGGCTGCTCCGCCGAATCCTCGTACTCCACATAGAAATTCACGTAGGTTTCGCCCGCATAGACCTTGGCCACCTTCCCCGCCTTGTAGTAGGCGTCGTCGGGAACCGTGGCGACGGTCATTTCGCTCGCCGGAACCTTTTCCCAGTCCGAGAAATCGCCGTCGGCGGTAATCAGCACCTCGGGGGCCGGTCCGGACTTCGCTCCGATCAGCAGATTCTCCACGGCGCCGTGTTTCGGTTCGCCGTTCTCCTCGACCGCACTCCCGGCGGGCAGGTAGGCGATGTCGTTCCAGTCGTATTGCAGTCCGACGCCCAGCCGGAAGCTCTGTCCCAGGCCGGGAACGGCGCTCCGGGCAATGGTCATCTCGATCGCCATGTTGCCGTTGGGCAGTTCGACCGGCTCGCAGTTCGAGCAGATGCCCGCCCCCGCGGCCACCGCCTCCGTCCAGTCCCAGCCGCCGGAGAGCGGCTCGCCCGACCAGGTGAAGATCGTCGGATCGTAGGCCGTCGGAGCGCCCGTATCGTCCCTGAGCATTCCCTCGAACAGGATGTCCGCGCCGTCGTTCGTCCACGCCGCATTGCCCATGCCCGTCGTCGGACGGCCTTCGCCGTCGAAGGCCATGTCGGAATCCAGATAGAGGTGCATGATCTGCACGGGCTGCTCCGCTTCCGAATATTCGAGGTAGATATTGATATAGGTGGCTCCGGCATAGACCTTCAGCCGGCGGCCGGCCGAATAGAAGGCGTCGTCGGGAACCGTGGCCGTCACCAGCTCGTCGGCGGGAATCGCGTCCCAGTCCGAGAAGTCGCCGTCCACGGTGATGAAGGTCTCGGGCCCCGCCGGCTCTTCGGGCTCCGTCCAGTCGCCCGAGAGGTTGGGACCCGGTTCGGGATCGTCGATGATGCAGCCGGCGGCGAAGAGCGGCAGCGCCAGCATCAGCGCCATTCGCGCAAAGAGTTGTCTTTTCATAATCGGTTCACGTTTTAGTCGTCAGGGAATCGGGTTAGTCGTTCTGCGGAATGCCGCTGACCGAGATTTCGTCGTAGGGAATGCGGTAGAGGATGCGCGGATCGTCGCAATCGACCATCTCCCAGGGCTGGACGCCTGCGAAACGGCGGTCCAGCGACCGCCCGTTGCGGAAAACGTCGAATGCGCGCTGTCCCTCGAAGCAGAGCTCCAGACGACGCTCGTCGAGCACCACGTCGAGCACCGACGAATACCCTGCCTCACGGTAATTGTCCAGCGTATAGAGGGCCTCCTCGGACAGTCCGGCGCGGCGGCGCAGCGCATTGACGTCATCCAGCGCCCCCTGCTCGTTGCCTGTCTTGGCATAGGCTTCGGCACGGTTGAGAATCACCTCGCCCCAGCGCAGCATCACGGGAGACGAGAGCAGCGGATGGGCGGCGTTGGTCGGGCTGGCGAATTTCTTGCACATGAAGGCAGGACAGGTGTTGAAGCTCTCGGTCTTCACGTCCACGTAGGCGCGCGTCTTCTCGCCGCCGACCGTCACGTAGAACTGCGTGCGGCCGTACTCCTGTTCGGCCTGCAAATAATGCCGGGAGCCGTTTTCCTCGTAATAATAGCCGTTGTCGTCGCGGAAGCAGTCGTAGAGCTGATTGACGCGGAAATCCGTTCCCTCCGAGGCGACCGCCCAGCGGACCTGCAACTGTCCCGTCTCGTCGGAATTCAGCCGCTCGCAGTAGGCCGTGAAGCGGATGTCTTCGGGATGGCGTTCGTAGAGGGCGATCAGCGGATCGGAGTAGTACATTTCGGCCCAGCCGCCCACACCGCGCTGGTCGGGCGTCCAGTACATCGAACCGACCGACTCGCGTCCGCGGTCCTCGTAATCCTCGTGCGCGACGGCCCAGAGGGTTTCGGGCGAAGAGAGCGCATTTTCGAAATAGCGGGCATAGTCGGGATCGAGCTTGCTTTCGGCCGAAGCGCCTCCGAGCAGGCCGTTCACGGTCTCGATCACCTTGTCGTCCTCGCCGCGGTAGAGGTAAACCCGCGAGAGCAGACCCATGGCCGCATCGTAGGAGACATATCCGGCATCGCCGCGGCGCGCCTTGTCCTTGAGCAGTCCGGCGGCCTTTACGAGGTCGTCGCGGATCTGATCGTACACGGCGCCCACGGTCGAGCGCTCGGTGGCCGGCGTGTCGGTCGAGGTGCGCAGCACGACGCCCATGTTGTCGCGGCCGAAGGTATAGGGCCGCGAGTAGAGCATCGAGAGGTGCAGGTGACAGATGGCGCGCAGGAAATAGTTCTCGCCCAGCATCCGGTCGCCCTCGTCGCTCGCCCCTTCGGGCTGCGACTCGATCACGGCGTTGGCGCCGTAGATGATATGGTAGGCGCACCACCAGAAGTAGGAAGTGGGCAGATCGGTCTCCAGGTCGTTGTAGCAGATCTCGTTGTAGAGCGGGTCCTCGGTCTTGTTGGCCAGGCAGACGTTATCGCCGCGGAACTCCGACATCTGGAAGAAGTAGCGGACATAGGTGCTGCCCGAATACTCCGAACCCTTGTACTCCAGCACGTCCTTGAACATCGAGTAGTTGCCGTCGGTCGAATACTCCGTCGAAGAGGGGTTCCCGGCCATCTGGTCCGAGGTCATCGAATCGTTGGGGAAATAGTCCAGGTCGCAGGCCGAGAGGGTCAGCGAGGCGACTGCGCCCAAAAGTATCTTTTTCATGTCTTGTCGGTTTTACGGTTGGAATTAGAAGGTCAGATCGACGCCGAACATGAAGGTCCGGCCCACGGGATAGGGCGTGCTGTACATGCCGGCCAGCGTGTACTCCGTACCTTGCAGATCGACCTCGGGGTCCATGCCCGAGAAGCGGGTGAAGGTGGCCAGGTTGTCGCCCGAAACGTAGATGCGCATGGCCTGCATCCGCATCTTCCTGACCCACTTTTCGGGCAGGTCGTAAGCCAGCGTGACGTTCTTGATGCGGAAGAAGCTGCCGTCCTCGAGGAACCGCGACGACACGGCGTTCGAGTTCTTGTTGCCGAACGCGACGGCCTTGGGGTGCGTGGCCACGTCGCCGGGCTTCTCCCAGCGCTTCCACTTCAGTCCGTTGTCCAGCGAGACGCTGTTGTGCGTCAGGAACGCGCCGTCGGCGTCCATCGTCAGGCGGTCGTTGTTGAAGATCTTGTTGCCGTACACGAAATTGGCCACGCCGCTCAGCGTGAAGTTGAAGACGCGCAGAGAGGTCGAGACGCCGCCGCTGAACTTGGGCGTGGCGACACCCACGACCTGATTGGTCGCCTCGCTGTAATCGTTGGTCGGAATGCGTCCGGTCACCCGGCCGTGTTCGTCATAGACGACCTTCTCCCATACGGGATCGCCGTTGCCCGGATCGACGCCCAGCCATTTGGGCATGTACCAACTGTAAATATCCTGCCCCACCTTCACCTGCTGCGAGACGGTTCCGTTGCCGCCGCTCGACTGGAGGAATCCCTCGGGAGTCGGCGTAGTCAGCACGCGGTTGCGGTTGAATCCGATGTTGAATCCCGTGGTCCACGTCACGTCGCGGGTCTTCACGTTGGTCGTATTGAGCGCGATCTCGAAACCGCGGTTGCGGACCTTGCCCGCATTGGCCGTCTGGTCGAAGAAGCCCGTCGAAGGCGACAGCGGCACGTTGAGCAGCAGCTCGGAGTTGATGATGTTGTAGAAGTCGAGAGTGAGGTCGATCCGGCCGAGGAACGAAGCGTCGAGACCCACGCCGGTCATGTTGGCCGTCTCCCAGCCCAGATAGGGATTGGCCTTGCGGACGGGAATGGCCGTCACCTTGTTGTGGTATTTCGAGGCGAACGAATAGGAGTCGAGGTAGAGGTACGACCCGATCGACGAGTTACCCGTTTCGCCGTAGCTGGCGCGCAGCTTGAGCAGATCAAGCCATGCGGCGTCCCTGAGCCAGTTCTCGTGGCTGACGACCCACGAAGCGGCCACCGACGGGAAGTAACCCACCCGGTTCCTGGGTGCGAACTTCGAGCTGGCGTCGGCGCGGAACGACGCCGTGAGCGTGTACTTGTTCCGGTAGCTGTACTGCACCTGCGCGAAGACCGACCAGCCCTCGCCCCAGAGGTCGTACCCGCCGTTCTCGAAGGGAATCGTCGAATTCATCGAACCCATCCCCTCGGGCATGTCCTGTCCCGTCACGTCGAGGTACTCCTCCTTGTTGATTCCGTACTCGTAGCCCACCAGTCCGCCGAGGTTGTGGTCGCCGAACGAGTGCGCCGCCTTGACGAGGTTCGACGAGGAGATGCCCCATCCCTCCGACAGGCTGTTCGCAAGGCTGCCGTGCTCCGACTCGCCCACCGTGCGGGGGTCGATGCAGGTGATGTATTTCGAACCGCTGCGGTTGAACCGGTTCGACGAGGAGACCGTCAGCCAGTCGGTAGGATTCCACACCAGTTGCAGGTCGCCCACCAGATCGTCCGAATGCGACTTGGCGTAGTTGTACTTCTCGGCGAAGAGCGGATTGTAGCGGTACTGCGACAGCCAGGCGTGTTCGGTGTCCTTGTTCAGGTCGATGAGCGAGCCGTCGGCATAATAGGGGCTGTCCCACGGCACCATGCAGTAGGCCCACTCGAGCGTCTGATACGACGAGGAGCTGTAATCGCGCGAATTGGTGTAGGCGACGCGCGTGGTCATGCGCAGCGAACGCGCCAGTTCGGTCGAAAGGTTGATGCGGGCCGTCGTGCGGTGGAAGTCGGTATTGATGAGCGTTCCGTCCTCGCTGTAATGATCGAGGCTGACATAGTAATTGGTCTTGCCCGAGCTGCCGGATACCGAAGCGTAGTAATTCTGCACGACGCCCGTGCGGAAGATGGCGTCCACCCAGTCGAAATCCTGTCCGAGCAGCGACTCGGGACGCTGCGCCTGAAAAAGCACCTCGGGCATGTAGCTCTTCTGCGTATAGTAGAGCTCCTCCGAATCCATCATCTTCAGGCGGCCCTGCAACACCGACTTCACGCCGGCCGAGAACTTGAAATTGACCGTCGTCTTCTGCCCCTGCTTCGCCGACTTGGTCGTGACGACGATGACGCCGCCCGCACCCTCCGAACCGTAGATGGCCGTCGCTCCGGCATCCTTGAGCACGGTGAGCGTCTCCACGTCGTTGGGGTTGAACGTACCGCCGATGATGCCGTCCACCACGTAGAGCGGGTCGCTGGCTGCGGTGATGGAGCCCGTGCCGCGGATACGGATTGTAGCCTGCGAACCGGGCTGCCCCGAAGTATTATAGACCAGCACGCCGGCGGCCTTGCCCTGGAGCATGTTCCCGATGTCGGGCGAGGTGACGTCGGTGAGCTGCTCCGCGTCGAGCGAAACCACGGCGCTCGAAAGCTCCGTCTTGCGCTGCGACGAATAACCCATCACGACCACCTCGTCGAGGCTGTTCGACTGCGGCTCGAGCTCCACGTCGATCGTCGTCTGGTTGCTGTAGGTCACCTTCCGGTCCTCGAATCCCACGAACGAGAAGACGAGCACTTCGCCCGGGACGGCTTCCAGCGCATAGCGACCGTCCGCACCGGCCGATGTCCCCCGCGTCGTGCCCTCGACGACGACCGTCGCACCCGGGAGGGGCGATTTGTCCTCTGCCGAGAGCACCGTACCCTGAACGGCGGTCTGCGCATGGGCGCTCCCCGCCAAGAGGAGGAAAGCCGGCAGTTGAGTTCTGAGGAATGATTTAAGATTCATACGAATTAGGTTTTGATGGTTTGGTTTATGCTTGCTATTTTTCACGGACTTCGATCAGATAGCTGCGATCGAACGACGGAGCGATGAAGGGGTCGTCGCCGCTGACCTCGTAGCTGCGCGGATAGTCGGCCGCATACTCCGTGACCACATAGGTCCGGCCGCGCTCCAGACCGCGCAGCTCGATGCGACCGCCGTCCCAGCGGTCGGCATAGAAGGCGTAGTAGAGCGCCCCGTCCTTGCGGATGACGTGTCCTTCGGGCCGGTCGAAACCGATGTCGTAAAGATTCAGGTAGTCGCCGAGCGAGAGCATTCTGTCGGTGTAGATCTTCACCCATTTCTTATACAGCCGCTCCTTCTCCGGTGTGAGCCGGTAATCCGCCTCGACGGCCGGGTTGTTCTCGGGCCAGGTGAATTTCGAACCGATCACGGCGCCGATCCCGATCTGCGAGGCAAAATCGTCGCCTCCGTCCGTCAGCTCCACGTGATCGCCGTAATAGGCCAGCCCGGGATTGATCGCCTTGTAACTCTTGCCCTTCAGCCGCACCTGCCAGCTCGACGTGGGATCGGAGGCCACGGCCTGATTCATATAGGGGATGTTGAAGAAGTTTACCGCGCATCCGCACGGGCAGAGCTGCACCACGGCATCGGGCTTGATGACGCGCGCCCGGTCGAAGATCGCGCGGAAGAAGGAGGGGAAGCGCTCCACGGCCTGCTCCGGATCGTCCAGCCCGCTCGCCGGGTTGTGATCCGGCAGGCAGAGGTTCAGATGCTGTCCGTCGAGTTTCAGACCGTCGAAATTCCACTCGCGCATGAAACGGTCCACCAATCCCAGCGTGTAGCGCTCCGTGGCGGGATTGACCGGCGAGAGGTAGTAACTGTCCCACCAGGTGATGTATTCGGGCGTCCCTTCGGCCGTCTGCAACAGCATCTCGGGGTGTTCGCGCAGGATGCGCGTGCCGGGATCGGCCGCCATCGGCGCCCACCACAGCTTGGCCTTCATGCCCAGCGCGTGAATGGCATCGGTCATACGGCGCATGTCGCGGCCGCCTCCCGGAAAACGGGAGTTCGTCTCCCAATCGCCCTCGGCGATCTGGTAGCCGTCGTCCACGTCCACCCACCTGAAGCCCAGTTCGGCCACTTTGGGCAGCGTTCCGATCACCTCGCCGACGGTGAACTGCCGTTCGTATCCCCAAGCGCACCAGACCGGCTCGAAGGCCCCGGGTTCGGAAGCGGCCATGCGGATGCCGCGGTGGCGCTGCATGTAGGTCGAAAAGCTGCGCAGCGGATCGAAGAAATCGCCCTGCTGCACGGCCACGAAGCTGTCGTAAGCCGCCAGCGTGTCGCCCCGGGCGAAGAGCAGCTCCTCGTCGAATCCGCGCACGAGGGACATCGTCGCCGCGTCGCTGCTGCGGCTCCAGACGACGGGCATGGAGACCGTACGCAGACAGGGTTCGGTCAGTCCGACGCTCACGCCGCCGTCGCGCCGCCAGAGCGAAACCATCGGAATGCCGCCGCCGTAATCCGTGTTGTTCATGCCGAGGTAGTTCTCCTGCCGGAATCCCGGACGCACCGGAAGCACCCAGTCCGCCCGGGCTGAGGTGGAGGTGGGCTGGAACGACCACAACAGCGAGTCGGCCCCGATGCGCAGTTCGTTCGCCACCAGACGGCGCACGTGCAGGTCGCCGCCCCGATTGATATAGCGCGTGCTTACGAGCAGCATTCCGTCGCAATCCCCTTCGGGGACCGTGACCGTCATCCGTTTTTCGACCGCGATGCCGTCGCTCTCCGCAAGCCCGGTCAGGCAATAGCCTCTCTCGCAGCGTTCGACGCGTCCGAGCCTGAAATCGACGATTTCGGCCTCGTCGCACACCAGCCGGTCGAAGGGTCTGAAGTCGTCGCAGAAGGGGGCCGTCCCCCCGTGCAGCGAACGGATGCGCACATGCATGCGCCCGTCCACTTCCATTTCAATTCCGCCGTTCGAGATGCGCTGCGGCGACGAGCACGCGGCCGCCGAGAGCAGAAAGGCGATGATCAGCAGTTTTTTCATGTTCGTTCGGGTGTTAGTCGAGGTGAAGGAGCCGGGCGGCATTGCCGTAGTAGATTTTCCACAGCACGTCGTCGGGAAGACGGAAGCCGCTGTAAGCCCAGTGATACCCGTAGTCGGGGTTGTAGAAGTGTTCGTCGTCGGTCTCCAGAATCCGGAAGACCATGCGGTACATGCCGGGGTCCGTACCGTTGTCCGTGCCGAAGAGGACGCGGTCCGCATACCGGACGAGGAAACGGCGCGTGGCGCGCGGCGTGGCGGCCGACTCGCCCGCCCGGCCGGCAATGTCCACATAGAGGTTCGGATACCTGTCGAGCAGCGTCCCGAGCCGCTCCAGGTCCTGATTCATGTTCAGGTAGTGGCAGGCGATGAAGGTCGTCCCGGGATAGGCGGCCAGCGCGCGTTCGAAGGTCGCCATCAGCTCCTCGTAACCGCGGCAGCCCTCCGCGGAGGTGTCCACGGCCCAGTCTGCACCGTTCATCAGTCCGTCATTATGCCGGTCCAGCGGCTCGTACATCCAGATCGGTTCGGCGATATGGATGCTAACGGGCATTCCCAGCTCGCCGCACCGTTCGATAAGCGGGCGCAGGCGCGGATCGTCGAGGTGGATGCCCCGTCCGGGCACGGGACGGGCATAGGTGTCGCCCAGCCCCTTGTCCACCATCTCGCCGACGCCGCGGGCTCCCAGCGCATGACAGCGCTCCAGCTCGCGGACGGCCCGTTCGGCCCATCCGGGTTCGCCGAATCCCGTGTAGTCGAAACAGCACCAGAACAGGAAACGGTCGCCGTAGGGCCGGTATTTGCGTATATACTCCTCGAAGGGCGCACCGATCCACTCGCAGTGCATGACGCTCGAATAGCGAATGTTGCACGAGTCAAGCGTACGCACCCATGCGGCCACTCCGGCATCGTCGGCGGCGTAGTCGTGCGAATGCATGTCCACGACGGGGAATTTGGCCCGCCGGACATCGGTCCGGGGAATGCGGAATACGGACCGCGGTTCGTAATCCTTCAGCCGGAGTTCCTGCACGGCGGCTTTCCGTTCTTCGAGGCTCTGCGCCGACACGGAGCCGGCGGCCGGAATCCCGAGCAGGGCGATGGTCATCAGACAAACAGGTTTCATCGGATCATGGTTTTCAGGTCAGTATCTTCGGTTCCGGTCAGCGACGGGCCGTGCCCGTCATCCGGTATTTTTCTTCGAGCAGCGCCGTCACGGGCTCCACGGCCTTCGGAAAGACCTTGCGCAGGTCGATCTCGTCCGAGGCGGTCAGGACGCCCTTGAGCGAGCGCATGAAGGTATCCTTGATCTCGGTGGCCAGGTTCACCTTCGAAATGCCGGCCGCGATCGCCTCGCGGACCATCGGATGCGGAATGCCCGAACTGCCGTGCAGCACCAGCACCGCGTCGGTGGCCGCACGGATCGCCTTCAGCCGCTCCATATCCAGATGCGGCGTTTCCCGGTAGAAGCCGTGCGCCGAACCGATGGCCACGGCCAGCGCATCGACGCCCGTCTCCCGCACGAAGCGCGCGGCTTCCTCCGGAGTCGTGAACCCGCCGCCCTGCCGCTGCCCCAGCTTGGCCACGTAACCCAGCTCGGCCTCCACATTGGCCCCGTAGGGACGCGCCAGCTCGACGACACGGCGCGTCACGGTCACGTTCTCCCCGAAAGGCCGCTCGCTGGCGTCGATCATCACCGAGTCGAATCCGGCCTCCAGGCAACGCTGCGCCAGCTCGACGCTCGGTCCGTGGTCGAGATGTATCCACCCCTCGAGACCGTAGTCGGCCAGTCCCTGACGCCCCATGCGGACGGCCTGTTCGAGCCCCATGTAGTCGATCGAGCTGCGCGTGAGTTGCAGCAAGACCGGAGCATCGACCGCCCGGGCGGCCTTCAGGACGGCCGTCAGCGTCTCGAAATTGTAGAAATTGGTGGCGAGGACCGCCGTTCCGGCGGCCTGACACGCCTTGAGTCGTTCCCGTATGTGCATAATCAATCCAGATTCAGTTGTTTTCCGAACCGCTCGCGCGCCGTACGGACGGCCGCCTCCCGGTCGGCGAACGCCCCCGTGCCTCCGGCCGCCGTCGTAGAGATCGCTCCGGTGAGGTTGCCCGCATCCTGGCACTCCCCGAGCGAACCGCCGCGAACGAAGCACCGGATGAACCCGGCATTGAAGCTGTCGCCCGCACCGATGGTATCGACCGCCTCGCGGTTGAGCAGCGCCCCGACCTCGCGGCATTCCCCGCCGGCCGTGACGAGCACCGAGCCCCGGCTGCCGCGCTTGACGATCATGGCGCGCCGCAGCCACGGCCGCACGCTCCCGATCGCCTCGTCGAGCGACGCCGCATGCGCGAGCGCCGTCAGTTCCGCCTCGTTGGGCATGAAGACGTCGATGAGCGGCAGCACCTCGCGGCAGTCGATCCGCCACTCCTCGGCGGGGTCCCACTGCGTATCGAGCGAGACGGTCGCGCCGCCGTCGTGCGCCGCCCGCAGGATCGGCACGATATCGGCCAGCAGCCCGGGCTGCATGAAAAGCGACGAGAGGTGAATATGCCGGGCCGACAGGAAAATCTCCGGATCGAGGTCGGCGAAGCGCAGGGCCTCCATGGCTCCCGGATAAGTGACGTTGGCCCGGTCCTCGCCGTAACTCATGACGACCGTGACGCCGGTGGCGCGGTCCGCCGCCTCGATCACATAGCGCGTATCCACGCCGCGCGCCTCGAGACTTCCGCGCACCAGCTCCCCGAAGGCGTCGCGGCCGATCATGCCCGCGAACGCCGTGCGGGCGCCCAGCGCCGAGACGTTGGCGGCGAAAATGGCCGTCGAGCTGCCCAGCGTGCAGATCATGTCCCGGGCGAAAATCTCCTTGCCCACCTCGGGAAACCCGGCGATCCGGTTCAGGATCAGGTCCACGTTCAGTTCGCCCAGCGCGATGACATCGAAAGTTTTCATAGCGCGTCTCGGTTAGAGCAGGTCGTTCAGATCGACCAGGTTGAAAGCCGTGAAATACTTGTCCATGTCGCGCTCGATACGCCCCAGCACCATCTCCTCGGGATCGTATCCCGCACGACGCAGATTGTCGCAGAGCATGTAGCGGGCGGCCAGCGCCTCGGGCCGCTGCCAGATATAGCGGCAGCCCGTCTTGACGAGCCACATCCGGCGTTCCGCGCCGAGCTGATCGAACTCCAGTCCGGCCTCCTCCTCATGCAGCCATTTGCGCCAGCGCCCCGACTCGCGGACCAGCCGCTCCAGCACCCCGGTCATGCGCGAGGCCATCGCCACCGTGCCTTTCTCCAGTTCGCGGCTTTCGAGCAGCTCCAGCTCGGCCAGCGCGTCGTATTCGCTCATCGTGAACTCCGGGCCCACATTGGCGGCGCCCATGCCGCAGAGGGGATACTGTTCGGGATTGCTCACCCCGTCGGTATAGTGGCCCTTGATGAAACTGCCGTAGGGGCGTACCTTGTCCGTCAGCACACGCGCCACTCCGGGATCGAACGTCGCGGTATGCAGGTCGGTCCCCACCTTGCCCACGACGAAGCAGGGCCATACGTCCTCCAGCCCGGCCTCCTTCAGAGCGGTTTTCAGCTCCGCGAGGAACGTGTCGAAGGTCTTCTCGTCGGCCAGTCCGCCGTGCACCTCCTCGGTTCCCACCTCGTAGGAGACGGGCGGCAGTCCGCGTTCGCGGCGGAACCGCTCGACATGGGCGATCAGCTCGACGGTGCGGGCGACCACCAGATGGATGCTGATGATCTCCCCCTTCGGCACGAAAATATCCACCGTGGGATCGACGTGGATCAGGTCGTAGCCGGCCAGCACGGCGGCTTCGAACGACCTCTTCACGCCGTTCATGGCCTCCTCGGGCGACCAGCGCTCGACGGCCTGCCGGTCCTTGAGCCACGGACCGCCGTGGTCGATGGCGATGACGGTCGTACCCGTATAATGGATGGCCTCGGCCTCGAGACGCGCCATGCGTACGAAGTCGGCCGGCGTCATCCCCGTATAGCCTCCGTCCACGTCGATCTGGTTCAGGGTCGCGGCGAAATAGATCGGGGCGTTGTTGCGGCGTGCGGCGCGGAATACGGCCTTCGTCACGGCCACCGAATTGGGGCACACAGCGAAGATGGTGCGGGGAATCCCCGTCTCGCGGGTGATCCGGCCGATGGATTCGAGCAGTTGTTCGGTTTTTTTCATAGCGATTCCGGAAAGTCGGTTGTATTATCGTTCGTAAGGATAGATCGTGACTCCCTCCACGACACGGTGGATATTGCCCGACACGGAGGGCGAATCGGGATTCAGCCCCCGGTCGAGGGATTTGTAATAACCCAGCAGTTGGGCCGTAAAGACATAGGGGATGCAGCCATAGACACCCGTATCGCCGCCGCCGAGCACCACGTTCAGATCGAAGGAGACGCCTCCGACGGCGTAAGGCTCCGCCGAAACGGCCACCACGGCGGCCGTCCGGTTGTTCGCATCAATCTGCCGGATCAGGTCCTCCTCGTAACGACGCACGGCGGGATCGCGCGAAACGAGGTAAACCAGCAGCGAATCCTCCTTCACGACGGCCTTCGGACCGTGGCGGAATCCGAGAAACGAATCGAAGCCGCACATGACGCCCCCGTCGGTCAGCTCCTGCAACTTGAGATGCGACTCCTCGGCGATACCCTTCAGCGCGCCCGATCCGAGGAAGACCGCCCGCGAGAAGTTCCGCCGTGCGACCGCCGCAATCCGGCTGTCGTAAGTCTCCAGCGCACGGGCGGTCTGGTTCGCCAGGCATTCGACCGCCGCGGCGTCCCCGCCGATCCGGTCGATGCGCGAAACCAGCAACGCCGTAAGCAGCATGGTCGAGAAACTGCTGGTCATGGCCAGACTTCTGTCGTCCGTCTCGGCGGGCAGGAGCAGCAGCAGCGAATCGCGGTGCGCCGCAGCGATCCGGGCCAGCCGCCCTTCGGCGTTGCAGGTAATGAAGATATGCGCGACCCGCTCTCCTCCCAGCCTGTCGGCCAGCTTGATAGCGCCGAGGCTCTCGGGACTGTTGCCCGAACGGGCGAACGACACGAGCAGCACGTTGCGCCCCGGAGTGAACCAGGAGGCCGGATGGGTGATGATGTCGGTCGTGGGAACCGCCGCCGCCCCCTCGAAGAGCGAACCCGCGACGGCCGGAACCAGCGCATCGCCGATATAGGCCGAAGTGCCCGCTCCGGTGAAAAGCACCCGGTAGCCCCGCTCGATGTGCGAGCGCACGAACGTTTCGATCTCCTGCCGCCGCGCCGCGATCCGGTCGTACTGCTGTTTCCAGACACGGGGTTGCTGCATGATCTCGGCATAGGTATATTGGCCTTTACTTTGCATAATCAGGACTTTTAATTCGACGAAGGCAAAAATACGCAAACCGAAAATTTCGCAATGTTTCGAATACGATATTTTTTCAGACACCACGACCGACGCAGAGAGGAAAATAGTACATAACAAACTATAAAACAATGAAATAACCCTCAACAATCCGGCCCGAAATTTAATTTCACAAAGTTTCGAAACATACATTTCAGTTTATGACGGAAATTTTTCATATCTTTGCATCCGTAACACGACCTCTAACCCAATCTTACACCGGGCAGTACGATGGACAACACGCTAAAAACGACAAAAGGCAGAAGATCAATGATTCTGCAACGACTGAAAAGCCAGTCGGCGATCTCGGTCGAAGAACTCCACCGGGAATTCGGCGTATCGGAAGTTACGATCCGCAAAGACCTCAACGCACTCGACGAACGGAACCTGCTGATTCGGACCCGCGGCGGAGCGATCGGCCTCCCCAACACCGAGGCCGAGAGCAAGGAGGACACGCCGATCCACAACAAGCGGTTTTTCAACACGCGCGAAAAACAGGCGATCGGCCGCGTCGCGGCCACGCTGATCGAGGAAAACGACACGATCCTGCTGGACTCGGGCACCACGACACTCGAAATAGCGCGCAACCTCCACAAGTTCCAGCGGCTCACGATCATCACCAACTCAATCAACATCGCAGCCGAGCTGCTGGGCTACAAACGGTTCAATATCATTCTGCTGGGAGGCAATCTGCGCGGAGCGTCGCAGTCCACGGTGGGACCCATCGCCGAAATGAACCTCAAGGTTTTCTATTGCGACAAACTGTTTCTGGGCGTGGACAGCTTCAATATCGAATGCGGACTGTCCACCCCGAATATCGAAGAGGCGAATATCAACCAGATGATGCTCTCGATGTCGAAACGGGTGATCGCGGTGTTCGACTCGAGCAAGTGCAACAAGCGCAGTTTCGCCTTCATCGCCCCGGTGGACAAAATAGACGTCGTGGTGTCGGACAGCAACCTGCCGGCCAATATCCGGAACCAGCTACGATCCATGCAGATCAAAGTCTACGCGGCCGAAGTGCATCCGTAACCGGCCGCATTCGAAACTTTCGAAATATATTTCTGCCTGTCAGGCGCCCGCAGCGTCCGCGGAACCAACCGGACGGACTGTCCGAAGAGGGGGGGGCTGCGATCCGGAACGATCGCAGCCCCCCCTTCTTCCGCATCTCCGGCCCGTCCGTCCGGAAGACGCACCGGAAAAAGCCCGAACAAAAACAGGCGGAAACCGGAGCCGGCCCCCCGGGGAGGCAGAATCCCCGGACCCCGGTTCTGCCGGATACGTCCGGCCGACGCATACTCTCCGGCCTATCCCTGACCACGCCCCGCCCGCACCCGCACGGAACCCGGATGCAAAAATCCGGATACGAAAAAAGGCCCGGCCTTCACAGGCCGGACCCTCGGAATATCCGCGGCCGAAGCCGCCGGAAATTTTACTTGCGGTAAACCTTCTTATAGCCGTAGATGGCCTCGTCGCCCAGCTCTTCCTCGATGCGGAGCAACTGGTTGTATTTGGCCATACGGTCCGAACGCGACATCGAACCGGTCTTGATCTGACCCGAGTTCGTAGCCACGGCGATATCGGCGATCGTCGAATCCTCGGTCTCGCCCGAGCGGTGCGACGTAACCGACGTATAGCCGGCGCGGTGCGCCATCTCGATCGCGTCGAGCGTCTCCGTCAGCGAGCCGATCTGGTTCACCTTGATGAGGATCGAGTTGGCGCAGCCCATCTCGATGCCCTTCTTCAGGAACTCGACGTTGGTGACGAACAGGTCGTCGCCGACGAGCTGGCACTTGCCGCCGATCTCGGCGGTCAGCATCTGCCAGCCTTCCCAGTCGTTCTCCGACATACCGTCCTCGATCGAGTCGATCGGGTACTTCTCCACGAGGCCCTTCAGGTACTCCACCTGCTCCTTCGAAGTGCGCTTGGCGCCCTTCTCGCCCTCGAAGATCGTATAGTCGTACACGCCGTCCTTATAGAATTCCGACGAAGCGCAGTCCATGCCGATCATCACGTCCTTTCCGGGAACGTAGCCGGCCTTCTCGATGGCCTTGATGATCGAATCCAGCGCATCCTCCGTACCATTCAGCGCGGGAGCGAAACCGCCCTCGTCGCCCACGGCGGTCGAGAGGCCGCGCTCGTGGAGCACCTTCTTCAGGTTGTGGAACACCTCGGCGCCCATGCGCAGGCCCTCCTTGAGCGACGGAGCGCCCACGGGACGGATCATGAACTCCTGGAACGCGATCGGAGCGTCCGAGTGCGAACCGCCGTTGATGATGTTCATCATCGGCACGGGCAGCGTCTTGGCGTTCGAACCGCCGATATAGCGATAGAGCGGCATGCCGAAGTAGTCGGCGGCGGCGCGGGCCACGGCCAGCGACACGCCGAGAATGGCGTTGGCGCCCAGCTTCGACTTCGTAGGCGTACCGTCGAGGGCGATCATCGCCTTGTCGATGCCCACCTGATCGGCCACGTTCATGCCGATAATGGCCGGAGCGATCACCTCGTTGACGTTCTTCACGGCGTTCAGCACACCCTTGCCCAGATAACGGCTCTTGTCGCCGTCACGAAGCTCGAGGGCCTCGTGCTCACCCGTCGATGCGCCGCTCGGAACGGCGGCACGGCCGAATGCGCCGGATACGGTACGAACTTCGACCTCGACGGTCGGATTGCCTCTCGAATCGAGGATCTCCCTTGCGTGAATCTCTACAATCTGCATAGTTGTAATAATTTGAATTATACGGTCTTAAAACTTTCTGTCCGTTTTGCACCGCAAAGTTACAAAATAATTGTGAATTGCGGATTCGCCGGCTGTTATTTTTTTCACGCCGCGGAATCCCCCGCCGAAGGCCGCGACCGCTTCCCCGCCGGTTTGGGAATCCGCCGCAAAATCGTATCTTTGTCCCGTGAACCCGGACGCCGTTCCGCGGAACGGCGTCCGCACACGACAACCGAACGCGTTCATATACTTTCGAATGCACCGGCGCCCCCGCGGCCGGATGCGCCCGAAGGAATAGGACCGTCCAAACAAAGATTCGCTTCCATGCGCAAAGTACTCTCCTTCTCCCTCTTCCTCATGGCGGGACTCGTGGCCTCCCAACTGCTTCCCGGCGCGCTCGGCGCGGGTTACGGCCCGTTCAAGGCCGCGGCCGACACGCTGCTGTACGTCTGCCTGGGATTCATCATGATCAACGTGGGCCGCGAGTTCGAAATCGACAAGACGCGCTGGCGCTCCTACACGGCCGACTACTTCATCGCCATGGCCACGGCGGCGCTGCCCTGGCTGCTCATCGTGCTCTACTACGTCTTCGTGCTGCTTCCCTCCGATCTCTGGAGCGACCCGGCGGCCTGGAAGGAGAACCTGCTGCTGAGCCGCTTCGCCGCCCCGACATCGGCGGGCATCCTCTTCACGATGCTGGCGGCGCTGAAGCTCAAGGAGAGCTGGATCTACCGCAAAATCCAGGTGCTCGCCATCTTCGACGACCTGGACACCATCCTGCTGATGATCCCCCTGCAGATCCTGATGATCGGCCTGCGGTGGCAGATGTTCGCCATCGTGGCCATCGTCGTCGTGCTGCTCGCCGTCGGCTGGCGCCGGCAGGGCACGTGGGACGTGCGGCAGGACTGGAAACGCATCCTCGGGCTCTCGGTCGCGGTCTGCGCGCTGACGCAGGCGATCTACCTCGCCACGAAACACTGGTACGGCCCCGAGAACAGCATCCATATCGAGGTGCTGCTCCCGGCCTTCGTCGTCGGGATGCTGATGCGCCACCGGCATATCGACACGCCCGCCGAACGCCGCATCGCCACGGGCATCTCGTTCCTCTTCATGCTGCTCGTGGGAATGAGCATGCCGCTGATGACCGGCTCCGGAGCCGCCGACGCCGCAGCCGCGGCCTCCTCCGTCACGGCGTCGCAGCCGATGATGCCGTGGGGCGTCGTGGCCCTGCACGTGGTGGCCGTATCGCTGCTTTCGAACCTCGGCAAACTCGTCCCCCTGTTCTTCTACCGCGACCGGAAACTGAGCGAACGACTGGCCCTCTCGGTGGGCATGTTCACCCGCGGCGAAGTGGGGGCCGGGGTCATCTTCATCGCCCTGGGGTACAACCTGGGCGGCCCGGCGCTCGTCGTCTCGGTGCTGACGCTGGTGCTGAATCTGGTGCTCACGGGCGGCTTCGTCGTATGGGTCAAGCAACTGGCGCTCAAAAGTTACACGCCGGAGACGGCCAACGGGGAAACCGTATGAGACGTCTGCTGCCGCTCGTCGCCGCCGTGCTGCTGATCGCGCCTGCCGCGGCGCAGGAACGCGCGAAGAACATGCTGTCCGTGCGCGGCGGCGCGACCTTCGCCCACCTGCAGGTCACGCTCGGCTCGCTTCGGGCCGCCACGGAGACACGCACGGGTTACCATATCGAAGTGGCGGACGAGGTGCTGCTCCACCGCGGTCTGCCCCTCTACGTCGAAACGGGCATCGGCTTCACGAGCGCCGGCGGCGCATACCGGGGGCTCGCCATACGTCCCATGTATCTGCAGGTTCCCCTGCTGCTGAACGTCCGCATCCGCCTCGGGCGGCGGCTCGATCTCATCCCGGCTGCCGGAGCATGGTATGCCGTGGGGCTGGGCGGCAAGATCCGCAGCAGCGAAGCATGGTACGACCTGTTCGGGCCGCACGGCGCGCTCCGCCGGTCGGATTTCGGCATCCGGCTGGCCCTCGGCGTGGAGTGGCGGCGGATCCAGCTCCGCGCAGGCTGCGACGTGGGATGCCTGAACACCCTTTCCGAAGAGTACACCCTTCCCTCCGACCCCGACGGGGACCTGACGAAGTTCCGATTCGACGGATTCCGCAGCCGCAACCTTTCCGTCGGCATCGGCTACCGCTTCTGAACCGCTGCGGAAAGACGAAAGGACGCCCTGCGGGGCGTCCTTTCGTCTTTCCGGTCCGGCAGGCCATCCGGCCGCCGCTACTCCCGCAGCAGCACCGACGAATCGCCGTAGCTCAGGAAGCGGAACCCGTGGTCCAGCGCATAGTCGTAGATGTTCCGCCACTCCTCGCCCACGAAGGCCGAGACGAGCAGCAGCAGGGTCGATTTGGGCTGGTGGAAATTCGTGACGATATTCCTTACGATGCGGAACTCGTAACCGAGCGGCGTAATCATGATCCGCGTAGCGGCCTTCAGCCGGTCGCAGCCGTGCGCATCCATCCACGCGAGCAGCTCCTCCAGCGCCTCGCGTCCCGTATAACCGGAAGGAATGTCGTACGGCTCCCACTGCCCGATCACCCGCTCCGCGTCGGGCGTTCCGCCCGTGCGGATGCGCCACGCCAGGGCCGCGAGCGATTCGAGCGTGCGCACCGAGGTGGTCCCGACGGCGGTGATATGCCCCCACCGCTCCAGCAGGCGGGCCACCGTCGCGCGCCGCACCTCGAAATGCTCGGTGTGCATCGGATGCTTCGCGGCGTCCTCGTCCTTCACGGGCAGGAACGTGCCCGCCCCGACGTGGAGCGTCACCTCCTCGAAACCGAATCCGCGGGCTTCCATCGCCCCGATCAGCTCCGGCGTGAAATGCAGCCCCGCCGTAGGGGCCGCCACCGACCCCTCCACTTTCGAATAGACGGTCTGGTAGCGCGTGTTGTCGATCTCCTCGCTCTCGCGGTTCAGGTAGGGCGGAATCGGAATCCGCCCCAAGTGCTCGAGCAACTGCCCGAAAGTCATCGGGGCCGTCCATTCGAAGCGCACGACGCATTCGCGCCCGCGGTCCTCGACCATCCGCGCCCGAAGGTGCTCGGCCCGCCCCGCGCAGTCGAAGCCGACGGTGACATACCCTTCCTTCCACTTCTTGCGGTTGCCCACGATGCACGACCACTCGCACGCGCCCCGCACGGCGAACGCCCGCTCGTAGTCGGCCGGTGCGTGCGGTTCGAGGCAGAACACCTCGATGCGCGCCCCCGAGGGCTTGTGCATGATGATCCGCGCGCGGATGACCTTCGTGTTGTTGAACACGAGCAGCTCGCCCGCGGGCAGCACGTCGCCGATGTCGGAAAAACGCGTCTCGGCGATCCGTCCGCGGCGCCAGACGAGCAGTTTCGAGGCGCTGCGCTCGGCGAGCGGGAACCGGGCGATCCGCTCGTCCGGAAGCGCGTAGTCGAAACTGTTTATATCTATATGTCGCTCCATATTTGCCGGAATTTGTGCGGCAAAGTTACTATTTTTTGTAACTTTGCGGCGCTTAATGGTCAGAAAACAATGAAAACCGACTTTCTGGTTATCGGTTCCGGCGCGGCGGGCCTTTCGTTCGCGCTGAAGGCCGCCGCCCACGGCCATGTCACGGTCGTGACCAAGGGCGAGATCGCGGAGTGCAACACCAATTACGCACAAGGCGGCATCTGCTCGGTCACCTACGCCCCCGACACCTTCGAGAAGCACATCGCCGACACGCTCGTATGCGGCGCGGGCAAATGCGACGGGAAGGCCGTGGAGCTGGTCGTGCGGCGCGCTCCCGAGCTGATCGGCGACCTGATCGCCTGGGGCACGCGCTTCGACACGACCCCCGACGGACGCTTCGAGCTCAACCGCGAGGGCGGCCACTCGGAGCACCGCATCCTCCACCACGAGGACCTCACGGGCGCCGAGATCGAACGAGCCCTCGTCGAGTCGGTGCGCCGCCACCCGAACATCACGGTGCTCGAGAGGCACTTCGCCATCGACCTGCTGACGCAGCACCACCTGGGCGAGTTCGTCACGCGCCACACGCGGGGGCTGACGTGCTTCGGCGCCTACGTGCTCAACGAGCGGACCAACGAGATCGAGACCATGCTTTCGAAATTCACCGTCGTCGCCACGGGCGGCTGCGGCAACATCTACTCCTCGACCTCCAATCCGGTCGTGGCCACGGGCGACGGAATCGCCATGTGCCACCGCGCCAAGGCCATCACCGAGAACATGGAGTTCATCCAGTTCCACCCCACGACGCTCTACAACCCGGGCGAGAAGCCCAACTTCCTCATCACCGAGGCCATGCGCGGCTTCGGGGCCATCCTGCGCCTGCAGTCGGGCGAGGAGTTCATGGACAAGTACCATCCGATGCGCTCGCTGGCGCCGCGCGACGTCGTGGCCCGCGCCATCTACCGCGAAATGACCCGCCGGGGCGAGGACTTCGTTTACCTCGACGTGACGCACAAGGATCCCGCGGCCGTGCGCAGCCACTTCCCCAACATCTACGAGAAGTGCCGCTCGATCGGCATCGACATCACGAAGGACTGGATTCCCGTGACCCCCGCGGCGCACTACTGCTGCGGCGGCGTGAAGGTGGACACCAACGGCGAAACCTCCATCCGCCGCCTCTACGCGCTGGGCGAAACCTCCTGCACGGGGCTGCACGGCGCGAACCGGCTGGCTTCGAACTCGCTCATCGAGGCGGTCGTCTATGCCGACCAGGCCGCACGCCGCACGGCGTCGCTCGTCGGCACGGTCGATTTCCAGGAGGGCATTCCCGACTGGGATTTCGAAGGCACGCAGCACACCGAGGAGATGCTCATGCTCATCCAGTCCAAACGCGAGGTGCAGCAGATCATGTCCAACTACGTGGGCATCGTGCGCTCGAACCTCTCGCTCAAACGCGCCATGCGGCGGCTGTCGATCCTCTTCGAAGAGACCGAAGAGCTCTACGGCAAGACCAAGCCCAACCGCGAGCTGTGCGAGCTGCGGAACATGATCGCCGTGGCGTACCTCGTAATCAAGCAGGGGCGCGAGATCAAGGAGTCGGTGGGCTGCCACTACAACATGGACTACCCCAAGGAGTAGCCCCGCCCGGAACGCCCCCGCCCGCATCCCGGACGCAATGCGGCGGGTCCTTGCCGAAAGGGCCGGACGAAAGGGCCCCGCAGGCGCGGCGGCCCGCCGCGAAACAGCGTCCCGCAATCCGGGATCGGTCCCGGAGCCAATTCGCCATACGACTATGACACAACAGGAAGAGATCACACGCCGGCGAACCTTCGCCGTCATCGCCCACCCCGACGCGGGCAAGACCACCCTCACGGAGAAACTGCTGCTCTTCGGCGGCGCGATCCACGTGGCCGGAGCCGTCAAGAGCAACAAGATCAAGAAGGGCGCCACGTCCGACTTCATGGAGATCGAGCGCCAGCGAGGCATTTCGGTGGCCACGGCCGTGATGGGCTTCGAATACGCGGGATGCAAGATCAACATTCTCGACACCCCCGGCCACGAGGACTTCGCAGAGGACACCTACCGCACGCTCACGGCCGTCGATTCGGTCATCATCGTCATTGACGGAGCGAAGGGCGTCGAGGCGCAGACGCGCAAGCTGATGGAGGTCTGCCGGATGCGGCAGACGCCCGTGATCGTCTTCATCAACAAGCTGGACCGCCCCTCGAAGGAGCCGTTCGACCTGCTGGACGAGGTGGAGAAGGAGCTGCACATCCGCGTGCGTCCGCTGGCCTTCCCCATTTCGAACGGCCCGACGTTCAAGGGAGTCTATAACCTCTACGAACGGCGGCTGTCGCTCTTCACCTCGGACGAGAAACTGACGGCCGACGCCTCGACGGTCGAGATCGAAGACCTCGCATCGGCGGAACTCGACGAGCGCATCGGCGCGAAATTCGCCGACCAGTTGCGGCAGGACGTCGAGCTGGTCGAAGGGGTTTACGACGCATTCGACCGCGACGCCTACCTCCGGGGCGAGCTGGCGCCCGTATTCTTCGGATCGGCCGTGAACAACTTCGGCGTCCGCGAACTGCTCGAATGCTTCGTGCGCATCGCCCCCTCGCCGCGTCCGGCCCCGACCGAGACGCGCACGGTGGAGCCCGGGGAGCCGAAAATGACCGGCTTCGTATTCAAGATACACGCCAACATGGACCCCAACCACCGCGACCGCATCGCCTTCCTGAAAATCTGCTCGGGCACGTTCGAACGCAACCGGAACTACCTGCACGTCCGCAGCGGCAAGCAGATGAAATTCTCCTCGCCGACGGCCTTCATGGCCGAAAAGAAGTCGGTGATCGACTTCGCCTACCCGGGCGACATCGTGGGCCTGCACGACACGGGCAACTTCAAGATCGGCGACACGTTCACCGAGGGCGAAAAGCTCCGCTTCACGGGTATCCCGTCGTTCGCCCCCGAACAGTTCCGCTACATCGAGAACGCCGACCCGCTGAAGTTCAAGCAACTGGCCAAGGGCATCGACCAACTCATGGACGAGGGCGTGGCGCAGCTCTTCACCTCGTCGCTCAACGGCCGCAAGATCATCGGCACGGTGGGCGCGCTACAGTTCGAGGTGATCCAGTACCGCCTCGAGCACGAGTACAACGCCTCCTGCCGCTGGGAGCCGATCTCGATCTACAAAGCCTGCTGGATCGAGAGCGACAACGCCGCGCAACTGGCCGACTTCAAACGCCGCAAGCACACCAACATGGCCGTGGACAAGCACGGCCGCGACGTCTTCCTCGCCGACACGAGTTATGCGCTCGCCCTGGCGCAGGAGAATTTCAAGGAGATCCGCTTCCACTTCACCTCGGAGTTCTGATCCGATGAAAAGCCCATTCGTCTGACATGAAGGCCGGTCCCGGAACAAAAGCGGTGCGATGCGTCCGCCTCTCCGGCACTACGGAAAAACCGCCTTCCCGATCGAATACACCCTCCCCACCGGGAAACGGCATGCGGTAGAACCCGGACGAATCGGCCGGAACCGGCCGGGACGAATCACATCGGCACTTCGATCAGCAGCACGGAGGCATCGGCCGCAGCGTCAATGCGCAGTTCCCCCGCGCCGCAGATCCCGAGCCCGTCGCGCCGCGACAGGGTCTCTCCGGCCGTTTCGACGCACCCCTCCAGCACGAACAGGTAAACGCCGTCGCCGAAGAGCCGCAGGCGATAATCCGCCCCGCGTCCCGCATCGAGGTCGAGCGTATGAAACCAGGCCCGCTGGTGAATCCATCCCACATGCTCGTTCCCGAAACCCTCGGGCGCCACGATCGGCCGCAGCTCATTGCGCACGGCGGGGGCCAGCGTCAGTTGATCGTACCGGGGCCTGTGCCCGCGGGCATCGGGCAGCACCCATATTTGCAGGAACTTCACCGGCTCGGTGTCGCTGGCGTTGAATTCGCTGTGCGTGATTCCCGTACCGGCCGACATCACCTGTATCCCGCCCGGCCGCAACTCCTGCACATACCCCATACTGTCCCGGTGTCGCAGCGCCCCGGAAAGCGGAATCGAAACGATCTCCATATTGGCGTGCGGGTGGGTTCCGAACCCCTCGCCGGGAGCCACGGTATCGTCGTTCAGCACCCGAAGCGCCCCGAAATGGATCCGCTTCGGATCGTAATAGTCCGCAAAACTGAACGTATGATAGGTATCGAGCCAACCGTGGTCGGCATGGCCGCGCGTCGCCGCACGGTGCAGTACTTTGTCCATCTTTTTCTCCTTTCGATTTTCGGTCACGATGCAAAAACCGGGCCGGACTTCCATCCGTCACTCCGGCGGCAGCCGGTCGCCGAAGCGGGAAGGACTCGGCCGGCAACAGATTCGACAGCAACACGTTACAATCCGGCAGAGTTACACAGCGGTTCGTGCCGCTCCAACCGACACTCCGGGCCGCGCAACCGATCCGACCGGAGTTTTCTCCGGACCGGTTCGGGAGTTGCCGATTTTCTTCGTAGCTTTGCTTTCGAAAAACCCGCAAACGATGAAAACGATGCTGAAAGAGGACGCCGGGCTTCCGCGCCGGCTGCTTTACACGCTGGCCGTCATCTCCGGCGTCTCCGTCGCCAACCTCTACTACAACCAGCCGCTGCTCGACATGATCCGGCAGGACCTCGGCATCTCGACGCTCGCGGCCAACCACATCGCCCTCTATTCCCAGGCGGGTTACGCCCTCGGACTGTTATTCCTCATCCCGCTCGCCGATCTCGTGAGCCGCCGCCGCATCCTTCTTGCGGTCTTCGCCCTGCTGATCCTGTCGCTGGCGGCGACCGCCGCGGCCTCGGACATCCGGGCGATCCACGGTTTCTCGCTCGTCATCGGCATCTGCTCGGTCGTCCCGCAGTTCTTCATCCCGCTCGCGGCGCAATACTCCCGCCCCGAGGAGAAAAACCGCAACGTGGGCATCGTCCTCTCGGGACTTCTCACGGGAATCCTCGCCTCACGCGTGGTGAGCGGCGCCGTGGGCGAATGGCTCGGGTGGCGTGAAATGTACGTCATGGCCACGGGGCTGATGACGCTCTCGGCCATCGCCGCATTCCGCATCCTGCCCGACACCCGTCCCAATTTCTCGGGCAGCTACGGCGCGCTGATGCGTTCGCTCTTCACGCTTCTCAGGCAATACCCGCTCCTCCGGCTGTACTCCGTGCGCGCCGCCTTCGCGTTCGGCGCACTGCTCTGTTTCTGGGCTTCGCTGGCTTTCAAGATGGCGCAGGCGCCGTTCCATGCCGGCAGCGACATCGTCGGAATACTCGGATTATGCGGCATCGCAGGGGCGCTGACCGCCACCGTCGCCGGGAAATACATCACCCGCGTAGGCATACACCGCTTCAACTGCATCGGCGCACTCCTGCAGTTCATCGCCTGGGCGCTGTTCCTGTTCGGCGCGGAGAGCTACGCCTCGTTCGTTCTCGGAATCGTAGCGATCGACATCGGAATGCAATGCATCCAGCTGAGCAACCAGGCTCCGCTGTTCGGGCTATGCCCTGCGGCCTCGAACCGCATCAATACGATCTTCATGAGCACCTATTTCGCGGGCGGCACGCTGGGTACATTCCTCTCGGGCGCCGCATGGGCGCACTTCGGCTGGCCGGGCGTCGTGGCTGCCGGAGCGCTGCTCTCCGCCGCCTCGCTATCACTCACGCTCCTCAGCGGAAAATAGCTCCGCACAAGAGCTGCCCGGTACGGTCCGCCGCCGTATTCCGGCCGTACACCCGGATTCCGTCACAACCGACCGCAGGCGCTTCCGCATACCCCGGCCGCAAGCCGCTCCGCGTCCGCAGAGCCGCTCCGCTTTTGCCGCTGCGTCCAGATACTGCCCTCTCCGGCTACAACCGCCGCTTGCCCCCGTCTCCGCCCGGGAATGCCGCCCGAGGTTCCCAAGGACCGGAAAAGATCCTCATGCCTCCGCGAAGCCGACACCCTCCGTTTTGTCCCATGAATTCCCGGTCTTCACTCCCATGCTCCGGCGACCGATCTGCTTGCCTCCGTCCGGGAATGCCGCCCGGCCTCTCCGCAACCGAAAGCCAAAACCGATTCCGGACCCGTCTCCCGCTTCACCGGACGCTCCCGGCCCCTGTATCCCCGCCGATTCCGCCGGACACCCCGCATTCCTCCCCGATCCGATGTCGCCCCGAAGGCCCGAACTACCCGAAAACGGCCTCCGAAAGATACAAACAGTTCTATTTATCAATTAATTAGGCTAAAATTTGCCGGGGGGGGGAAATTGCTATCTTTGTACAGCAGAACCCCACCGAAGAATTCAAACCATTCGTGACGCAACCGGAGGAGAGGAGAGAAAGGGGTAAGAGGGGACAGCATTCAGGCTGTCCCCCGTTTTTAGCCCGACAATACGCAAAAAGAAAGCCGGACCCTTTCGGATCCGGCTTGAAGAGGCGGCTACCTACTCTCCCACGGGAAAACCGCAGTACCATCGGCGTTAGTGAGCTTAACTTCTCTGTTCGGAATGGGAAGAGGT
>ERZ838577.1099-NODE-1099-length-38306-cov-5.859507_pt1 | contig 38306 bp, 35 predicted proteins | sample MGYA00519682_ERZ838577 | MGnify/ENA primary metagenome ERZ838577 (study PRJEB31850, sample SAMEA3708838) | human gut metagenome | biome: human gut; feature: human-associated habitat; material: faeces | place: China | collected 2014 ...
ATATGTTCTTCACTTTTGTGCAGTAAAGTTTTCCCACAATTATTTTACACTAACCTTCATCCCTGCGGTTGCTTCCGCCCTGCGCCGTAATAGTCCAAGTTCATGGCGATAAACCGCTTCATATTGTCCTGAAAGTCGACGGGCTCGACGGCGATGCCGGCCCGTTCCAAGGCCTGCTGCAGCAGGGGGTTGTCGCGGCACATGCTGCATATACCGACGGCGTGGAAATACACGGCCAGGATGCATTCGCAGGCGTCTTTCGTTTCGATTCCCAAATTTTGCGACAGTACGTCGGCCAGCTGTCCTGCCTTGTCAAAATACAAGGCTTTGAACTCTGCCAGCCTGTCGACGGATACGTTCGTCTCGATGATAGACGATAAAATATCGCCGTAGCGCAGGTAGTCCCGATGAGCCGACAGGATACCGGCCCACACCTCGGCGTATACCCCGACGGCGTAGCCGCATCCCCGCGGAAAGGCCGCCAGCAGGGCGTCCATGTAGGCGCTCATCTTTTCGCCGCACAAGGCCAAAAAAATATCTTCCTTGCTGGTTACGTATTTATATAAATTAGCCCGGGTCCACGACAGCTCGGCGGCGATGGTCGTCAGCGTGATGTCGTGATAGGGCTTGGCGGAAAACAGCCTGTCTGCCGCCCGTTTCACTTCTTCCATGCGCGCTTCTTTCTGTTCGGCGCTCCGCGCCCTGACAAATTCCGACATATAGCCCTCCTCGTATGCAATCCTTTGTAACATACCTCCATTATAGCCCATGAGGCTGCACATTGACAAGAATCATCGCGTATGCTATTATTTTATTAGGTTACACTTTGTTATTTATTTTCTAATTACTATACAGTGCGTTTTTACAGGAGGAATCATATGAAAAAGAATATCGGCGCCTTTCCCGCTTTGTACCCGACGCCCCTCACCCTGGTCGGCGCGATGGTCGATGGCAAGCCGAGCTGGATGACCGTCTCCCACGTCGGCGTTATCGGCCACGACCGCATCCTCATCAGCTGCGCGAAGATTCACTATACCAACAAAGGTATCCGCCGGCACGGCGTCGTCTCGGTCAGCCTCGTCGACGAAGCCATGCTGCCTAAAGCTGACTGCGCCGGCAGCGTCAGCGGCCACCGGGACGACAAATCGAGGCTGTTCGAGTGGACGGCCGGCGAAACGGGCGCGCCGATACCGACGGAATCGCCGCTGGTCATGGAATGCCGCGTCGTTGACAATTACGAAACGGAAACGTTTGATAATTTCATTTTGGAAATCAAGGCCGTATGGGCCGAAGAAGGCGTCCTGACAGCCGACGGCAAGCCGGACTACGAAAAAATCGCGCCGGTCCTGTTTGAATTTCCGACGTACACCTATCTCCGCACGGGCAAGCGCCTCGGAAAATGCCTTTCCTTCGCCGGAACGAAAAGATAAGATTCTATATATTTCATGACAAGGAGGATTTTATGATGAACAAACCCTTAGTAGCGTATTTTTCCGCCAGCGGCACGACGGCCAAAGCAGCGGCCGTATTAGCCCAGGCAACCAAAGCCGATATCTATGAAATCGTGCCGGAAACGCCGTACACCCCGGCCGACTTAGACTGGACCGACCGCAGCAGCCGCACGACAAAAGAAAAGAACGATCCCTCCTTCCGCCCGGCCATAGGCAGCAAATCCCTCGACGTCAGCCCTTACGACACCATTTATCTCGGCTTCCCTATCTGGTGGTACACGGCCCCGTCAATCATCAAGACCTTTTTGGAAAGCCACGATTTTTCCGGCAAGACGATCGTACTCTTCGCTACGTCCGGCGGCAGCGGCCTCGGCAGCACAGCCAAAGACCTGCAGCCGTCCTGTCCCGGTGCGACGATTAAATCGGGCAAGCTCCTCAACGGCCGCCAAACCGTCGAAAGCGCGACGAAATGGCTGAACAGCTTTAAATAATAGAATATCCCTACATATAAAACACACGAGTCCGATGGCCCTGTCCTAAAGGTGCCATCGGACTCGTGTGTTTTTACATAGTAACGAATAGGATGTCGTACTGCCGCCTTTCCGTCTGCGTATCTCAAAAACGCCTGCATATCCGGGCCCAGCGGTTTGCCATTGGTTTCTCAAAAAACGACTCCTATCTTACGACATAAGGCGTCCACTCTCACAGACGCCTTATACAGATTATAACAAATGATTCTTTTTCCCTAATTCCATGATATATTCTACCGAGGTTTGCGCACACTCTGCAATACTTTCTACGGAAAATCCCTTCCGCAGCATAGCCAATATCATCATGGTTTCTTTCTTTTTCTCGCCCGTTTTTTCACCTTCGGCAAAGCTCGCCAGCTCGCGCCGTTTGGTTTCCATTGCGTACGTCATATATTCTCGCCTCGTTTCCTTATGTTCCTTCACCCTCATGACTTCATCTTCTACGGCTTTCATAAATCTCCCCTCCGCCGCCTTTCCGTCTACGTATCTCAAAAACGCCCGTATGTCCGCCAGCATCTCACTGTCGTCTTCGCAAAATCGAGAGCCTATCTTGCGAAATAAGACACCTGCTCCCGCAGATGCCTTAGTCAGACTACAATAAACAATTCTTTTTCCCTAATTCCGTAACATAGTCTGCCGATACACGCGCGCACTCAGCAACCTTACCGTCGACGTAACGCAAGAACGCTCGTATATCCGGGTCCAGAGCTTTGTCGTCGCCTTTACAGTTTAAAAATAGTTTTGTTCCTTCGTCTCCCAGTTCTATAGCTTCCTTTTCGATGCAGTGATTCCGAAAGGTATAGACGGGCAGGCCGTCGCCAAAAGCGTCGAAGGTGCAAATGAAGATAATGTACGACGGATTTAAGCAGTCGTAATCTTCGCCTGTCTCTAATATTTCCATATCAATCATGGCCTGATAATATCGCGTCCGCTTGGTCAGGCCACCGTTCGGTTCGTTTTCGCACTGCATTTCAATATCGAATACTCGTCCCGTATCATCTTTAACATATACGTCAAGACGGACGCTCTTGCTGTCCAATCGGATATCTATCGTTTTTTCCACATCTGGATAGGTAATGTCGGCGATTTTGATGTTTAAAATTTTTTCGATTAAATATTGACACAATCGTTTATTTCTCATTACTTTTCTTACTTGTAGTATATCAAACATCCGTACGTTTCGACAATATACCGGGCTATAACAAAACGGAAATGAAGGCTCCGCTGCATCTCGTATGATATAATACAGATAGATATTATAAAGGAGCTGAGGTCATGGAAATCCGCGTACTTCGATATTTTCTTACAGTAGTGCAGGAAGGCAGCATCACCCAGGCGGCAAAGGCCCTGCACGTCACGCAGCCGACCTTGTCGCGGCAGCTCATGGAGCTGGAAGGGGAATTGGGGCAGCAGCTGTTTATCCGCGGCAGCCGCCGCATCAGCCTGACCGAAGAAGGACTTCTCCTGCGCCAGCGGGCCGAAGAAATCCTCAGCCTCATCGACAAGACGACGACGGAGTTTTCCGCTATGGACGACGCCTCAATCCGCGGCGAAGTGCGCATCGGCTGCGGCGAAGGCGAGCCCATTCGCTTTATCGCCCGCACACTGACGGCGATGCAGCGTTCCTATCCTTTTATCCAACCCCATTTCTATAGCGGCAACGCACCCGACGTGCTGGACAAGCTGGATAAGGGTCTGACGGATTTCGCCGTCGTCTTCGGCCCCCTCGATCTGACGCAATATCATTACCTGCGCCTGCCTGGAATACACCGCTGGGGTCTGCTCATGCGTAAGGACAGTCCCCTCAGCCAAAAGGCTGTCATAGAGCCGCAGGATCTCCTTTCCATCCCCTTGATTTACTCGGCCCAGGCTTGGGAGCACAACGAATTTTCCGGCTGGCTCGGCGTGCCCGTCGAGCAGCTTCATATCGTCGCCATATACAACCTCTTTTATAACGCATCCCTGCTGGTTCAGGAAGGGCTGGGCTATGCCACCTCCTTCGACAATCTCGCCCCAACCGGGCCGGCCAGCCCGCTGTGCCATCGCCCCTTCCATCCGCCCCTCCAGGCAATCCCGTACTTGCTTTGGAAAAAATCGCACCGCTTTTCCAAAGCCAGCCGCATCTTTCTGGAGCATATCCGCAAAGATTTAACAGCCATCTCATTAGACACGTAATATCAAACAGCAGCAAATCCTCCCTATGTCCTATCATCAGGACACAGGGAGGATTCTTTATATTATCAGAAAAATTATGGCTTTGTGTCTGAGACGACGACGTAGCCGCCGTCCTTATCCTTGCGGACTTTGCCGATTTGCGGGAAATGCATGCCTGCAATCAGGCGATCTGTCCGGCTCAGTTCTGACAAAACGCGTTCCCGCGTCTGCGCAGCCAATGCGGGATCAACGTCGTAAACGCTGCAATACTCGGTATGGCGCATCTGAATGGGCGCAACGTGAATCATATCGCCGACGATGGTCAGCCCCTTATTGCCGGACGTAACGTCATAGCACGTATGGCCCATAGTGTGGCCGTTGGCGTTGCGGGCCGTAATCCCCGGCAGGATTTCTTCGTCATAGTCAAATAAGGCAATACGGCCTTCATAAGCCTTTGCCACCTTTCGTGCCAGAACAATGTATTCCGCTTCCCTGTCGGCGCCTTGGACAATCCAGCGGTTATATTCCTTCGCGGCAATATGGAGCACAGCGTTGGGATAAACGGCCTTACCGCCGTGAAGCAGGCCGGAAATATGGTCTACGTCCATATGGGTGAGCAAAATATCTGTTACGTCGTCCGCAGATACGCCGTATTTCGCCAAGTAGTCCACTGTCCTGCCGTCTACGCCGCTTTCCGTGCCCCAGCCGCCGTCGACAAGGACCCGTCTATCTCCCGTTTGAATCAAATAGGTACGGGTAATCGTATGGAACTGCCCCTTCGGCATGAGGGCCATGCGGTCCGGATACTGAGATAGGTCGGGAAAAATGCTGCTTTCTAAAGTCAATGGGCTTTCATCAAAGGCATAGACAGTAATATCATTTAAGACGACTTCCTGGGCCGGCGCAAGGTCGGCATACTGCTGTACGACGGCCGCCGGCTTTACCGGAACCGTCTGTGGAGCCGCCAGCACGGACGGCATCATCATCGCGGCTATGGCCGCAGCGAACACGGCTTTCGACAGAGTACGCCGCGTAATAAAATGCAAATTCATATCTATTCCTCCTTATAAAATATCATGAAACCTGAGCTATCGTTTCTTCTTTGCCAGAGCGGTGAAAAGCAAGCGACCGCAGCCGCAGGAACACGACGCTGACGGCGGCAAAGGCCGCGCCGCCTAAGAGAACCGCCGCCGTCCCCCACTGGGCAATGCACCAGCCGCAGAGGGCCGACGCGGCCATGGTACCGGCGTTGGCCGACGTGAGGAAGATGCCGCTGGCAAATTCCTTTGCTTCCGGCGCAGCCTGGGTGAGGATATACTGCTGCGTGCTGGCGTTGACACCGCCGATGAAGCCCCAGGCCACGACGAGGACGGCCATGACAGCCGCCATCGCGCCGCCCAGCCATACCAAGGCGTACAGCGCCAGCAGAACCCAGGGAAAGGCCTGCACAGTCAACCCCTCGTTCCAGCGGATGAGCCGCCCCGACAGAAAGCTTCCTGCGCTGTTGGATAGGCCGTAAACGAATAAAAACAGGCTCACAGCACCGCCGGACAAGGCCGTCACGACTCCCAAGTATTCGGCCAAATAGGTAAACACGCCGAATAAGGCGCCGTTCATGAAGACGATGGCAAAAATCGACATCCACACGGCAGGACGGCGCAGGATGCCGATTTGCTCGCCGTAAGTCCGTTTCGGGCCGGCCGGCATGGACGGAATACAAAACAGCGTCGCAAAAAAAGCCGCCGCTGTGACAGCCGTGAAGAAGGCGAAGGCCGCCTGCAGCGATACGGCGTCGGCCAGGAAGTTGCTGACGGGTACGCCGAGGACCATGCCGGCAGCTACGCCGACCATGACCTTGCCGACGGCATCGGGGGCGTACTCCTGCGGCACTGCTTCTGCCGCCGCCGAAAAGGCCAGGGCGCAGTACACGGGATGGAAAAAGGCCGGAATGACCCGGGCCGCCAAGAGGATGGCAAAGCTGTCCGTCACGGCCGATATGACGTTGCCGGCGATAAAGACGGCCAGCACGAAGAGCATCGCCTTTTTCCGCTCAAACCGCGACATGAGCAGGGGCATGACCGGCCCCGACACGGCGACGATGAGGGCAAACAAGCTGACCAACGCCCCCGCTTCGGAAATAGATACGCCGAAATACGCTGATACGTACGGCAGAAGGCCGATAACCCCCATTTCCGTATTTAAAATGCCGAACACGCCGACGGCTAAAATAAAGATAAACAACCGATGTCCTTTCATCATGGCCTCCTATGGGCGGAACAGACGGCGGCGCTGCCGCATCCGCTATGGGCTGCCGCAGCGCCTGCCGTTTTCCTTAGTTCTTTAAATAGTGATTGAAAAACTGGGTCAGCTTGCCGAAGGGGATGACGTCGGTCCTGTCATACAAATCGACATGGCCTGCATTGGGGACGATGTACAGCTCCTTCGGTTCGCTCGCCAAACGATACGCGTCTTCGCTGAATTCACGGGAATGGGCGTTGGCTCCGGCGATGAACAGCATGGGCCGCGGCGAAATCAAATCCAAGTCGTTGAAGGGATAGAAATTCATGAACTTCACGTTTGTCGTCAGCGTCGGGTGGGTCGTGTGAGCCGGGTCTTCGCCGGGCGTCGTATACGAGCCGCGGGACGTGCGGTAGTAATCGTAGAATTCGCGCTGAATCGGGTCCGTATCCTCCGTCAGCTCGTGGGTCGTGCCGCTCGTATATTGTCGTTCGCCGCCTTCAAATTCGACATAGCGCTGCTGGGCCGCCTGGGCGATGATCGCCTTACGCTGCTCCAGCGACACGGAATGATGGAGGCCGTGGCGGTTGGCATCGCCCATATTATACATGCTGACCGTTGCGATAGCCTTGAGGCGCGGGTCGATTTTCGCCGCGCTGATGGCGAAGCTGCCACTGCCGCAGATGCCGATGACACCCATGTTGTCCCGGTCTACGAAATCGCGGGTGCCGAGGTAGTCGGCGGCGGCGCTGAAGGCTTCGGCATAGGTATCGGGATTGACGCTGTTGCGCGGCATCCCTTCGCTTTCACCCCAGTAGGGCAGGTCGATAGCCAATGTCACATAGCCCTGTTCAGCCATTTTCTGGGCGTACAGGCTGGCGCTCTGCTCCTTCACGGCTCCCATAGGATGGCCGACGATAATGGCCGGCAGCTTCTGTCCGGCTTTCAGCGTCTTAGGAACGAAGAGATTTCCGGCGACCTTCATATCGTATATATCGGTAAACGTCACGGTTTTGCCGTCCACCTTGTCGCTGACGTAGAAATTATCGGCTCCGCGGGACATATCGCCGGGCGGCAGGGTCGCATCGGCTATCAAATGCGGCGCGTGTTCCGCTATATCGGCCGCGGCGGCCAGCCCGCCGAATCCTAAAACGGATAGGCCTAACAAGGCCATGATAATATAGTTTCTGCTTCGTCCTTTCATAGGAATACCTCCTCCGATGTTCTGCTTCAAAAGTCCTTCTCTTGATAGCTCAAGTATATACTACAGGATGAGCAATAACAAATACTTAGAAAAAATGCCAATCCATGTTTTAAAAGCATGGATTGGCATATAAAAAAAACGGCAGCTCCCCTATAGAGCAGCTGCCGCCGCGCCATTACCGCAGGTATTTTGCGTACAGCATATACACGATAAAGGCGACGAGAGGGACGACGACGATTCCTACTAATTGACCTACCATAGTATCACTTCCTTAGAACGTACACGGTAAGGAGGCTGCGAAGCGTCCTATATCTCTTGTTATATAGTATATCAGATTTGTTCCCGCAGGACGACCTGTTCCTGCCCGTCTACTTCGCGCAGCTGGACGGAAATGTCCTCGCGCCGCGACGTCGGCACGTTTTTCCCCACGTAATCGGCGCGGATCGGCAGCTCGCGGTGCCCCCTGTCGACGAGGACGGCCAGCTCGATGTAGCGGGGCCGGCCCAGCTCCATGATGGCATTCAGGGCCGAGCGGACCGTCCGTCCCGTAAAGAGGACGTCGTCGACTAAAATGACCGTCTTGCCGTCGGCGTCGAAGCGGGTCTGCCCTTTGGCGACCATGTTGATGGACGTCTTTTTGGCGTCGTCGCGATAGGCGGAAATATCCAGGTCATAGACCGGTACGGCCAGGCCTTCAATAGCCGACAGCTCCGCTGCCAGCCGTTTGGCCAGCGGTACGCCCCGGGTATGAATGCCGACGAGAACCGTATTGTCCAGCCCTTTGTTCCGTTCGATGATTTCGTGGGCAATGCGGCGAATCGCCCGGCCCATGGCTTTCTCATCCATGAGCAGATTTTTTTCTTTCCACATCGTACACACCTCGCTTATCTGTGCTGTTCGGCACGGTGCAGGCACGCTGCAAAATCGTCGGGCATAGGCGCTTCGAAGTGCATGGCCTCGCCCGTGACGGGATGGACCAGGTCCAGGCAATGGGAATGAAGGGCCTGCCCCTCAATGGGAAAATCATCTTTTTTATAGCCGTACAAGGGATCGTTGACGACGGGATGGCCGATGTAGGCCATATGGACGCGGATCTGGTGGGTCCGTCCCGTCTCCAGCTTGCATTCAATCCAGGTGTACTCGCCGTAGCGCTTGAGGACGCGGAAATGGGTCACGGCTTCGCGGCCGCCCTTAAAGGTGACGGCCATCTTGATCCGGTCCTTGGGATGGCGGCCGATGGGGCCGTCGACGATGCCCTTTTCTTCGGCAATGTTGCCGTGGACGAGGGCCCAATAGGTACGGCGGGCCGAATGGGCTTTGATCTGCGCGGCCAGTCCCTTATGAGCTTCGTCGTTTTTCGCAGCCACCATGACGCCCGACGTATCCTTGTCCAGGCGGTGGACGATGCCCGGGCGTATGACGCCGTTGATGCCGGACAGCTCGCCGCGGCAGTGGTACAGCAGGGCGTTGACCAGCGTGCCGTCGGGATTTCCCGCCGCCGGATGGACGACCATGCCCCGGGCCTTATTGACGACGATGATGTCCTTGTCTTCGTATACGATATTCAGGGGGATATCTTCCGGCACGGCCTGCAGCTCTGCCGGCTGCTCCATCGTCACGGCTACTTCGTCCCCTTCGCTCAGGCGGCGGTTGCTCTTGGCCGCCTTGCCGTTGACCAGCACATCGCCCGTTTCGACAAGCTGCTGGGCGAAGCTGCGGGATATATCCATCGTCTTGGCCATATAGACGTCCAGCCGCGTATCGGCCCATTCTTCCGTTACGGTTACTCGTATTTCATCCATATTGGTATCCTCGCTTACTCAGAAATATGTGTCCAGCTGTACCACAGCAGCAGGCATACGCCGACGACGATGCCGATATCGGCGATGTTGAACACTGGCCAGATGCGGAAATCGAAAAAGTCGACGACAGCTCCGTGCAGAAAGCGGTCCAAGGCGTTGCCGAAGGCGCCTCCCAGGAGCATGCCCGCGCCGGCCTGCACCGCCCGATGCTCCGGCAGCTTCTTGCGAAATACAGCGTACAATACAAACAATAGTATTGCCATAATCAGAAAAAGCCAGCGTTGATTTTCTAAAATACCAAACGCCGCGCCTCTGTTTAAAATATATGTAATATGAAAAAATCCCGGAATGACCGGAATCGATTCATGAAGCGTCATTCCTTGCTGAATCAGCCATTTGCTTCCCTGGTCCAACGCGATGATTACCAGGGCGATATACCATACCTGCACCCAAAACCTCCTATGTGCACATCTTTCCGTACGATATCGTACAGTGATTCTATCCTATCATATTGACCGGCAAAATTCAAATAAAAAAGGAGACATATACATGTCTCCTTTTTTATCTTATAGTCGGGGGTGCTATTATTCAGCAGAGATAGCACCAGTCGGACATACGGATTCGCAAGAACCGCAATCGATGCAAGCGTCAGTGATAACGTACTTCGTTTCGCCTTCTTCGATAGCACCAGTCGGGCAAGCGCCTGCGCAGGAACCGCATTTTACGCATTCGTCAGAAATTACATGCATGTTTTTCACCTCCAGACTCATGTCGTTCGGGGAACTAGTCCCTTGTTCTTTCTCATTATTGCACGAATAGTTGAAAATGTCAATGACCCCGCATCGGGCAAAAAAAGTATTTTCAGCCATGTCCCAAACCATTCTCCCTCAGATATACAGGCACAGTCTGCCTTCTCTCTCCCGGGCTGCCCTAAATGCTCCAAACCGCCCGCAGCAGCTCAGAATGAATATCGTTCATTATCAGCATGAAAGATAAACGTTTTACGTTTCTGCTGCCATATACAGCAAAAGAGCCGGCGAGGGGGGCCGGCTCTTTCTAAGTGTAAGATACTATCGGGGGAAGATAATATCTTAGCTTTGCTGAAGACATAAGATAGGGGTGTTCGAGGGGTATATGAACAACTTATATCTTCAACTCGTCGTAGATGATCTGTTCTACACTTATTATAATAGCAGGTTATGGGCAAAAGTAAATTAGATTCAGATTAAAATTTGATTAAATTTTTACCATATATGCTCATACAGCATCGCTTTTTATGGGGCTGCAACATAGGCTCATACATAGAAAAAGCGGAAAGGCAGCGCGTACGCCGCCCTTCCGCCTTCCTGCAGGCTATCTATTAACCGTGATGATATTCTACGCCCATAGCGCCCTTCGGATGATTCCAGCTCTTGACGCCCTTGCCGCCGGAAATGACGCGGCACGTGCCGCATTCCAGGCAGCCTTCATGGTTGAAGACCAATTTGCCGTCTGTGTATTTGTACAATTCAGCCGGACAAGCCATGACCAAGCGTTTGATTTCCGCTTCATCCTGATAATCTTCGTTGATTTCAATATGGGATTCGTGTTCGTCCGTCACGAATTTAACTACGCCGAGTTTATCGTCTACGCTCATTTTTGCCATCTTACATCGCCTCCCAAGCTTTTTTGCCAAGATCAAAGAGTCCGTTCAAGCCGCCGTTGTTAGCCAAGACAGTCAAGGCGATCATCGGCAGGGCAACAGGCGAGCCGCCGTCTACTTTGTAGACCATGCCGGCAAATTCGTCGGCCATCTTCGGAACGTCGTTGAAGATGATGTGGTCTTCCAAGAGGCCCGGCAGGTTCTGATATTGTTTCATGAGCTTCATGATGAAGCTTTCGTCGAGAAGCTGTTTGTAGTACGACAAGCTTGTCGCCGAGAAGTCTTCTCTTGCCTTAGCCCGGACGACGGCTTCGCCGGCCAGACGGCCCGATTCGATAGCCAGGTCCATGCCGCGGACCGTGTAGCCCAGGTTGACGACCATAGCGGCTGCGTCGCCGGCTACGATTACGCCGTCCCGTACGAGTTCGGGCATCATCTTGAGGCCGCCTTCCGTAACGAGGTGAGCCGAATATTCCGTCAGCTTGCCGCCTTTGATAAAGGGAGCGATGGACGGATGATTCTTCATGCGTTCTACCATGTCGGGGACGCTGACGTCTACGCGGCCGATGTCGCTGATCGTCGTAACGATGCCCAGGGACAAGCTGTCTTTATTGGTGTAGATGAAGCCGCCGCCGAGGTTGCCGCCTGTCGGGTCGCCGGCGATCATCCAGGCCGCGCCTTCGTCGCCCTGGAGGCCGAAGCGTTCGTTAATGACGTCTTCGCCGAGATAAATGACTTCTTTTACTCCTACGGCTACGTCCTTCGGGTCCAGTTCCTGTTTCATGCCCAGCTGCTGTGCCAGCAGGGAGTTTACGCCGTCGGCCAATACGATGACGTCGGCGTCGAATTCTTCGTCGCCGCAGACGACGCCCGTCGCCTTGCCGTTTTCATCGACGAGGACCTTGTCTACGCGGAAGCCTTCGAGAAGCATGACACCGGCTTCTTCCGCTTTTTCAGCCATCCATTTGTCGAATTTGGAGCGGAGTACGGAATAGGACGGATATTTCAGGTTCTGCAGCTTATCGGAATTGTACTGGAAGCTCAAGGCACCGCCTTCCGTCATGAGGGACAGGCGTTCCTGGGTAATCTTGCGTTCGATGGGAGCTTCTTCGGCAAAGTTCGGAATCAGGCGTTCCAGGCTGTGACCGTAAATACGGCCGCCGCTGGAGTTCTTAGAGCCGCAGAATTTGCCGCGTTCAATCAACATAACGTCGAGTCCGGCTTTTGCCATAGTCAGGGCTGCCGCCGAACCGGCCAAGCCACCGCCAACAACGATAGCATCAAATTTTTCTTCACTACTCATGTTCTTACCCTCCTTAACCGTGCGGCTCCGGTGCGTCGGCTCCGCCGGTTTATGTATGTAAACGTATAGTATTTCCTGTTCGTTCAGATGTATCGGGGTTTCTGCCCGCTGTGCAGCGCGCAGGTTCCAAAGAGATGGCTGTCAGCGCGGACCTTCTCCAGGCCGACGGCGGCAAAGAGGGCCGTCAGCTCACGCTTGCGGAGAAAGTCCCGCGTAGACTGCCACAACCACCGGTATTCCCTGCGATGGCGGAAGCCACCGCCCAATAGAGGCATGACGCCGCGGAAATACAGGTCGTAAAAGGGTCGAATCAACGGCGAGTCAGGTACAAAGGAATCGAGACAGTATACCCAGCCGCCGGGGCGAACGACGCGGGTCATTTCCGTCAGGACCGCGCCGTAATCAGGCGTGTTGCGAAGGCCGAAGGATATGGCCGCCGCCGAAAACGTATCGTCTCCAAAGGGAAGGGCCATGGCGTCGCCTTCCCGCCAGGTCAGGTTTTCCAGGGCCGCGCCCTTGCGGCGGGCCACGTCCAGCATGGCTGGCGAGAAATCAAGACCCGTAACGGCTGCGTCAGGCCGCCTCCTTGCTACGGCTACGGCAATATCGCCCGTGCCGCAGCAGACGTCCAGCACGGCGCCGCCGCCCGGTACCTGCAAGGCTACAGCCTCGACGAGGCCCCGCTTCCACGATTGCTCCAGCCCCAGGCTGATGCGGCGGTTCGCGCCGTCGTAGGTCTGGGAAATGCCCTGGAAGATACGGTACACGCGCCTGCGTTTTTCCATCGAATCCATCAGACCGCCCTCCCTGCCAGCACGGCCAGGGCCGCGCCGATCAAATACGCGCCGTTTCCCAGCACGTTGGCCATGGCGATGCATTTCATCTGCCGCACCCGCTCCTGCGGAATCAACGGCGATGTCAGCAAGAAGGCAAAGACCTTCCGGCCCGTCAAGGCCGCGAGAGCCGGCACGACGAGGCCTGAGAGGCCGCCGTACCAGACAGGGATGACGAGGAGGCTCACGATCCAGCAGACGACGGCCGCCCGGTACAGCCTTACGGCCTTCGGCCTTCCCACTACGACGGGAAGGGTCTTGCGCCGGGCCTGCCGGTCCTTTTCGATATCGCTGATATTATTGGTCATCATGACCAGGCCGATTCCGATGATGAAGGGAATGGCTAGTATCAGAGCCAAGCCATCGACGATGCCGTGTACGGCTGCCGCTACTCCTAGCGGAATGAGGCCGCCCATGACGCCGCCGGAGACGAGCTCGCCTACGGGCAGGTAGGACAAGGGCGTCTTGCCGCCTGAATAGGCCAGGACGACGAGGCCGCCGACAAGGCCGATGCACCAAGGCGCAGGGCCTGCGCCGATGATGACCGGCAGTACCAGCAGGGCCGCCGCCGCCAGATAGGCGAGGCCTAAATACAGTGCCTGCTTCGGCGCAATGTCTTCGTATACCAGCACGGCGTCGTGGACTTCGACGAAGTCGTCCGTCGTGTCCGTTCCCTTTACGAAATCGAAATAATCGTTCAGCGTATTGACCGACGACTGCATGAGGATGCACGCCCCCAGCAGGAGAACGGCCTGGAGCCACGATAGGTCGTAGCCGACCAGCAGGCAGTACAGCTCGCCGAAGACAGCCGGATAGACTGCCGCTACCCACGAATGGGGATTGGCCAGCCGGACGGCAGCCGTCACGGACATGGCCTGTCGTCCCGCCATTACACCGCCCCCAGCTTGCTGACGAGCTTGCGCAGGAGAGGCGCCGCGTCACACGGCGGCAGGAACGCCAGCAGTTCTTCTGCCCGGCGCTGGTAGCGGCGGATATACTTCCACGCTTCCTCCATGCCGCCGAATTCCGCTACAATGCGTTCCATCGTCCGAATATCTGCGGCCGTCAGCGTGCCGGCTGCGCTGCGCTCCATGTAGGGCGTCAATGCAGCCCGGCCGCCGGGCCGTTCCAAGGCGATGAGGACGGGCAGCGTGTAGATGCCTTCGCGGAAATCCTGATGAACGGTCTTGCCGTTCAGCGCCTTGTCGTCCGTAAAGTCCAGGAGGTCGTCCCGCAGCTGGAACATGTATCCCAGGCATTCGCCGAAGGATTCCAGTATGCCGGCGTGCTGTTCGCTGCAGCCGCTTTCCATTGCGCCGATGCGGCAGCAGGCCATGAACAGGGCCACGGTCTTGCCGTGGATGTTGCGCAGGTACTCGTCAATCGTCACCGTATCCTTGTACCGGCACATAGCCTGGCCGATTTCGCCGCTGCACATTTCCTCTACCGTCTTCGACAGGACCATGCCGGCCCGGTTCAAGCCCTCCTTCATGAGGTGATAGCTGATGCGGCTCATGAGGAAATCTCCAGCGTAGACGGCGGCGTTTTTTCCGTACCGGCTCTGGATGGACGGCTTGCCCCGTCGGAAAGGAGCGTCGTCGACGACATCATCGTGAATCAGCGAAGCCAAATGCGTCATTTCGACGATAGCCGCCAGCTTATACAGCGTTTCCTGCGCGTCGCCGCGTTTGGGGCCGTACTCCGAGGCCATCATCAACAGGCGGGGCCGTATCATCTTTCCTTCTGACGCCGTCGCGTCGGTAAGTACCGCGCCGGTCGACGTTCCGGCAAAGGTATGGGCCGTAAAGGCCTGTATATAGTTCTTTATCTTCTCTATTTGCTCATCACTGACGTTGGCAAAATACTTCGGCATAAATTTCCGAACGCTGTTTTCTAATAATGTCTGTTTTATCATCGCCGTTCCAATACACCTTTCCGGCCGTGTTAGGAGTTACTGTTTTTCTCTCTTTTCTACGAGAATCTGGGCCGTATGTTTTACCTGGATGTTGTTCAGGCCGCGCGCGTCGAGACCGCCTTTGATCTGGAGCAGGCAGCCCGGGCAGTCGACAGCCACGGTGTCGGCGCCGGTAGCCACGATGTTGTCGATCTTTTCTTCGAGCATCGGAGCGGACATTTCGGGGAATTTAATCGAGTAGGAGCCGCCGAAGCCGCAGCATTTATCGCAGTTGTTCATTTCTACGATTTCTACGCCCTTCGTGCCTTCCAGGAGTTCGCGCTGTTCTTTATATACGCCCATGTAGCGTTTCATATGGCACGAATCGTGATACGTAACCTTCATGGGAACGCCATCGCCGTTGTCCGGGAGACCGCCGAGCATGTGGAGCAGCTTGGAGAAGTCGTAAGACTTGTCGCTCAGTTCGGAAGCCTTCTTGTACATTTCCGGATCGTCCTTGAACATTTCCTTGTAATCGCGCAGAGCGTGCGTGCAGGTCGGGCAGGCCGATACGATGTAGTCGTATTTTTCCGCTTCCATAGCTTCGATGTTGAGCGCCGCTTCTTTCTTAGCGTTTTCAGCGTCGCCCATGTACGTCGCCGGAGCGCCGCAGCAGGACTGGCCGAGAGGCATTTCTACGACGTAGCCGGCCATGTTGAGGGCTTTGACGACGGCCGTCGCGATGTCTACGTATACGAAATCGAGGAGGCAGCCCGTGAAGATGGCAATCTTGCCCTTCGGATTGGGAACGTCCTGTTTGATCGTCGGCAGTACGTCGCGGAACGGCTGCGGAGCGATGCTCGGCAGGCTGCGGCCCGACGTCAGGCCGGACAGGAACATCGGCATATGGCGAATCATCGGCTGGCCTTTGGTAATCGCGCCCTGGGCGACCGATGCGATGCGCAGCATGGAATGGAACAGATGGCGGTCGGCGACCGTGTCGAGGCAGAACTTATGAATCGGGTTGAGGCCGTCTTCCTGAGCGTACTTCGTGCGCAGCTTCAGGATCATGCCGGCGATGTCGAGCTTGCCGCCGCAGACGGTGTTGCACGTGCCGCACTGGAGACAGATATTCTGAATTTCTTTACCGCGTTCGCGGCTGTTGAGGAAGGCCGTGAGCAGCGTGCCGATACCGCCGGTGTAGATGCTGCCGCCGTATACGTGGCCGCCGACGAGGCGGAAGGCCGGACATACGTTGAGGCAGGCTGCGCAGCGGATGCAGCAGAAAATGTCCTTGTAATCGGGATCGTTCATGATCTTGCGGCGTTCCGGCGTATCGAGGATGATGATATGGAAGCTCTTCTTCTGCTTCGTATCGTTTTCCGGATCCGTTACGACATCCGTCGCGCCCGTGTAGAAGGACAGGTACGTCGTCAGGTTCTGAGCCGTGCCGTTGCGGGGCAGGACCTTGAAGATATAGCGGATATCACTCATCTTGGCGACGAATTTTTCAATGCCGAAGATGTACATGTGGCTGGCCGGCAAAGTACCTACCATACGGCCGTTGCCTTCGTTGCTCATAGTGATGACCGTGCCCGTTTCAGCGACGGCGGCGTTGGCGCCGGATACGCCCATTTCAGCGGTCAGGAATTTTTCACGCATGACGCGGCGGGCCGTTTTAACTTCCTTGGAAATATCGGGAACTTCTTTTTCTTTCGTATAGGACGTAAACAGGTCGGCTACGTCTTCCTTGGAGTAGTGAATGGCGGGCATTACCATGTGGGACGGCGTGTCGCCGGCGATGGCGTTGATGAATTCGCCCAAGTCCGTTTCCTGCGCGTGAATGCCTGCGGCTTCAAAGCCCGGGTTGAAGTGGATTTCTTCCGATGCCATGGATTTCGATTTGACGACGAGTTTGACGTTCTGTTCTTTTGCTACCTTCAACGCGTAGTCGAAGGCTTCCTGCGGCGAATGGGCGCGGAATACGACGGCGCCGTTGGCCGTAGCGTTCTTTTCGAATTCGTCGAGCAGTTCGTCGATGTGGTCGCGGGCGTAGGATTTTACTTCGTGCACCTTTTCCCGCAGGGCTTCAAAGTCGTATCCTTTGTAAACGCGTTCGCGGTTGCCGGGATACGCAGTCGTAAAGTTTTTCAGCGCTTTCTGCAAAGGCGCGTTGTCCATTGCGCGCTCGATTTCTTGTTTCAACAAATCCATTTCAGTTGACATGTGTCATTCCCTCCTTTACTCATCTTCCACAACAATGACGGCATACTGGCGCGGTCCGTGGACGCCGACCGTGCTGACGCATTCGATGTCGGCCGTACGGCTCGGGCCCGTAATGATGCCGGCAAATTTCGGGAATGGCTTCGTTTCGGCCATAATGTCGATCATGGAATCGAAATCGTCGACGATCTTCGACAACTTGATAATGCCGACATATACGTCCGCTACGATTTCTACGATACGGTCGTCAATATCATCCTTCATTTGGACGAGGGAGCCCAGGTTGGCGACGCCGTAATCGGCTTCCGTTACGCCGCCTTTGTCATAGGGAGCGTTTTTGCGGAAGTGATCCGTGTCGGTCTTAATGCCTGCCGCCTTCAAGGCGTCGGCTGCGCCGGCTTCTTTCAGGAGCGGCGTTTCGACCAGAGCGACATCCTTTACATCCTTTTCCTGGAAAATCTTGACAAGAGTTGCTGCTACGTCGGCTTTTTTAGCCAAATAGCATTCCCCAGCGACGCTGGTTAATCCTTTTTGGAACGTTTCGTACAATTCTGCTTTTTCCATGTTCACACCTCTTTACGTCAAATATAAAATTTAAATGAATGCATGGCATACTATTAAAGTATTAATATAAGTATAGCATTTTATACAATTTATGCAACGAGTCTGACGCAAAGTCGCAATATATTTTGTGAAACGATACTCACAAATCCATGCTTTATAGTCATATTTGCATATATGACATAGCAATACACTTGACAAGTTTATATTACTTAAATTAATACCTCTGTAGTATAATATTCGCTATTTCACTAGGTTTTATCAGGTATTTTGCATGCCGCTATGTCTTTTTATCATGACTTTTTCAGCATTTTACTATGATTAAAAATTATTATTTATAAGGTTAATCCCGCACGTTTTTCCAACAAAGCTCCTTCCATGTTCCACTTTGACTATTCGTATTTATAGTATTAATTTTCATTTTTATTTGTTTTAAAATTCATTTATTTTACATTATAATTCTATTTTGTATACATTATCCGTTATTTTATGACGCAATGTTATGTTCTATTTCCACTGCATCACCTGTCCTGCAATGTGCATCTGAACATTACAATAATTCATTTCAACTTGACGCGCATCGCATTCCAAATAGCCCGTTTTAGAATACGGAAAAATGTAAATTTTTTATAACCTTGCAAAAAATACCTTGACAAACGTTCAAACAAACGGTATTATGTTCCCAACGAAAAATGCAATGACCAAAACAAGTACACGTACGAAAGCTATACAGAGAACGGGAGTCACCGGCTGAGAGCTCCTGCCGCCGCCTAGTACGATGGAATGCCTTTGGGAGCAGGGCAGCTGAACATATAGTAGGTTGTCACGGTTTGCCGCCGTTATGGGCCTTGAGGTGCAGCGCATCGCTGAGATGCCTGCAAATCAGAGTGGAACCGCGGGCCGCCGTCTCTGTTTAGGGACTGCGGCTTTTTTGTATTTCAGCATTTATTCGTACGACACAAGGAGGCACCATTCATGTTTAACACCCTGAGAAAGGACATTCACGTCATTAAGGAACGAGACCCGGCCGTAAAAAATACCCTGGAAGTCCTGCTGTGCTACTCGGGACTGCACGCTATCTGGGCATACCGCCTGGCTCATTTCTTCTACCTGCACAAATGGTTTGTCACGGCCCGCATCATCTCGACTATTGCCCGCTTCTTCACGGGAATTGAAATCCACCCGGGCGCGCAGATCGGCGAAGGGCTGTTCATCGATCACGGCATGGGCATCGTCATCGGCGAGACGACCATTATCGGCAACAACGTATCCCTCTATCAGGGCGTGACCCTCGGCGGCACGGGCAAGGAAAAGGGCAAGCGCCATCCGACTATCGGAGATTACGTCGTCGTCGCCTGCGGAGCAAAGGTACTCGGCTCCTTTACGGTCGGCGAAGGCTCGAAAATCGGCGCCGGCTCCGTCGTCTTAAAAGAAGTGCCGCCCTATTCGACAGTCGTCGGCATTCCCGGCCGCGTCGTCCTCCAGCAGGGCAAAAAGATTAGCCATTCGGAGCAGGACGTCGATTTGGATCACAACCGCCTGCCCGACCCCATCGAAGACCAGATTGCCGCCTTGCAGCAGCAAGTCGCCATCCTCCAGTCGCGCGTAAACGCCATGGACAACGCCGAGCCGCATCTGCGCAGCCTCAGCCGCTAAGAACCTCTCCTCCCCCGTAAACAGCGCGGAGCCCGTTGCCTTTGTATAGCTAAAATATACTTATCTAGTATATTTTATGGTATAGTTTTACTATTTTATTTTCAAATCATACTACATACAGTATAAAGGAGTGATTTTCATGAAAAAGATATATACGTCCATCCTCGATTTGATCGGCCGCACGCCGCTGCTGGAACCGGCCCGTTTCAACGCCGCCCAAAGCGTCGGCGCCCGCCTGCTCGTCAAATTGGAAGCCTTTAATCCCGGCGGCTCGGCTAAGGACCGCATCGCCAAGGCCATGATTGAAGACGCCGAAGCGAAGGGCCTCCTCAAGCCGGGAACGGTCATCATCGAGCCGACGAGCGGCAATACGGGCATCGGCCTGGCTGCCGTCGCCGCCGCCAAAGGCTATAAGGCCATCTTCACCATGCCGGAAACCATGTCGGTCGAACGGCGCAAGCTCATCGCAGCCTACGGCGCAGACATCGTCCTGACGGAAGGGGCCAAGGGCATGCAGGGAGCCGTCGACAAGGCTGAAGAATTAGCCAAAGAGCTGCACGGCTTTATTCCCGGCCAGTTTATCAATCCGGCCAACCCGGCCATCCACAAGGCCACGACAGGCCCGGAAATCTACGACGATACGGACGGAGCCGTCGATATCCTCGTCGCCGGCGTCGGCACGGGCGGTACCCTGAGCGGCACGGGACAATATCTGAAGGGACAAAAGCCGTCCGTTCAGGTCGTAGCCGTCGAACCAGCCGATTCGCCGCTCCTGTCCGAAGGCCACGCCGGCCCCCATAAGCTGCAGGGCATCGGCGCGAATTTCGTCCCCGAAACCCTCGACAAGACCATTTACGACGAAGTAGCTGCCGTCACGACAGACGAAGCCTATACGGCAGCCCAGGCCTTTACAAAAGCCGAAGGCCTCCTCATCGGCATTTCCGGCGGCGCAGCCCTCCATGCCGCGGCAGAAATCGCCAAGCGGCCGGAAAACGCCGGCAAGACCATCGTAGCCGTCCTGCCGGACAACGGCGACCGCTATCTCTCGACGCCGGGATTCATCAAGCTGTAATATACATATATAATATAATAACGCAAGGATAGGCAGTATCATATATCCTGCGAACCATACAAAAACAAGACGTTCCCTAACAGGCCGCATTGCGGCAGCCGTCATGGGAACGTCTTGTTTTATATTATAGATTTATTATACGCCGCGTTTCAAGGCATCCAGTTCCGCTTCGCTCAGCTCCGTAATACTGGCGACTTGACGGATATCCATGCCGACAGCCAGCATGTTGGCTGCCACCTGCATAATCCCCAATTTTATACCTTTCTTAATCGCTTCATTTATACCTTTTTCAAAACCTTCTCGCAGCCCTTCACGTCTTGCTTCCTCCATATCGGAAATATACTCTCTCTCGGCCTTTTCGCGCTGCAAGCGGCGCCACCGCTGTATCTGCTCTTCCGTAAAAGGCTCTGCCGCCGGTATCGTCGTATCCTTATGCATCACAGCCTCCTGCCGCAGCCGTTTTCAAAGCTGCGAGTTCCTGTTCGCTCAACCCAGTGATGGCAGCTACGGTATGCCGGTCGATTCCGTTTTCCAACATCTTTACCGCCATCTGCACGATTCCCTCTTGCAGTCCTTCATTTCTCGCCTCATCCATAGCAGAAATATAGTCTCTCACGGCTTTTTCGCGCTGCGAATATTTTCTCCGCATGATTTCGTCTTCTGTAAAGGCCGTTTCAGCCTGTACGACTTCTTTCATTACCGGATCGCTCATGGCTAATTCCTCCGTTTCCCTGTCTCCGCAGTTGGAAAAGTACGCCGTCCAGCGCCCCAGCCGATGGAGGGCCTTTACGTCGCTGTACGTAAACTTCTTCAATTCAATAAAGTGCATGGCAAAATGATCGGTCAGCCGCCTGCGGGATACGTCGTTGCAGATAGAGTACGCATTGTGCCAGCTTGCTTCCGGCAGATGGTCAAACTCCGTCAGAATGATGGACACCGACGGCTTCAGCGCGTTGTAGCCGTCGCCCCGCTTCATCTGGCTGCCGTACATTTCCGCCCAATAGAATAAAAACCGCTCGGCCAAATGAGCCTGCCGCCGCACCTGCACCTCGACGTTGATCAGCATCCCCTGATCGGTTTTCGCCAGTATATCGAGCTTGGCCGGCTTTCCGTCCGCCCGCTCCGGGTCCAAATCCTTGTCGAGAAAGAACACGTCGGCAATCTGCGGCGCATCGTCGCCGTACAGGACGGCGTTCAAAAAGTGGATCGTCAAATGCTTGCGCTTCTCGCTTCCCAATAAATACTTGACATAAAAATCGTTGAGCCGGTTAATCGTCGTAGGCATTCGGCTGTCTTCCTTTCCTATATTATATCACAAGCAGGCCCTTCATTTCGCCTGCAAACAGGGCAAAAGAAAAGGACCGCCATGATCTTATCATGACAGTCCTTTGATGAAGGTTGCATTATATTGGCATATACTGCGTCTTCCTTACGTCTTCCTTAAATCTTATCCATATCGCGGCTGGCTACGATGTCCACGCCGAGGCCTAGGATATCGGCTACGATGACGTCGCCGGTCTTAACGGGGGCTTCGATGGAAACAGCCCGCAGCGCCTGGGCGCATTCGAGGATTTTGCCCTTCGGCAGGGTCGATTTCGATACGACCGGCAGGAGAGGCAGCTCGCCGCCGGAAATGCGTACCGTCGAGGTCAGCATGCGCTGGGGATTGGTCAATTCCTGATGGGCGTATGTTTCGCCGCGGGGGCAGGTATTGCCCGTTACGTCCGTAATCGCGCCGTCCGTCAAGGTAACGGTCAGCAGGCAGCCCATGGGGCAGTTGATGCAGTTCAGTTGTTTCGTTTCTACACTCATGTTACGCTTCCTCCTTTACGGAAACAGTCCAGTCGGCATGATGGCCTTTCGCTTTGTCAGCCGGCACGTTGACGGCAATCATTTCGCTCGGTTTAGCGACAGGGAGGACTCTGCTCACTAAGACGTCGTCGCCGCTCGTAACCGTCAGGCGGCATTTCTTGAGAGGACGGCGGACGCGCATGAACAAGCGGACCGTTTCGCCTTCGGCTGCGGCGCGGATGTGCTGGGGCACGCAGGTGCGTACTTCGTCGGCCGGTTCGACCTTGACGTCGGCGACTTCGCCTTCCATTTGGCCCAGAGCCTTCAGGGCAGCGAACTTGCCGGCGATTTCTGCTTCTTCCGATACGAAGTCGACGAGGTCGTGAACGTGAACGACGTTGCCGGCGGCAAAGATGCCGGGCATGCTCGTTTCACGGTGCTGGTCGACGATGGGGCCGCTCGTCAGCGGATGCATGGCGAGGCCTAAGCCGCGGGACAATTCGTTTTCCGGAATGAGGCCGACAGACAGGAGCAGCGTGTCGCAGTCGATATCGAATTCCGTACCCGGAATGGGCTGCATATGGTCGTCGACTTTAGCCGCTGTAATGCCCGTCACGCGGTCTTTGCCGTGAATAGCCGTAATCGTATGGGACAGGTACAAGGGAATGTCGTAGTCGTACAAGCACTGTACCATGTTACGGGTCAGGCCGTTGGAGAAGGGGCAGATTTCGAGAACAGCCTGCACCTTGCAGCCTTCGAGGGACATGCGGCGGGCCATGATGAGGCCGATGTCGCCGCTGCCGAGGATGACGATCTTCTTGCCCGGCAGGTAGCCTTCCATGTTGACCATGCGCTGCGCTGCGCCGGCAGTGAATACGCCGGCCGGACGGTAGCCCGGCGTGCGGATGGCGCCGCGGGTACGTTCGCGGCAGCCCATGGTGAGGATGATCGTCTTGCCCTGTACGGTGATGAGGCCGTGTTTCGGGCTGACAGCCGTGACGGTTTTATCTTCATGGACGTCGAGAACCATCGTATCGACGAGGATTTCGATTTCCGGTTTATCCTTTACCAGGTCGTAGCATCGCTGCGCGTAGCCCGGGCCGGTCAGCTCTTCCTTGAAGTGATGCAGGCCGAAGCCGTTGTGGATGCACTGCTGGAGAATGCCGCCCGCTTCGCGGTCGCGTTCGAGGACGAGGATTTTCTTCGCGCCGTTTTCCCAAGCGCTGTATGCGGCCGAAAGACCTGCCGGGCCGCCGCCGACGATGATAATATCATACAGTTGTTCAGCCATTATGCCTTACCTCCGCTCTGAGTTTCTTTATCGTAGAACATATAGGATTTTCTCATTTCCTTGCGAACTTCCGTTACGGGGATGTTCAGTTCGCGAGCCAAAATCTGCGTGACGCGGGGACCGCAGAAGCCGCCTTGGCAGCGGCCCATGCCGGCGCGGGTGCGGCGTTTTACGCCGTCGACGGTGCGCGCGCCTACAGGGCGGCGGATGGCGTCGATGATTTCGCCTTCCGTAATCGTTTCGCAGCGGCAGATGACGCGGCCGTATGCAGCGTCCTTCGCGATGAGGGCTTTCTTGTCGTCATCGCTGAGGGTGCGGAAGCAGGGCTGGGCCGGACGGCCTTTCTTGTAGTCTTCCTTCTGCGCCGCGCCCGTTTCGGCGACGATTTCGCCTACGATAGCCTTGGCGATAGCCGGGGCCGACGTCAGGCCCGGAGACTGGATGCCGGCTGCCTGGAAGAGGCCCTTGGTCTTTTCAGAGTGGCCGATGATGAAATCGCCCGTGCTGGATACGGCGCGGACGCCGGCAAATTCCGTAATCGCTGCGCCGGCCGGAATGTTCGGCACGAGTTTGCGGGCTTTTTCGAGGATTTCGTTCATGCCCGGAATCGTGACGGCCGTGTCGTCTTTTTCACTGCCGTCCAGGTCGTGGGCGTTCGGGCCTACGAATACGTTGCCGTGAGTCGTCGCGCAGACGAGGATGCCCTTGCCCATTTTCGTCGGCGTCGGGAAAATCGGCGAGTATACGAGGTCTTTCTGCGCCGTCTTGTCAAAGAGGATGTATTCGCCACGGCGCGGCGTGATGGTAAAGGAATCGTCGCCGGCCATACGGCTTACGTCGTCGGCATGGACGCCGGCGGCATTGATGACATATTTCGTTTCAATCGTGCCCTGGTCCGTTTCGACGGCTTTCACTGCGCCGTTTTCTACGGTAATGCCCGTTACCTGGCATTCGCGGAGCACTTCGGCACCGTTGATGACGGCGTTTTCAGCAAAGGCCAAGGCCATGCCGAAGGGCCAGCAGATGCCGGCAGTCGGAGCCCAAAGAGCACCTTTGATATCCTTGCTGAGGTTCGGTTCCTTTTCGCGGACCTTGTCGCCGTCCCAGATTTCAAGGCCGGGAACGCCGTTGGCCTGGCCCCGTTCGAGGAGTTCCTGCAGGACGCTCATTTCTTCGTCGTCTACGGCGGCGACGAAGGAGCCTGTCCATTCGATTTCCAAATCCAGTTCGTCCTTCAGCTCATGGTACATGGCGTTGCCTTCTACGTTCATGCGGGCCTTCATGCTGCCAGTGGGAGCATCGAAGCCGGCGTGGAGAATCGCGCTGTTGGCCTTTGTCGTGCCGGCAGCCAGTTCCGGTTCCTGTTCTACCAAGACTGCACGAAGGTTATATTTTGCCAATTCATACAGTATGGCAGCGCCGGTAATACCGCCGCCGATGACGACGACATCTGCTTGTTTTGTCATGTTCACAACCTCTTTCTTTGCGGAATCCAATACAATAGTGTTTACCTGATGGTTTCATTATATCTGTTTGTGAAAATAATTGCAATAGCAATTTTACAAAATTCCATTTTTGCATTGTGCGGAATTGAGCTATGAGAAAATCGCCGCATGGGCAAGCCCTTCCTATAAAACAGGGACTCCTGTCATCGTCAGAAGTCCCTGCGCGTAACCGCTTATAGAATTATTAGAAAATGCTGAGAGCCGAAGCTACGCCGTAGGCTACCAACGCGCCGATGATCGGAGCGACGACGGGAACCCAGGCATATCCCCAGTCGGAGCCGCCTTTGCCGGCAATGGGCAAAATCGCATGAGCCAGGCGAGGACCGAGGTCTCGGGCCGGGTTGATGGCATACCCCGTCGGACCGCCGAGGCTGAGGCCGATAGCCCAGATCAGGACGCCGACGATGTACGGGCCTACGCCGGGAGGAATCGCGCCGACCTGCTTGGAGAAAATCATCCAGATGACAAATACCAGGAAGAACGTGCCGATGATTTCGCACAGGATGTTGGCCGGGTAGTTGCGGATGGCCGGAGCCGTGCAGAAAATACCCAATTTAGCCGCCTTGTCTTCCGTTTCCGCCCAGTGGGGCAGGTATGCCAGCCAGACGATGGCCGCGCCGGCCATGGCGCCGAGAATCTGGACGACCGACGTCGCCAGGAACTGTTCAAAGGTGTAAATGCCGATCATCGTCTTCGCCAGCGTGACGGCAGGGTTCAAGTCACCCTGGGGCGCGCCGAGAGTCGTCGCCGTAAATACGCCGAGGGTTACGGCAAAGCCCCATCCGACGGTAATGCAGATCCAGCCGCCGTTCTGGCCTTTCGATTTGGTCAGCGTGTTGCAGGCGCAGACGCCGGCCCCGAACACGATAAGCACCATGGTACCAAAAAATTCACCGATTAAGTTATCCATATACAGACACCCGCTTTCTGAACGCTACGCCATTAGTCTTCGTCGTCGAGCCAGTGCATGGCATGTTTGACAGCCTTGCGCCAGCCCTTGTAATATGCCGCCGATTTGCCGGCGTCCATCGTCGGTTCGAAACGATTCTGGAGCTTCCAGCTATGGCGCAGTTCGTCCTTCGATTCCCACACGCCGACAGCCAGACCGGCCAGGTAGGCCGCGCCGAGAGCCGTCGTTTCGATGACCTGGGGACGGTCGACAGGCACGCGGAGAATATCGGCCTGGAACTGCATGAGCATGTTGTTGGCGCAGGCGCCGCCGTCTACCTTGAGAGCCGCCAATTTGATGCCCGAGTCGGCTTCCATCGCACTGAGGACATCCATCGTCTGATACGCCATGGAGTCAAGCGTTGCCCGGACGATATGGGCTTTCGTCGTGCCGCGGGTAATGCCGATAATCGTGCCGCGGGCGTTCATATCCCAGTACGGAGCGCCGAGGCCGACGAAGGCCGGCACGACGTATACGCCGTCCGAGTCGGGGACGCGTTTGGCTACCCATTCCGAGTCGGGAGCCGTGTCGATGAGGCGCAGGCCGTCGCGGAGCCATTGGATAGCCGAGCCGGCGACGAAAATCGAGCCTTCGAGCGCGTATTCTACCTTGCCGTCGAGGCCCCAGGCAATCGTCGTGACGAGGCCGTTTTTCGACGTGATCGGTTCCGTGCCCGTATTCATAAGGAGGAAGCAGCCCGTACCGTAGGTGTTCTTCGCCATGCCCGGATCGAAACAGGTCTGGCCGAAGAGAGCCGCCTGCTGGTCGCCGGCCGCGCCGGCAATCTTGACAGGAGCGCCGAGGATGGCCGGGTCCGTGTAGCCGTAGACGTCGCTGGACGGACGGACTTCCGGCAGCATGCTCTTCGGCACGTCGAGATACGAAAGGAGCTGGTCGTCCCATTCGAGGGTCTTGATGTTGAACATCAGCGTGCGGGACGCGTTGGAATAATCCGTTACGTGCACCGTGCCGCCGCTGAGCTTCCAGATAAGCCACGAATCAATGGTACCGAAGAGGAGGTCGCCCTTTTCGGCCTTTTCTCTCGCCCCTTCGACAGTATCCAAAATCCATTTGACCTTCGTGCCGGAGAAATAAGCGTCGATGACCAGGCCCGTCTTTTCCTTGAATTCGTCGACCAGGCCCTGTTTGATCAAATCTTCACAAATAGCCGCAGTCTGGCGGGACTGCCAGACGATGGCGTTGTAAATGGGACAGCCCGTCGTCTTATCCCATACGACAGCCGTTTCGCGCTGGTTCGTAATGCCGATAGCCGAAATATCGGCCGCCGTCAGGCCGCTCTGTTCCAAGGCGCCCTTCATGACTTCCACCATCGTATGGAGGATTTCGTTCGCGTCATGTTCTACCCACCCAGGCTGGGGGAAATACTGGGTAAATTCTTTCTGGCTGACGCTGACGATGCGGGATTCTTCGTCAAAAATAATCGCACGGTTACTCGTCGTCCCCGCATCCAACGCCATAACATACTTCTTCTGCATAATACCAGACTCCTTTCAACACATCTCTTTTCTCTTCTCTTCTTTCAGGTTCAGCATATGGGTTATGCGTTGTCTTAATTATATTAGCATATGAAAATAATTGCAATATTTATTTTACATTTTTTCTTAGTATTGCATATCATATATAACCAGTCAATTCATTATGTCTTTTTCGCATTTTACAAGCAGAGTATGCTATTTATAGAATATTTGTCATTAAAAGATACCCTCTATTTTAGGTTTATTTTTGACAATACATATCCTTGCTACCTCATCCTGTGATATAATAAGATAATACAAACAGCTATATGAACTACATTGCCATTTTCTCAGATAAGGCGGATCACCATGCAAAACAATAAAAATAAAATAGCCATCAGCGCTGCCAAACTATATTACCAATCTGGATACAGCCAGACCGAAATCGCCAAAGAGCTCAACCTGTCCCGCCCGTCCGTGTCGCGCATCCTCCAGTACGCGAAGGACATGGGCTTCGTCCGCATCGAAATCTTCGACCCCATCGAAGACCAGAGCCTCCTGGCCAAAAAAATCATTTCCGCCTTCGGCCTCAAGGACGCCTGCATCGCCAACGCGCCCATTGAAGACGAAGAAGACATCAAAAAATATATCGGCCAGGTAGGCGCCGAATACCTCAGCAAAATCGTCCAGGACGGCGACATCATCGGCGTCGGCTGGGGCACGACCATGCACTGCCTGTCCCACGCCCTACTGCCCCACCCCCTGCGGGGCGCGCAGATCGTCCAGCTCGAAGGGGGCATTACCCTGGCCGCCGGCGAAACCTACGCCAACGAAATCCTCGAGCGCTTCGCCAAAAACTACGAAACCATCGCCCAGTACCTGCCCCTGCCCGTACTGTTCGACTCGAAGACCGTAAAGGATATGGTCTACAAGGACCGCCACATCAAGCGCGTCCTGGAACTGGGCCGCAACGCCAACATCGCCTTGTTCAGCGTCGGCACGGTCCGCGACAACGCCCTCTTTTTCCGTCTGGGCTACGCCGACGAAGAAGAAAAGGAATTTCTCAAGACCCATGCCGTCGGCGATATCTGCTCCCGCTTCTTCGACAAGGACGGCAATATTTCCAGTCCCGACCTGAACAACCGCACCGTCGGCATCGACCTCGACTGCCTGCGGACCAAAGAATACAGCATCCTCCTGTCGGGCGGCGCAGCCAAAATCGCCAGCATCCGCGCGGCCTTAAAAGGCGGCTACGCCAACGTCCTCATTACGGACCAGTTCACGGCCAAGCGCCTCCTTCAGGAGGAAACTTAATCTCTATATGCAAAAAATTGCAGCCCCGGCGAAAGAACGACTCGCATTCTTCCGCCGGGGCTGCACGACCGATGTCTTCCAGATATCGCCGAACGGCCTCTATAAATTCCCTGGCATGGGTTAACTGCTCATGCGCATCGTCTTCGCTGACTAAAAAGAAATCGGCATAATCGCAGTTGTTTCGAATTTGGAAGGCAATACTAATATACTTTGAATACTTTTTTCAAATATACCCGTTTTAATATATGTTTTCTAAAAATACGAAATAACACCGGCATGCTTTGCATAATCTATTCCATCCAAGGCCAGCACTGCCCGCATAGCTGAAAAAATGGCGTAATACGAGCGATGTATCGCATCTTTATAACACCCGATGCGATACAACATGTCGGCAGCTTTAAGTTTTTCCGAAGCATTCTCCAAGCGATATGCCATAAGGGCGGTTTTCGCGTCAGGCACTGATTTCGACCCCTTCCTTAGCAATGTTGGCATAATACGGCAGCGCACCATCATATGCGGCAAACTCTGCCGCCGGAATCACCGTAGGCGAAATAATAACGTCATATTCTAACTCCAGCTCTGCCGAAATATTCCATATATCTTTTAATTTCCGCTGCAATTCGCCGCGTTCCCCCTCAACGATGGCAACTAAATCTATATCCGAATCCGTTTCAAAATCGCCGCGGGCGTACGAACCATATAAATATATATGGCGCAGCGCCGTTCCGTATGCAGTGCGATAGGCCCGGGCAATTTCCGCAATAATGGCATGTAAAACAGCATCAGAGCACATATAGGTTCCTCCCTTCGCATGGCTTTCTGTATATATTATATATGATTTTTACGCGCTGCAACAGACAGGATATCCGTATAGACAAAAAAGGCTGCCCCTCAGGCAGCCTTTTCCTGTCAGATATGCGATTTATGGGTTCAGCGCTTCGTCCAGTACGCGGACGTATTCGTCGATAGCCCGCTTTGAATAGTCCGTTCCCTTGGCGATGGCCTCGAAGGCGTGATAGGCCCGGGGATAGAGGTGAAATTCCACCGGCACGCCGGCCTGGGCCAGGCGCTGGGCGTAGCGTATCGTATCGTCCCGGAAGGGATCCAGCGTGCTGACGCAGGTATACGTCGGCGGCAGTCCTGACAAATCGTCGGCCCTCGCCGGAGCCATATAGGCCGTCGCCCGATCCGTCCCGACGGCATCGCCGATATAGGCCTTCCATGCAAAGACATTAGACACGTTGTTCCACACCCTCATGTCCATGACTTCACGGCTGGCCGGCGAGGCCATGCGGTCGTCCAGCATGGGGTACAGGGGCATTTGAAAAGCCGGCCGTATTTCGCCTTTGTCACGAGCCATCAAGGCCACGGCGGCGCAGAGATTCCCGCCGGCGCTGGCACCGGCAACGGCGATGCGCGTATCGTCGACGCCTAAGGACGCGGCATTGTCAAAAAACCATTTCAGCCCCCCATAGGTATCGTCGATGGCCGCCGGATAGGGATATTTCGGGGCCAACCGATAATCGACAGATACGACGACGGCCCCCACCTCCTTGGCAAACCGCAGGCTCTGGGCCTCGTCCTGCTCGGGCACGCCGAATAAAAAGCCGCCGCCGTGAATCCAGTAAATCCCCGGCAGTTCCGCCTTGGCCTGTACGGGCTTGTACACCCGCAGGCGCAGCTTGTCCGAGCCGTCGCCATTGGGAATATACACGTCGTACACCTGTACAGCCTCGTCCTTCGGCAAATTCGGCGAACCGACTAAGGCTCCGGCCCTCCGGTTAATATCCTCCAGCGCGCCGGGCTGATTGAAATCCAGAGAAGAGCTCTGTTCCAGCGCCGGCCGCAGCTGCGGGTCCACCTGTTCCAAATACGACGACTCCCCGGCAAAGGCCGTCATAGACGACGCGGCAATCACAGCGCAGACGACGGCGCTGCGCAGCATATGTTTCCATGAGTACACGATTTACCTCTCCCTTATATATAGAATATGATGATTTATTTTATCATATCAAATGACGCAGCCTTCTTTCAACATAGTTTGCGCGCTAAGGGTTGTAAAAGCAAAAAAACTGCGCTTCATGAAACCCGTATCTCCCGGTTCCATGAAGCGCAGCCTTTCCCTAAGCGCTATGTCAATCGAACATACAATCGCTTTCCTTATTGACATACGCCCCTTCGTCCTGTACCATAGGACGCAAGAGGCGTTTGTGCACATCAAACGGCAGGCGGTCAAATCCAGCCCCCGAAACAGGGTGATGCGTATGGATTCTATCAATGCGACCTTAGTATTACTCATCGTGTTGTTTTATCTCATTTCGCACAAACAAAAATAGCCGTCTGCAGCCTACCAATTCTGTTGACGACTATTTCTGTTAACACATAAAGGGGGCTGACCGTTTGTCGGCACAGCGCCTCGTTTTTCATCTCCATCTTAGCATAGCTCCACAGGCTCGTCAAGCTGTATGCCAATCGAACATACCATCGTTTCCCTCTTGACAAATCGGCCGTTTGTCCTGTACGATATGACACAAGAGGCGGTAATCAGGCCCCGGAATCGGGGTGATGTGTATGGGATTTGACCAGATAAACGTAACGCTGTTACTCCTTATCGTGTTGACCATCCTGACACAGAACAAACAAAAATAGCCGCCTTCCTCTTCCCATAGGTCGCGACTATTTTTGTGCGTAAATACTTATTGAGGCGAACCGTTTGTCGGTGCAGTGCCTCGTTTTTCATCTCTATCTTAGCATAGCTCTACAGAGCTCTACAGGCTCGTCAAGCTATAGGCCAAACGAAGACAATATCAAGTTGTTGCGGGTATGTATTTGACAGAACCATCTTGGCATGTAAATCTGCCTTTACTATTTAATTGTATGGCGGGCGACGCCCCGCTGATTTGCATTTGCAACGTTCTCCTTTTTCCGTTAAAACAAATAATCCGAACTCATCTCCTACTGGAAACAAGTTCGGATTATATCGGTTTGGTGCCGGAGAAGGGACTTGAACCCCCACGGTGTTACCCGCCTGATTTTGAGTCAGGTGCGTCTGCCATTCCGCCACTCCGGCAAGCTGTGTTTGATTCCTTAGCACAAGAGTAATTATATCACAAAAATCCTTTCCGTCAAGTACTTTTTTTACAATCTCAGCAAAAAAGTCTTTGCTGAGATTGTCTTTTCCCTTCACCGCCGCGCAGTACGCCGTATATTATACGTATTCTAATTCGCCGACGCCCTCGCACGACAGCAACACTAAATACACGTCCATCTCATGAACGGCCAAAAAATCTTCGATGGCTTCCTCGCAGACTTGAAGGGCCTCTTCCCGAGGATAGCCGAAGATGCCCGATGAAATCAGCGGAAAGGCAATAGACCGAAGGCCGTAGGATTCGGCAAGGGCCAGCGATTTGGCATAACATTGGTACAGCAATTCCCGTTCACCATGGTCGCCGCCTTCCCACACAGGCCCTACGGTATGAATGACGTACTGCGCCGGCAGATGAAAGGCCGGCGTGATGACAGCGTCGCCCGTCGGGCAATGCCCGATATCCTGACAAGCTTCGGTCAGCTCGGCATATCCGGCTGCCCGGAATATAGCGCCGCATACGCCGCCGCCCATCAACAGCCGCTCATTGGCCGCGTTTACGATGGCATCGGCCTGTACCTTTGTAATGTCTCCGCAAATAATTTTAAACGGCATCGCCCGTTACCTCCTGCATAGATTGTATAGTATTACTATACTAAAGATAGAATCATTCTGCAAGAGAGGCTCCCCATACACAAACATACGAACGCTTTTCTCTTGCCAAAGCACCCGTTTGCCCTGTACCATAAGACACAAGAAGCACTGCATACTTCAAACGGCAGACGGTAATCGTGCCCATCCATCCTGACACAAAACAAACAAAAATAGCCGCCTTCCTTTTCCCCGAGGTTGCGACTATTTTTGTTAATAACACTATTGGGGCGAACCGTTTGTCGGTGCAACGCCTCGTTTTTCATCTCTATCTTAGCATAGCTCCATCAGCCCGTCAAGGCGTATACCAATCGAACATACAGACGGTTTTCTCTTGACAAAGCGCCTGCCTGTCCTGTACCATATGACACAAGAGGCGCTGCATACTCCAAACGGCAGGCGGTAATCGGGCCCCGGAATCGGGGTGATGTGTATGGGATTTGACCAGATAAACGTAACGCTGTTACTCCTTATCGTGTTGACCATCCTGACACAGAATAAACAAAAATAGCCGCCCAATCCCCATTGTTGCGACTATTTTTGTGCGTAATATAATTGGGGCGAACCGTTTGTCGGTGCAGCGCCTCGTTTTTCACCTCTATCTTAGCATAGCCCTACAGGCTCGTCAAGGCGTATACCAATCGAACATACGGACGATTTTCCCTTGACAGCACGTCCTGTTATCCTGTACCATAAAAGGCAAGAGATGCTATGCATTCCAAACGGCAGCGCGGTTAAATTATGCCCCTAGAAACGGGGTGTTGCATATGGATATAGCCCAAGTAAACGTAACGTTGTTGCTTTTAATGGTGTTAATCATCGTATTGCAGCACACGCAAAAATAGCCGCCACCCAGAGCTCCAATTCTGATTGCGGCTATTTTGCAATATAGTATTGGGCTAACCGTTTGTCGGCTAGCATCTCTTTTTTCATGTTTATCCTAGCATACCCTCGCCGCCTCGTCAAGGCGCCGATCGTTTCTATATATTACATTATTATATATACAAAAAGAGTCAGAACACAGTTCGTCTGTTCTGACTCTTTTCTTATCATATCTACCTATGGTGTCCGCTTCCGATGCGCGGAAAACCACTGTATGCGGCAATCGGCGCTGCAGAAGGCGGTTCGCCGGTCTTTTGCTTCCGTGACGGTCACTGTCCGGCCGCACTGTCGGCAGGAAAAGGTACGCACCACGGCCTGGCACGCAGTGTTCTCCGAGTGCTTCCAGTACAGCCGTTCGCAGCGGGGCGAGCAGAATTTTACCCGTTTATCGGCGTGACTCGTCACGACGACGATCGTCCCGCAGCGCAGACAGCGGAAGGAACGAAGCGTCTTTCCTCCTGCCGTATGGACGGAAGGCGCTTCGTCCCGATGGCGATAGGCGTACCGGCGGCAGAGGTCGCTGCAGTACCGCTGCGTAGACCGATCGGCTGTAAACTCCTTGCCGCACACGGGGCATATCGCTTGCCGTTTCACCAGCAATCAGACCTTCCAGTTCATGCCGACGTTAAACTGATATGTGTCTTCGTTGTCATTGCCGAAGGTCTTTTCCACGTCGAGGAACATGTACGTTCCCTTGCTGAACTGATGAGAGAAGCCTAGGCCTACGTCGTACCAGGTGCCTTCATTTTCGTACGTCGTATCCAGGCGGCCCGTATCGTCGAAGGCGCTGATATCCTGATCGCCTAAGAATTCATGGAGTACGTCGGCCTTGATATAGAAGGTATTGTTTTCGCCCATATCCTTGCCGAGACGGAAGCCGACGCGGCCGATGAGGCTGTCGATAGCGTCCAGTTCTACGCTCGTACCCTGGCTCGTCGTGTAGTCGGCGTCGGTCACGTGGGCATACTGGAGCTGAACCTGGGGTTCAAAATACCAATCCTTTCCGATGTCCTTCTTGCGGCCGTATTCAGCGCTGGCCGAGTACACGAAGTTGCTGTAATCACCGGTAATCTTTTCGCCAGTGCTTCTCGCGTAAATCTCAAAATCATTGGACAATCTGCCAATCTTGAGGACATAATCGGAATAATGGCCCTTATTGCCGAGCCACGTATCGTAGAGCCAGAGACCGCCCCGCCGTACGTCGCCGTCACCGGCTACGTTATGGTAATCCGTCGTGCCGCGCATGTAGTCGATGGCAAAGCCGCGGCGGTGTTCGCCGTCTTCCCGATCGTCGACGCGCTTGTCATAGCCCAGCTCCATCATGGTGTTCTTGCTGCGGAAGGCGTCGGACTTGCCGATGCGGTCGTGGCGGATGCGTACCCACAGGCCTTCGTCGCCGTCGATGTAGCGAGCCTCACCCATGCGCTTGTTCAGGCGGTCCATATAGATGGCGTTGGCGTAGTTGACCTGGGACATGGCCACGACGGTCTTACCCGCATCGGACAATTCACGGCTCTTTACGCCGATGAGCTTAAAGTTCGTCGTATCGTCTACCGTCGTGCCGTTCATGCCTGTATCCGTTCCCATATCCTCCGTCGAATCAGGAGATTCCGGCGAATCCACAGCCGCTAAGGTCATGATACCGTAAGCAGCGGCTTCTTGAGGTTCGTCCTTAAAGAGATTATCTACCAAATCCTTTCCCGGCTTTGCCTCGGTCATTTGACCATTGCCGCCCGTGCTGTTATACGCATCGTTTTCCGTGTTTCCATTATAGTCGTCCGTACCGACTTCATATTCGACGTTATACACACCGTTGTCGTATGTACCGGCGCTGAAGGTTGCATGCGAATCCTTGCCGACCGTTGCAAAGCGCAGACCGTCAAACCCATCCTGATACATATCCTCTACCGTCACGGCATTTTCCAGGTTGATGAAATACTCACCGTTTGCTTTTTTCATGTACAGCATATCGCTGGCACTTCTATCACCGTCGAGTTTCATCGTAAACATAGCATTGCCCTTCATTTCGCCGATTGTCAAGGCCTGGACGTTTGCGTTCAAATCCGATTTTGCCGATGCCAGATCGATCTCGACGTGTTCACTATTTCCCGTATCCACGCTCGTAACCCAGCTCTGGCCCGTAACCGTCCATTTCGATCCTTCGCCCATGGTAAGGTTTACTTCGCCGCCCGTAAGAATTTCGCTGCTGAAGGCCGGGTTGAAGAAGGACGTATGTTGGGAGTTCAGTCCTTCCGTGCCGGCATCGCCGTAGTCATCGGCACGGCCTTCCAGACGGCCGCCGTTGCCAAGGTTGACATTTAAAATACCGTTGTTACCCGATAACAAATTACCTGTGATCTTAGCGCCTGCCGTATCGTTTTTCGCATCTACTGTAACTAACCCGGCGTAAGCAGACAAAATATCGCCGGTAATTGCGCTGCCATTTCCATAATGCAGCGTTACCTTTGCCCGTTCGTCGTCTGTCAATTCTTTATCGACAGTCTCTTTATCCAGGTTCGTCGCCGTACCGGCAGCAATAGCAATGTCGAGGCTGTTCGAGCTCTTTTGATAGCTGTCCGTACTGATAAACGTCGTGCCGTCGATAGTGATATTAGCTTTATCATATGCCCAAACGACACGTTCCAATGTATCATGGTCGTCGCTCTCAGCATACGAACGGATAACGTTCTGCGCGCCAGTTACATTAATATCAGCATTCCCTTCGGCATATAAAGCCGACACAACGCGCTTCTTTGCCATCTCTTCATCTTTCGAATAAGCCAAATCGCCTGCGCCGTCAATAACCGCGGCAGAATAGATGTAGTTGTTAATCAACTGATCGTTTATCCCCTTTATGTCGACAGTACTGCCTTCGCCACTGGCATATACGGAGCCTGCCAAGAGATTTGCAACGCCGCTCAGTACGGGAGTATCGCCGCCATTTATTGCATAAGCCGCCGCATCTTTACCAAAAGTAACCTTTTTTTCATCGGCATATGGAGTGGGAATATCGTCGTCATACGTAATATCTATCGTCTCGCCAGCCGTAATACTATTCACACGATCGGCAATCGCTTTGACGCTACTCTGTGCGCCGTCGGCTTTTAATGCTTCCGTTCCAGACGTAATGATATTATCGCGCTTAGCGTCAAGCGTAATCGTACCTGCTGTTGAATATGCACCATTTATCCCCGCATTAACTTTATTATCCTGAGCAGCGATCAGATTAACACCTTTATCAGAATTAGCATCACTCGAAACACCTACCATATTTTCTCCGCCCTGAAGAACATTGTCTCCTATCGTTGATTCGATGTGAATTTGCCCATTTCTACTACTTGCCACAGCATAATAAATTTTAGCAGAATCAAATGCACTGTCTTTTTTATCAACAATAAAAGTATTAGCCTTACTAGTAAGGTTAATATCGCCAGAACCAGCTGTCACACCATACTGCGTATCGGCAGTTACTTTGATAAAGCCGTTTGTTGACTCAAGATTCAATGGCTTAGGACTGTTATTGGAAATACCTTGCCCTGCAGAAACCCTAATGTCATGAATTGTATTCATATCCAAGCTACTAGTTCCACGAATATTAATACCCCAAGCTCCTGCCTCAATATCTACACTATCGGCATCAATATCTATATCACTACTTGTATTTCCTTCCATTGTAATGCCATAATTATTAGCTGTAATATCTAAATTTCCAGCCAAATCTATGTCCATATGACTTTCTTGGTCCGCGCCAACAAAAATACCACTTCCATACCAGCCAGTTCGTTCATTTGTAATAGTAAGATTATTACCTTGAATGCGAATATCTGGATAATCCGAATTTGTAACGCCAACAAGACCACCTGTATATACTTCTGGATATTTCGCCGTATTGTTTGTTACGTTAATTTCAATATCGCCTTGACCAGTAATATGGGGATTATACATAATAAGATCGTTTAATACTAATTTCTTCCCCTGATTGATCACAATATTATAAGGATGCACGCCAATTTTATCCGGCGCAGATCCCGATACATAATCACTATTTACCGTCGTATCTTCCGTAACAGTAATCGTACCGCCTTTTTCTGTATCATCGACAAATTCCCCAAAAGGCATATCGGCAACCAATACGCCCGGAGTCATATCGGCAGCCAATACGCCCGGAGTCACCATAGCCGGTACCCATACTGTCCCTGCAACAACAGCACTTAGGATTAATCGTTTTAACAGCTTTCCTTTTATCGCTTTTCGATGAACATGTCTCATGTCGTTTCCTCCTCACCCACGACCATACGGCCTCGCCCTCACGATCAACCAGCTCTATGTTTTTATCAGCCGAGCGCCTATACTGCCATGCTATATTTCAATACATGCAATGTATAATAACTAAAAGGGGATATGCATACGAGCCGGTTCCTATCGGCTGTATACACATACTCTTTATCAGTATAACGCATACCCCCCCCCCCCTTTGTAAAGTGAAAAGGCCCTTTTTTCACGGTTTTTCAGCCATTTTTTTGCGTACAAAAAAAAGACCGAATCCGCAATGGATTCGGCCCGTCGTATCGGTTCAATGTTTCATGTAGGTATCATACAATCAACAACTGTACAGTCATTTTCTGTTTTTCTCATGTATCTCTCATGCAACGTTAAGAAATCTCTAATCATCACATGATATACTAAACACGTTGCTCTTCCCCATTCTCAGCAACAGAAAGGGGGGAGTCAAATGGAAATATTACATTCTTTTGTATTGTCTGTCATGGCAGGCGTAGTCGCAAACTACATCTGTAAGTG
>ERZ838577.1141-NODE-1141-length-37527-cov-12.390772_pt1 | contig 37527 bp, 28 predicted proteins | sample MGYA00519682_ERZ838577 | MGnify/ENA primary metagenome ERZ838577 (study PRJEB31850, sample SAMEA3708838) | human gut metagenome | biome: human gut; feature: human-associated habitat; material: faeces | place: China | collected 2014 ...
GACGTGGCGCTGGTCTGCTCCGGCGACGCCGGGGTCTACGGCATGGCCAGCCCGCTGCTGGAGATGGCCGAAGAGTACCCGGACGTCAACGTGGAGGTCGTCCCCGGCCTGACCGCCGCCCTCAGCGGCGGCGCGGTGCTGGGTGCGCCGCTGGCCCACGATTTCTGCGTCATCTCGCTGTCGGACCGCCTCACGCCGTGGGAGGTCATCGAAAAGCGGCTGGTCTGCGCCGCCCAGGGCGATTTCGCACTGGCGCTGTACAATCCCTCGTCCAAGGGCCGCCCGGACTATCTGCGCCGGGCCGTGGACGTCCTGCTGGCGAACGGCAAAGCTCCGGACACCCTCTGCGGCTCTGTGCGGAACATCGGCCGGGAAGGGCAGGAAAAGCACATCCTGCCTCTTAGCCAGCTCCGGGACACCGAGGTGGATATGTTCACCACCGTCTTTGTGGGCAGCGCCGCCACCCGCGCGCTGAGCGGGCGGATGGTCACGCCGAGGGGGTACCGCCGATGAACGTCGTCGTTTTCAGCGGCACCACCGAGGGGCGGGCGCTTTCCCGTCAGCTGGCGGCGCTGGGCATCGAAGTCACCGTCAGCGTGGCCACCCCGCTGGGACAGGAAGAGCAGGGGAGCACCCCCGGCGTCACCGTCCGGTGCGGGCGGCTCCTGCCCGATGAGATGGCCGCGCTCTTGGGAGATGCCGCCCTCTGCATCGACGCCACCCACCCCTACGCAGTGGAGGCGACCAAAAACATCAAAGCAGCGGCAGAGAAGGCCGGGGTAGGATACCTCCGCCTGCTGCGCCCGGCCAGTCCGCTGCCGGAAAACTGTCTCGTCTTTGAGAGTGCAAAGCAGGCAGCCGAGGCGCTGGCTGCAGAAGAGGGCAACCTTCTATTGGCCACCGGGGCCAAGGAGCTGGCGCAGTTCGCGGCCATCCCGCCCGAGCGGCTCTACCCCCGTGTCCTGCCCACGCTGGAAAGCATCGCGGCCTGCGAGGCGGCGAACATCCCCCATCGCAACATCATCGCCATGCAGGGCCCCTTCAGCTTTGCCCTCAATCAGGCCATGATGGAGCAGTTCCATATCCGCTGGCTCGTCACCAAGGACGGCGGCGCAGCCGGAGGCTTCGACGAAAAAGCCGCCGCCGCCTCTGCTGCCGGTGCGCAGCTGGTGGTCATCCGCCGCCCGCCCGAGCAGGGCGAGACGGCTTCCGAGGTGTTGAAACGCTGCAAGGAGATGATAAGATGAACGTGACACTTATCGGCATGGGCTCCGGTCAGCCGGAGAACCTGACCCTTCAGGGCCTGGCCGCACTGCGGCAGGCCGACCTCATCCTGGGCGCACGGCGTCTGCTGGCAGTTCTGCCTGCCGGCTGCACCGAGAACCGCGCCGCCGCCTACCGCCCCGACGAGGTGGCAGACCTGCTGCAGACTTCCGGCGCAGAGAACGCCGTGCTGGTCTACAGCGGCGACACCGGCTTTTACTCCGGCGCGTCCTCCATGATGGAAAAGCTGGAGGCCCTCGGCGTCCGCGCCCGGGTGCTGCCCGGCCTTTCCAGTATCCAGCTGCTGGCGGCGGCGCTGGGCCGTCCGTGGCAGGGGTGGAACCTTGTTTCGGCCCATGGCCGCACCTGTGACCCGGTGGCCGAGTGTATGCAGGGCAGACCCACCTTCTTCCTCACCGGCGGCAGCGAAGACCCCGCCACCCTCTGCGCCCAGCTGGCGGCAGAGGGCTTCGGGGACGTGCAGGCTGTTGTGGGCCAGTGCCTCGGCACGCCGGAAGAGAAGATCTTCCGCGGCAGCGTCAAAGAGCTGGCCGCAGGCCGCTTCAACAGCCTGAGCGTCCTTCTCGTGGAGGCGGTGGAGGGACTGCCCCGCCGCGCCCCGGGCCTGCCGGACGAAGCCTTCGAGCGGGGCGACGTCCCCATGACCAAGCAGGAAGTCCGGGCCGCTGTGCTGGCGAAGCTGGCCGTCCGCCCGGAAGACATCCTGTGGGACGTGGGGGCCGGGACGGGCAGCGTCAGCGTGGAGCTGGCATTGGCCGCGCCCCGAGGCCGGGTCTACGCAGTGGAGTGCAGGCCGGAGGGCTGTGCGCTCATCAAAGCCAACCGCGAAAAATTCAGGACCCGGAACCTCGTCCTCGTGGAGGGGCTTGCCCCCGCCGCGCTTTCGGACCTGCCCGCGCCGGACGCTGTCTTTATCGGCGGCAGCAAGGGCAGCCTTGCCGCCATCGTGGACGCCGCGCTGGATAAGAACCCCGACGCCCGCATCTGCGTATCGGCCATCGCCCTTGAGACGCTTTCGGCGGCGGTGGCCGCGCTGACGGCCAAAGGCCGGACCGTGCAGGTGAGCCAGATCGCCGTCAGCCGGGCCAAGGCCATGGGAGGGCTGCATCTGATGATGGCCCAGAACCCCATCTACCTCATCACAGGAGAATGACATGATACAGTTTCTGCTGGCGGCGCCCCGCTCGGGCAGCGGCAAGACCACCATGACCTGCGCCCTGCTCATGGCGCTGAAGCGGCGGGGCTGTGCGCCCTGCGCCTTCAAGAGCGGGCCGGACTACATCGACCCCATGTTCCACCGGGCCGTGCTGGGGGTGGAGAGCCGCAGCCTCGACCTCTTTTTCTCTGCACCCGAGACGGTGCGCACCCTCTACGCGAAGGGTGCCGCCGGACACGGTGCGGCGGTGTGCGAGGGAGCCATGGGCTTTTACGACGGCCTCGGGGGCGTCAGCGACAGGGCCAGTGCGTGGCATCTGGCCGACACGCTGGGTCTGCCGGTACTACTGGTGGCAGAGCCGAAAGGTCAGAGCCTGACGCTGGCCGCAGAGTTGAACGGGCTCGTAAACTTCCGCACTCCCAGTCACATCGCAGGCATCCTGCTGAACAACTGCACGGCACGGATGCACGCTCTGCTGGCCCCGATGCTGGAAGAAGAGACAGGTCTGCCGGTGCTGGGCTTTCTGCCGAAACTCCCGGAGGCCGTCATCGGTTCCCGCCATCTGGGCCTCTACACGGCGGCGGAAGTGGAAAATTTACAGCAGAAGCTGGCCCTTCTGGCCGACGCGGCGGAGGAGCACATCGACTGGCCCCGCCTGCTGGCCCTCTGCGAAAAGGAGCCGCCCGTCCTGCCGGTGCAGCCGGAGACGCCTCCGGCCCGCGTCCGCATCGCCGTGGCGCAGGACGAGGCGTTCTGCTTCGCCTACGCCGAGACGCTGGAAGCCTTCCGGGACGCCGGGGCAGAGGTGGTCTTTTTCAGCCCCCTCCGCGACACGGCTCTGCCGGAAAACATCGGCGGGCTGTATCTGCCCGGCGGCTACCCGGAACTTCACGCAAGAGAATTAAGTGGAAATACCTCGCTTCTGCGCGAGATAAAGCGAAAAATCGAGTCCGGTCTGCCCACGGCGGCAGAGTGCGGAGGCTTCCTCTATCTGGGGCAGAGCCTCACGGACGCCGAGGGGCAGAGCTGGCCGATGGTGGGTGTTCTGCCGGGCGAAGCAAAAGATGCCGGACGTCTCGTCCGCTTCGGCTATGCTACGCTGAGCGCAGACTCGGACAGTATGCTCTTCCGGGCCGGGGAGAGCTTTCCCATCCACGAATTCCACCACTGGGATTCCACCGCCAACGGCACGGCCCTCGCGGCAAAAAAGCCGGTGGGCGGCGCAGAGTGGCGGTGCGGATCTGTAAACGAGCATTTCTATGCGGGCTTCCCGCATTTGTACTGGGCGGGTACGCCCCTGCCGCAGCGCTTTGCCGCCGCGGCTGAAAATTACAGGAGAGACCATGACTGAGAAAGAACTGGCCGCCCTTTGTGCGGCCATCACGCCGCCGGACGAAGCCGCCCGGGCGGCGGCGCACGCCCACTGGGCCAGCCTTGCAAAGCCGTTGGGCGGGCTGGGCGGATTGGAAACGACCATCGAGGACGCCGCCGCCCTCACCGGCAGCGCAAAGCTGGATATTTCCCGCCGGGCGGTGCTGGTGCTCTGTGCCGATAACGGTGTGGTGGCCCAGGGCGTCAGCCAGACCGACAGCAGCGTGACCCGCGCCGTGGCTGAGAACCTCGCCGCCCGCCGCACCAGCGTCTGCCGGATGGCACAGACCGCCCGGTGCGAGGTGGTGCCGGTGGATATGGGCATCGCGGGCGACCCGGTCCCGGGCGTCCTCGACTGCCGCATCGCCCCCGGCACAGCGGACTTCACCCTCGGCCCGGCTATGAGCAGGGCTGAAGCTGTGGAGGCCATCGGCAGGGGCATCCGGCTGGTGCAGGAGCAGAAGAAAGCGGGCGTCGGCCTGCTGGCCACCGGTGAGATGGGCATCGGCAACACCACGACATCCAGCGCCGTGGCCGCTGTGCTGCTGGGCCAGCCCGTCGAAGTGATGACAGGCCGGGGCGCGGGCCTTTCGGACGAGGGGCTTGCCCGGAAAATCGATGCTATCCATCGCGGCATCGCAAAAAATCAGCCCGACTCTGCCGATGCACTGGACGTGCTGGCGAAGCTGGGCGGCTTCGACATCGCCGGACTCTGCGGCGTCTTCCTCGGCGGTGCGCTGGAAGGTGTGCCGGTGCTGGCCGACGGTTTCATCAGCTGTGTGGCGGCGCTCTGCGCTGTCCGGTTCTGCCCGGCAGCGGCCAAGGCTGTTTTTGCAAGCCATTGCTCCACCGAGCCGGCCGCAAAGCTGGTGCTGAACGCTCTGAACAAAAAAGCCCTCATCACGGCGGGCCTGCATCTGGGCGAAGGCACCGGCGCGGTGGCCGCCATCCCGCTGTGGGACATGGCGCTGGCCGTCTACGATGGCTGTTATTCCTTTGAAGAGGGCGGCATCGAAGCCTACACGCCGCAGGAGGGCGAAGGATGCTGACGCTGGTGCTCGGAGGTGCGGCCAGCGGCAAGAGCGCCTACGCCGAGAGCCTTGTGCTCAAGACCGGCCTGCCCCGCTATTACCTCGCCACCATGCAGGTCTGGGATGCCGAGTGCGCCGCCCGAGTGGAAAAGCACCGGAAAATGCGGGCGCAAAAGCAGTTCGAAACGCTGGAATGCCCGCTCCACCTCGACCGTCTGGCTCTGCCCGGCCGGGGGACCGTCCTGCTGGAAGACCTCGGCAACCTCGTCGCCAACGAGCTTTACAGCCCCGGCGGGGCAGGAAAGCACACCGCTGAGGCCGTTTTGGCCGGGCTGGAACGCCTCGCCGCCGGGTGTGATCACCTTATCGTCGTATCGAACGAGGTGTTCAGCGGCGGTGCCGACTACGCAGGCGACACCGACCAGTATCTGCTGGCGCTGGCGCAGGTGAACAACGCCTTCGCCGCCCGGGCGGACAACGTCTGCCGGGTGGTCTGCGGCCTGCCGGTGTACTACAAAGGGGGAGAAAAGCTGTGACTGTTTTGCAGACCATCGCGGTGGCCTTTGCGATGTTTTCGGCCCTGCCGGTGCCGCAGTTCGAGTGGAACGAAAAAAATATGCGGTACGCCATGTGTGCCTTCCCCCTCATCGGGCTGGTGTGCGGCGGGCTGTGGTGTCTCTGCGGCGTCCTGCCCCTGCCGGAGCTGGCCCGGGCGGCGGCGTTCTGCCTCGTGCCGGTGGCCGTCACCGGCGGCATCCATCTCGACGGCTACGCCGACACTTCGGACGCCCTCTCGAGCTACGGCGACCGCGAAAAAAAGCTTGAAATTCTGAAAGACTCCCACTGTGGGGCCTTCGCTGTCATCCGGCTGTGCTGCTACTTTGTGGCCTACTTCGGCCTCTGCGGCAGTGTGCGGTTCACACCCCGGGCGGGCCTGTGCTGGACGCTGGCGTTGGTGCTGGAGCGGGCGCTGTCGGGCTTTGCCGTGGCGGCGTTCCCGCTGGCGAAAGACACCGGCCTCGCCCATACTTTTGCCACAGCGGCCGACAAGCAGGCCGTCTGCCGCTTCCTCTGCGGCCTGTCGGCTCTGCTCATCCTGGCGCTGACGGCGCTGGGCGGCGGCGGGCTGGCGGCGGCGGCGCTTCTGGCGCTGTGGCGCTATTATTTCGTGGCAAAAAAGCAGTTTGGCGGCATCACCGGCGACCTGGCCGGGTGGTTTTTACAGCGGGCCGAGCTGTGGATGCTGGCGGCGCTGGCCGTCAGTCAGTGGGGAGGAGTGCTGTAAATGATGTTCATCACAGGGCCGCTCTACAGCGGCAAGCGCACCTTTGCGCGGAACTTCCGGGGCAGCGTCATCGCCGATGTGCAGGACGCCGCCGCCGAGACTCAGACCCCGGAGCAGCTCGAAACGCTGGCCCGGGAGCTGGCGGAATATGATATTGTCATCGCCACCGAGGTCGGCGGCGGTGTTGTCCCGATGGATGCTGAGGAGCGCGCCGGGCGGGAGGCCGCCGGACGGCTGGCCTGCCTGCTGGCAGAGCGCGCCGACTGCGTGGTGCAGATGTTCTGCGGCATCCCGACGGTATTGAAAGGAGAATTACCCCAATGTTGATCTATCTGCTGCGTCACGGCCTGACCGAATACAATGCCGAGAAGCGCTATCAGGGCCAGCGGGACATCCCGCTCTCGGCGGAGGGCCTGAGCCAGCTGCGCCGGGCCGACATCGACCCAAAGGTGGTCTATATCACCCCGCTGCAGCGGACGGCCCAGACGGCCCGGGTGCTCTTCCCGGAGGCGGAGCTTGTGGTCGTGAAAGACCTGCAGGAGATGTGCTTCGGCAGCTTCGAGGGCAAAAACTACGTCGAGATGGAGCACGACGCCGATTATCAGGCGTGGGTGCAGGCCAACTGCGAGAGCAAATGCCCCGACGGTGAGCGGAAGGACGACTTCTCGAACCGCATCTGCAGCGCCTTCTCTGCTCTGGTGGACAAGGCGCTGGCCGACGGCGAAGAGCTGCTGGTCATCCTGGCCCACGGCGGCACCCAGATGGCGGCCATGGAGCGGTACGCCCTGCCCAGGCGCGATTATTATGCGTGGTGCGGCCCCAACGCGGGCGGCTATGTGCTGGATGCCGCCGACTGGGCCGAGAAGCGCCAGCTCCGCCTCGTGAAGACCGTGCAGTACACGAAAGACGCGGAGGCCGGCGTATGATGACCGCCTCCTGGGCTGTGCTGGGAGGCTTCGTGCTGGATGCCATTTTCGGCGACCCGGCGTGGCTGCCCCACCCGGTGGTGTACATGGGCAAAGCCATCTCCCGGCTGGAAAAATTCCTCCGCTCCCGCCTGCCCAAAACGCCTCAGGGCGAGCTGCTGGGCGGTGCAGTGGTGGCGTTCTGTCTGCCGGTGGGGACGCTGCTGCTCACGGGCCTTGTCTGCTGGGGCGCGGCGATGCTTCACCCACTGCTGGGGCTGGCCGTCCAGATGTTCTGGTGCGGGCAGGCGCTGGCCGCAAAGGGGCTGGCGCAGGAGAGCACGAACGTCTACCGTGAACTGGTAAAAGACGACCTGCCCGCCGCCCGGAAGGCTGTGAGCCGCATCGTGGGCCGCGACACGGAAGCCTTGACTGCCGAGGGCGTGACCAAAGCGGCGGTGGAGACGGTGGCCGAGAACGCCAGCGACGGCGTCATTGCGCCTTTGCTTTATATGCTGCTGGGCGGTGCGCCGCTGGCCCTGACCTACAAGGCCATCAACACCATGGACAGTATGCTGGGCTACAAAAACGAAAAATATCTCTATTTTGGCCGTGCCGCTGCAAAGCTGGACGATGTGGCGAACTATATCCCGAGCCGTCTGGCGGCGCTGCTCTGGATCATGGCGGCGGCGTTCACCCGCAATGACGCCAAGGGCGCGTGGCGTATCTGGCGGCGGGACCGCCGCAATCACGCAAGCCCCAACAGCGCCCAGACCGAGAGCGCCTGCGCCGGTGCGCTGGGCGTCCAGCTGGCCGGGCCGGCCTATTATTTCGGGGAATATTATCCGAAGCCCACCATCGGCGACCCGCTGCGGCCCATCGAGCCGGAGGATATTCTGCGGGCAGATCGGATGATGTATGTAGCCAGCGGGTTTGCGCTGGCGTGGGGATGTGCGATACGGGGGTTCTTGGGATGAAACAACTGGTCCACGGCGGTGACTGGATGGGCTACCGCGAACGCTTTGGCCGCGACGCGCTGGATTTTTCGGCGAACGTCAGCCCACTCGGTCTGCCCGAAGGGGTGGCGCAGGCCATCCGGGATGCACTGCCTCTGGCCGACCGCTACCCCGACCCCCTCTGCCGTACCCTGCGGGCGGCGCTGGGCCGGGCCGAGGGTGTGCTGCAGGAGCATATCCTCTGCGGCAACGGCGCGGCAGACCTCATCTTCCGGCTGGTCTGGGCCGTAAAGCCCCATAAGGCGCTGGTGACAGCCCCGACTTTTGCCGAGTACGCCTCTGCATTGGATACGGTGGGGTGCGAAGTGAAACGCTTCTTCCTCGATGAAGCGAATGATTTCGCCCCGACGGACGCCCTCGTGGACGCCGTGGACGAGAGCATCGACATGGTGTTCCTCTGCCAGCCGAATAACCCGACGGGGCAGCTGGCCTCACCCGAACTGGTGAAAAAGCTGCTGCGCCGGTGCGAGGAGTGCCGCACGATTTTGGCCGTAGATGAGTGCTTTCTGGACTTTCTGCCCGACGCCGACGGGTGGACCGCGAAGCCTCTGCTGGAAAGTGGGGACCTCGTCATCCTGAAAGCTTTCACCAAGCTCTACGGCATGGCCGGCGTCCGGCTGGGTTACTGCCTCTGCGGCGACGAAACGCTTCTGGAAAAAATGCAGACAGCGGGCCAGCCGTGGGGCGTGTCCAGTCTGGCGCAGGCGGCAGGCGTCGCGGCCCTGAAAGAAACCGCTTATGTGGACGAGGTGCGCGCGCTTATCGCCCGGCAGCGGCCCGTTCTGACGGCGGGCCTGCGGGCGCTGGGCCTGCGGGTCATCGATGGAAAGGCAAACTATCTGCTCTTCCGCGCGCCCGCCGACCTGAACGAGAGGCTTCGTCCGCTGGGAACACAGGTGCGCAGCTGCGCGAATTATCCGGGCCTCGGGCCGGAGTGGTACCGCACGGCGGTGCGCACGGCCCCCGAGAACGCCCGGCTGCTGGAACTTATGAAAGAGGTGCTGGGATGAGCAGGGCAAAATGCATCATGGTGCAGGGTACGATGAGCGGTGCAGGCAAAAGCCTGCTCTGCGCGGCGCTCTGCCGCATTTTTGCGCAGGACGGCCTGCGCGCCGTGCCGTTCAAGAGCCAGAACATGGCTCTGAACAGCTTCGTCACCAAAGACGGCCTCGAGATGGGCCGGGCGCAGGTGGTGCAGGCGCAGGCCGCCGGTGTCGAGCCGGACGTGCGGATGAACCCCATCCTCCTGAAGCCCAGCAGTGACGTGGGCAGTCAGGTCATCGTCAACGGCGAGGTGCGGGGCCAGATGAAAGCGTCGGAGTATTTCCGCACGAAACGGCAGCTGGTGCCGGACATCCTGAAGGCATATGACAGCCTCGCCGAGGAGGCTGACGTCATTGTCATCGAGGGCGCGGGCAGCCCGGCGGAAATCAACCTCAAGAGCGAGGACATCGTGAACATGGGCCTCGCCGAAATGGTGGACGCGCCGGTGCTTCTGGTGGGCGACATCGACCGGGGCGGCGTGTTCGCCCAGCTATACGGCACGGTGGAGCTGCTGGAAGAAAAAGAACGCCGGCGCATCAAGGGGCTCGTAATCAATAAATTCCGTGGAGATGTAGAAATTCTGCGCCCCGGCCTTTCGATGCTGGAAGAAAAGACCCATCTGCCCGTGGTGGGCGTCGTACCGTACCTGAAGGTGGACATCGAGGACGAGGACTCCCTGAGCCAGCGCCTCGAGATGCGGGACGGCAAAAAGCCGCTGGATGCGGCGATCATCCGTCTGCCGCATCTGTCCAATTTTACGGACTTTATGCCGCTGGAACAGCACCCGCTGCTGGGCGTGCGGTATGTTTCGAACGCTCATGAGCTGGGCGCACCCGACCTCATCCTGCTGCCGGGGACGAAAAACACGGTGGACGACCTGCTCTGGCTGCGGCAGTGCGGGCTGGAAACGGCTCTGCTCAAGCTGGCCGCGAAAGGCACGCCGGTGCTGGGCGTCTGCGGCGGCTACCAGATGCTGGGCCAGACCCTCGACGACCCCACCGGCAGCGAGAGCGGCCGGCCGCAGACTCTGCGGGGGCTGGGTCTGCTGCCCACCCGGACCGTGTTCAGCGAGCAGAAGCGCCGCGCACAGGTCAAAGCGACCGTCGCCGCCGCCCCCTTTGCGGGTGCAGAGCTGGAAGGCTACGAGATACACACCGGCGTGACCGAGGCTGAGGGCGAACCCTTCGCCCACTACCCCGACGGAGGCCGGGAAGGCTGCGTGCAGGGCAATGTGTTTGGCACCTACCTCCACGGTCTGTTCGACACTGGCACGCTGACCGAGGCGCTGGCGGGCTGGCTCTGCCGCCGGAAGGGCATCGACCCCTCCGACGCAGCCCTCATCCCGATGGAAGAGTACCGCCGCCAGCAGTTCGACATCCTGGCCGACGGCGTGCGCGGGGCGCTGGATATGGACGCGGTGTATGCCGCGATGGGAATGGAGAAGCGCTGAATGGAACAGGGACTTTTGCATCTGTACTGGGGCGACGGAAAGGGGAAGACCACCGCCGCTATGGGTCTTGCGCTCCGTGCGCTGGGGTCCGGGAAGCGGGTGGTCATCGTCCAGTTTTTGAAGGGCGGGAACAGCGGCGAGATCCCGCTTCTGGCCCAGCTTGGCGCGGAGATCTACCGGGGCAAGGCCGGGCAGAAATTCGTCTTTCAGATGACGCCGGAGGAAAAGGCCGCGACCCGGGAACTGCAAAACCAGAACCTCGCCGCCGCCATAGCACAGCCTGCCGACCTGCTGATACTGGATGAAGCCGGGAGCGCAGAAGAGCTGGATGTGGTGGACGTCGATCTATTAAAAAAGGCCGTTCTGGAGCGGCCTGCTGGGTGTGAGTGCGTCCTGACGGCCCACACACCGCCCCAGTGGATGCTGGACGCCGCCGACTACTCCACCGAGATGAAATGCCACCGCCACCCCTACCAGAAGGGGATAAAAGCACGAAAGGGGATAGAATATTGACGCCGCAGCATCATTTACCTGCTGACATTGAGCGGACGAGCTTCCACATCATCACCGAAGAGCTGGAAATGATGGGCCTGACCCCGCCGCCCGAGCACGAAGCCGTGGTCAAGCGGGTCATCCACACCACCGCCGACTTCGACTATGCGCGGAATCTCCACTTCACCCCCCGCGCGGTGGAGCAGGCCGTCAAGGCCCTCCACGCCGGGGCCGTCATCGTGACCGATACGAATATGGCGCTGGCCGGCATCACCAAACCCGGTCTGGCGAAGCTGGGCGGCACGGCCTGCTGTTATATGGCTGACCCCGAGGTGGCCGCCGCCGCAAAAGAGGCTGGCACCACCCGGGCCGTCGCAGCGATGAAAAAGGCAGCGCAGGAGCATCCTGGGGCCATCCTCGCCGTCGGCAACGCGCCCACGGCTCTGCTGACGATTGCAGAACAAATCGAAAGCGGCCTGCGGCCCGCACTGGTCATCGGTGTGCCGGTGGGCTTTGTGAACGTGGTGGAGAGCAAGGAACGGCTCTTCGCCGTCTGCGAAAAGCATGATGTACCGGCCATCGTGGCGATGGGCCGCAAGGGCGGCAGCAACGTCGCTGCGGCCATCTGCAATGCCCTTATCTACTCTGCCGCCGAAATGCTCGACCCTTCGGCCCGGGGGTGGAAGTGAGCGATAAGTTTTGGAGGAGCGCAATGAACCCTACAAGAAAGACCGATGAAAGCTTTTACCGGTTGTTTTCCGCGTCTCACACCGTTTCAGAGCATCTGACCAAGCGGGAGGACAGCGAGCTGCGCGATAAATACGACCACAACGCGTTCTGCTATTACAGCCAGCCCTCGGCAGATGAAGTCCGGGCCGCGCTGGCCTACCAGAAAGAGCGGGGAGACACCTTCCTCAAGCTGGAAGGGTACGAGCCGCTGGCCGATGCATTCGGCATGGAGTGCGAAGAGACCCTGACGATGGTTCTGCCCCCGGAAACAGACATCCGCAGCTGGAAAACGAACCCGGACGTCTCGATCAAGGCCCCGGACGCAGACCAGCTGGAACGGCACGAACTGAAATACTACGGCCCGTTGTACGGAGATGATTTTACCGTGCGGAACAACCGGAACCTCAGGGAAAAGCTGATCTACCTCGGCGCGTATCTGGGCGGGAAGCTGGTGGGTGATTGCTATATTTTCGCATCCGATGGGTATGTCTGCATGGACGGCCTGCTGGTGGACGAGGATTTCCGGCACCAGTACATCGCCATGACCCTGATGAAGCATATTGCCGAAAAGGCGCAGGAGCGCGGAGAAATCCTGTATCTTCACGCTGACTCCGAGGATACACCGAAGGAACTGTATGCGAAGATGGGATTTCAGGCCGTTGACAAGCTCTATGAATATCTCTGCACCGATTTCTCGAAACTGAAAATATGAACGAATGCGCGCCGGATACGGCGATGGGCCTCCCAATGCGGGAGGCCTTTCTGTTACACCGTCGCCAGCACGGCGAGGATGCTCTGCCAGCGCGGATTCTCGACGGCGGGCGCACGGCGGACGGGCCGGGACTGTACAGGCTGAGGCCGCTGGGCCGTCTGGGGCAGGGGAGTGAAAAGCGCGGCCTGCCATGCGGCGGCAAGCTGCATGGCCTCCGGGCAGCTCTGCAGGGTGCGGCGCTCTGCCCCGGCGAGGTAGTCGCCCAGCCAGCAGAGGATGGCCGCGATGTTCAGCTGCTCTGCGGCGCGGGTGCTCCAATAGCTCCAATGGGCGGGACGGCCCACGAACCGCTCCACCGTGATGAGCGCACCCTCCCGGGCGGCAGAGGGGGCGACGGCCCCACAACCACCGGCAGTATGGGCCAGAACGTCCAGAATGCGCGCCATCCGGCCGCTGTCGAGGGCGTCGTCCCGGACAAAAACAGAGAAATCCGTCTGGGCCAGCAGAACGTCGGCGGTGGCGGGGAAGCGCCCCGTCAGCTCGCCCGAGGCGTTGTGGCAGCTCTGCCACCCTTTGCGGACGAGCTGGAAGTTCAGCTTCTGACGTCCCATCGTGGAATAGAACACCCGGGCCTTGCCGCTGACCGGCTCCTGCCGCAGCTCGAGATAAGCGTCTGCGCCTCCGAGGTCTTGGACCTTGACGCTGAGCACAAGGCGGTACTCAGGCTTCTGGCTGGACATGGCAAGATGCATCTCTTCAAAATAACGTGCGGCATCCATAGCGGTTCTCCTTCCTGTGGGCGCGGGGTGGTGTGTAGGTGTGCGGCCCTTCGTTGGTTGTAGTATATCATAAATTGCGCCAGAATACAACTATAAGTTTGCAAATAAACCAAAAAACTTTTTGATTCTTCTGCAATGCAAAACAAGATGGTTGTGAGCAACAACAAAAATACGGGGCCGCTGGCAGCAGATACAACTGCACAGCGGCCCCGTACATTATTATGATTCAGTCGCCCAGCTCCCGTATCTCGTTCTGGATGAGTCGGCCTGCGGCCCGGGCCAGCTGGTCCATGCCCCGGATGCGGGCCATGTTCTTGCCGTAGATGCGGGAGGCGTCGGCGGCGCTGGCGTCTTCGCCCATAAAGACGGCGGAGACCCGCAGACCCTTCCGCTGCAGCGCCCGGACTTCGGCGGCGGCGTCCTCCACGCCCGCGCTGCCGCCGTAGTCGCGGCCCAGCGGGTCATCGGGGGAGGGCGGGATGCGGCGGCTGTCGTTTGGGGAGGCATCCGTCAGAAGGACGAGCAGGTGCCGCGCGGCGGGGCCGGGGTCGAAGTCGATGAGGTCGCCTGCGGCCCGCAGAGCCAGACCGTCCCGGTTCCAGCCCGAGGCGAAATACTGGCAGATGCCCTGTAAGCTCTTCTCCTTGAAGCCCTTGAGCACCCGCAGAACGGTGTAGCCCCGCAGGCTGGAAAAGCAGCTCACCCGCACCGGGATGCCGCAGGCCGCGAGGCTCTGGGCGAGGATAGATCCCTGCGCCGCGATGACCTCCTGACAGTGGAGGCGGGAAGCCGAAGCGTCCAGCAGAAGGTCAACGGTGAAGGACGGGTGGTTCTCTTCATCGGCACAGCGGAACACCCGGTCGTCGTCCATGACGGTGCGCCAGACCCGCTCCGGGTCGAGGTTGCCGCTGCGGGCGACCCGGGCGTTGGGCTGCTGGTGGACGAGGATGCAGTTCCGTATCTGTTCGGTCAGCCGCAGCACGACGCTGCGGTGAAGCTCGAGGTTTTTCGAATAGTACGCCCGGTTTCGCTCAGCCTGAAGCTGGGCCTGTTCGGCCAAGTGCTTTGCCTCGGGGGTAGGGGCCTGCTCCGGGCTGGGGACGCCGGAGGCAAACCAGAGGTGACAGCCCAGATGCTCCCCGGTGCAAAGCTCCTGCTCGGCCTTCCGCAGCCGTTCGGGCGGGTAGAGCGACCGGCCAAAGCAGCTTTCAATGTAGGCGCGGTCTTCCTCGGCGCGCTGGCGCAGGGTGATGTGGGCCAGCCGCTTGTCGGCGTGGATGCCGCTGCCGGAGGCGTCCACCGAGCCGGAATGCTCCACCGTCACCCGGTCGGTCTTTATCATCTGGGTGGGCATGGTGCGGGTCATGAGGGACGCCAGCAGACCGTCCAGATGGAGATGCAGCCCGGCCTTCTGATGCACCGTGCCGTTGAACAGCTCGAATTTGGCGTAGACGGCCAGCAGTGCGGCTTTCAGCTCGTCCGGCTTCGGGGGCGTCTCGGGACAGAGGGCGGCGTCGAGATTCTTTTCGTAGGGGGTCATGACCGGCGGCGTGCGCCCCTGCACAGCCCGCCAGCGCGCGGCCTGCATGGAGTAGACCAGCTGGTTCTTCGCCATCCACTCCTGCCGCGAGAGCTTGTACTGGATGCCGAAAAAGTAGTCCGCATGGGCGCGGCGGAGGGCCGAAAGCACCGGGCGGCGGGGCAGTTCCAGCGCGTAGACCGCGCTCTCGAGGTAGAGCCAGGTCAAATCGTCCAGCATGGCCTGCCGGATGTCGCCCTCCCATGCGTCAAAGAGGCTGCGCACCAGCTCGTCGCCGTAGTATTTGTGGACCAGCCCCACGACGCAGTTCATGTAAAAATCAATGGTGCCGTCGGTGTTCCGGGCGAGGAACAGCGGCTCGAAGCCGTAGGCTCCTGCCGCCGCCCACACCTGATTGGCGGCCCGCCGCTCTTCGGCGGTGTAGCTCTGCGCTTCCATAAAAACGCCCCTTTTTTTTAATCGAAGAGCTTTGCGGCGGTGAGCTGGGCTGGGATGCGGGCGGCAATGGCATCCCGGATGAGGCCCTGTTCGTAGGAGTCGAAGGCTTTGTTGGTGATGCCCATGTCCAGCGCAGCCCCGGCTGCGACGCCCCGGCGCATCAGGCGCAGGGCATCCAGCATACCGCGCAGGTCGAGAGCTTTGGTGGAGATCTCTGCGCTGTCGCACTTTTTCTGCAAATCGAGGAAGAGCAGGGCAAACTGCCTGACATACTTGCTGTTCAAATCGGGGAACTGGGTGCGCAGGAGCTTTTCGAGGTTCTCCTCGGTGATGGTGGGCATCTGGATGACCACGAAGCGGGAGGTCAGGGCCTCGTTCAGCTCCCGGGTGCCGGCGTAGCCGTAGTTCATGGTGGCGATGAAGCGGGTCTCCTCGGCCAGCGGGATGCGCTCGTAGCCCGGCACATCGATGGCGCGGCGGAAATCCAGCACCGCGTGCAGGACGGCCAGCGCCTCGTTTTTGGCCATGTTGATCTCGTCCAGAACGCCGAAGCCGCCGCTCTGGGCGCAGCGGTAGACCGGGCCGGGGCGGAACTTGACCTGTCCGCCCTCGAAGGTGTCCATGCCGATGAGGGACGCCGCGTCCATATTGACGTGGAACGAGATGTCCCACGCGGGGCGTCCGAAGGCGGCGGCGAGGTTTTCGGCCAGCACGTTCTTGCCGGTGGCCTTGCCGCCCGCCAGCAGCAGGTTTTCGCCGCAGAGCAGGGCGGCCAGCGCCTGCTCCCACACCTCTTTGCCGTAGTAGGTAAAGGCCGGGGCCGGGATGCGGGGCCGCAGCGCAGCGTCCAGCGGATGGGCGGCACGATATTCCGCTACCGCAGAAAGCAGGGCCGGGTCCACGCCCTCCTGCCGCAGCGTCTCAAGAAGTTCAGACATTGTACAATACACCTCGATGCTTTGCCGGTTGTTTGCAGCAAACCGGCTGCTCAGCCCTATCATAGCACAATCGCGGGCATTTGTGTAGGGGGCGTGCGGGGCAAAACAGCAAAGAGGGGCAGCCCCGACCGGGACCGCCCCTCTTCACATGAAAAAGAAGAAAAGAAGGAATGTTGGATCTATGCGGGAGAACTGCGCCTTATCAGGCGTTCTCCAGGCCTGCCATCTGCTTGATGGATTTAATGGCAAAGGTCATGGTACGACCGCAGGCAGTACCGCCCATGACGCAGGGATAGTTGTTCTGGAAGAAGCTGCCGGACATATCACCGGTGATGTACAGACCGGGGATCGGCTCATTGTTGCTGTCCTTGGCCTGGCAGTTCTCGGTGATGGAGATGCCCTGCATACTGCACAGCAGAGAGGCACCCAGCCAGCAGCCGTAGAAGGGAGCGGTGCGGATGGCGCTCAAACGGCTTGCAGGCTTGCCGAAGTCCTCGTCGTTCTGCTTGTCGTACAGCTCGTTGTAGCGGGCAACGGTGGCTACAAAGTTGTCCTTGTCGGCACCGGTAAAGCCCATCTTGTCGGCGAGCTCTTCAATGGTGTCCGCCTTCATGATCAGGCCTTCTTCGGCGTACTGTTCCAGCTTCTTTTCCATGCCGCCGGGAACCAGACGGGTGACGGCAGAGCAGCCGATGGTGTGGAAGCGGGTAACATCCTCAAAGTAGTTTGCATCGTGGATCATGGCGTAAACATGACCCGGCTGCTGGAAGGAAGCGTGAGAAGCGTTGTCGTACTCCTGACTCTCATTCATAAAGCGTTCGCCATGGCGGTTGACCTTCAGGAAGGGCTGGCTGCCGGGGTTGTACTGACCCACAGTGCCGGGGAAGGCCTTGCCGCCAAAGGCAGAGGGGGCATCCACATAGCCGGCATCCACGCCGGGGGCCACAAGGCCGCGGTCGAACAGGACGGGAGCGGGCTCTGCATCCAGATGTGCACCTGCCCAGATCGCGGCACGGATGCCGTAACCCTTGTCGGCAGGCGTATAGGAGCAGGCAGTGGTCACACTGGTGCCCAGCGGGTCCAGCTGCTCCATCATGTAGGGGTTGCCGGCATAGCCGCCGCAGGCCAGCAGAACGCCCTTGGCTGCATGGATGCGGATGAAGTGACCGTCCTCGGTGTTCTGGGCGATCACACCGGTAATGCGGCCGTCTGCGTCCTTTTCCAGCTTAGCCAGACCGGTGTTGAAGTCCACGCCGTAGCCCTTGCTCTCGATGTACTCCTGGAACACCACGTTGCGGGGCTTTTCACCGGCGCGGTAGTCTACCTGCTGCACGGGGAACATAAATTTGGTCTGGCTCACCTGGGTGTCATCCGGCCACTTGGCTTCATCGCCGGAGGTCAGGTTGCACACATAGTTATAAGGTTCGTTTTCCAGGATGCCGGAAACAAAATCATGCATGGCAGCGGATTCGTTGATCCAGGTCTTGACCACGCGCTGGTCGCAGCGGCCGCCCATAGAACGGGAGATCTCGCTCAGCAGTTCGGCACGGTCCACCGGGGGAACGCCCTGCTTCTGTGCTTCGCTGCTGTCGATGGCGCCGTACCAATGGCGGGTGTCCATAACGGCGGCGTTCTGCTCGATGATGCGGAAGTTCAGTCCGTTCTGGGCGGCATAAGCAGCGGCGCACATACCACCGTTGCCTGCGCCAACAATGACGATATCGGTATCCCATGTCTCGGTGATGGCAGCCTCGTCGATGTCGGGCTCGGTGCCCAGCCAGTCGTTCTCGTCGCCGGTGGGCAGCTGCACGCTCGCAACAACAGCCTCGCCCTTGGCCTGTGCGTAGCAGCTCTTGGCAGCCTTCATCACGGCATTGGAGGTGATGGTGGAACCGGAAACGCCGTCGATCTCGGCAGAACCGGCAGCCATCAGCTGCTCGCGCAGCTCGTCGGCAGCGGCAGCACCAAAGGAAGCGGTCTCGCCGGAGGTGTCTACCACCACGTTGGTGACGGCGCTGTCGGAGAAGGTCATGGTGACCTTGACGGTGGAGGAGATGCCCTCGGCAGTGCCCTCGTAAGTGCCGGGGGTGTACAGACCGGCAGCACCGGAGGTGGAGGCAGAACCGGAGGCGGCATTGCAGGCAGCCAGAGCGCCGGCGGTCACACCGCTCATGGCGGCGGCAGCGGCGATCTTCAGAAAGCCTTTGCGGGAGATCTTGTTCATAGGTACGCTCTCTTTCTCTTCATTGTTATTGTTTGAATTCTTCTTTGTCCTTCCGCAATGCACAGGGATTGCGGAATCTTTAACAAGTATAGCGACGGCGGAAGGGTTTTACAATTCAAATAAATTATATTATAATGAAGCAAAACTTATTTATTGCAAAAGGAGCAACCCCATGAGCTTGAATGCATTGCAGGGATTTGTGAGGATCGTGGAACTGGATAGTTTTTCGGAGGCGGCAGATGCGCTGTTTTTGTCACAATCTGCGCTGTCTCAGCAGATCCGTGCGTTGGAGGCACAGCTGAAAGTCCAGCTGTTTCAGCACGCGCAGCGCCGGGTGGTGCTGACTCCGGCAGGATGGGAATTTTATCCAAAGGCAAAGCAACTGCTGGAATTGTACGATGATGCAGTAAACTGTGCACAGGCAGCGGAACGGAATGCAAACCCGCCCAAACGGCATCTGCTGATCGGGCATCAGAATATGCCGCTGCAGATGCTGGGATTTGATCTGTTTGCCGCCACAGAAGAGCTGAGCACCCGCTTTTCCCCCTTGATGTACAGCTGTGCCAACCGAAAGGATATCGGGCGTGCACTGCTAAACGGTGAGATCGATCTTTCGCTGCAGATCGAGTGTGCGGAGATCGCAGCAGGAGGTCTGCATTTTTACCCGGCAGTTTATATGCCGGAGATCGGCATCCCGTTCCATACGCCGCCAGAGGTGCCCCGCGGACACATTCCATTGGAGCAGGCGGTAAAATATCGGTGGATGTTTGCTGGAACACCGGAGCAATCCCTGTACGAGACGGCATTGCTGCACGAGGCTTCGAGGCGGCGGGCAGAGATCATCCGCGGCGTAAAAAGTGTGCAGTATAAGCTGCCAAGCCTGATGCTGACCCCGGCGGTGTACTACCGCAGACCGAATCTTGAGCAGGTGTTTGTTCTGGATTGGAACAAGGGAATGCGGTTTGGTATCGTTACAAAAGCGGAGCCTGATCCGGTGGTGGAAGAATATGTGCGTCAGTTACAGCACCTGCTGCCCCTGCTCTCTGAAAAATTGTTCGGCATGAAGCTGGAACCGGTGGAGGACTGAACCCTCTCAGGCAAAGCCTTGCGGCTTTGCCTGAGAGGGTTCATCCCGTAAAAGCACCTGTTCTCGCTGCGTTTTGGCCGCAGGCCAACAGCAACCACGATGCCGCTGCCCGGAACGACCCTTCCCGTGAAAAGGCAAATCCGGCGGGGCCGCAGCCCTGCCGGATTTGCAAAATCTAAAATAATATTTCCGCTGCAACAACGACGACCGCTGCCTGCGGCAGAAACAGGAAGGAGTTGTTGGGGCAGCGGCCAGCAGGACATGAGTGCCGCTCAAGGCACGAAATGGACGCTGGGTGCCGCAACTCGTTTTGCCAGAGCAACGCGGAGGGCATTTCAAATCGTTCGTGTTACTCCACCACGTCCTCGAACTGGCTGTTGTACAGGTCGGCGTAGAAGCCGCCGGCGGCCAGCAGCTGGTCGTGGGTGCCCTGCTCCACGATGTCGCCGTCCCGCATCACAAGGATGAGGTCGGCGTCCTTGATGGTGGACAGGCGGTGTGCGATGACAAAGCTGGTGCGGCCCTCCATCAGGCGGTCCATGGCGGTCTGGATGCGCTGCTCGGTGCGGGTGTCCACACTGCTGGTGGCCTCATCCAGAATGAGGATGCGGTTGTCGGCCAGAATGGTGCGGGCGATGGTCAGCAGCTGCTTCTGGCCCTGGCTCACGTTGGAGGCGTCCTCGTTCAGCTCCATCTGGTAGCCGCCGGGCAGGGTGCGGATGAAGTGGTCGGCATTGGCGGCCTTAGCGGCGGCAATGACCTCTTCATCGGTGGCATCCAGACGGCCATAGCGGATGTTCTCCATGATGGTGCCCTTGAACAGCCAGGTGTCCTGCAGCACCATGCCGAAGCCCTCGCGCAGAGCGCTGCGGTCAAAGTCGCGCACGTCGTGGCCGTTCAGGGTGATGGAACCGGCGTCCACATCGTAGAAGCGCATGAGCAGCTTGACCATGGTGGTCTTGCCCGCGCCGGTGGGGCCAACGATGGCCACCTTCTGGCCGGGCTTCACCGTACAGCTGAAGTCGTGGATGATGGTCTTGTCCGGGGTGTAGCCGAATTTGACGTGGTCGAAGGTCACCTGACCGTCGATGCAGGTCGGGTCTGCCCGGCGGGCCGGGTCGGCGGTCTGGTCCTCCTCCGGCTCGTTCAAAAACTCGAACACCCGCTCGGCGGCAGCGGCCATGCTCTGCAGCATGTTGGACACCTGCGACAGCTGCTGGATGGGCTGGGTGAAGTTTTTGACGTACTGGATGAAGGCCTGGATGTCACCGATGGTGATGGTGCCGTTGGCGGCAAAGATGCTGCCCACGATGGCCACCGCCACATAGCCCAGGTTGCCCACAAAGTTCATGATGGGCATCATCAGGCCCGAGAGGAACTGGCTTTTCCAGGCGGATTCGTACAGCTTGTCGTTGGCGGCGTTGAAGTCGTTCAGCACCACGGCCTCGCGGTTGAAGGCCTTGACCACGTTGTGGCCGGCGTAGATCTCTTCCACCTGGCCGTTCACCACGCCCAGGGTGGCCTGCTGGGCCTTGAAGTACTTCTGGCTGAACCTGACCACCAGCAGCACCAGTGCCAGCGACACCGGCAAGATCAGCAGGGCGATGAGGGTCATCCTGGGGCTGATGGACAGCATCATGATCAGCACGCCGATCATGGTGGTCACGCTGGTGATGAGCTGGGTGATGCTCTGGTTCAGGCTCTGGCCCAGGGTGTCCACGTCGTTGGTGATGCGGGACAGCACCTCGCCTACGGTGCGCTTTTCAAAGTAGGCCAGGGGCAGGCGGTTGATCTTTTCGCTGATCTGGCGGCGGAAGTCGTAGCAGACCTTCTGGGAAAGGCCGGTCATCAGCCAGCCCTGGATAAAGCTGAAGGCGCTGCTCAGCAGGTACATGCCCAGCAAAAACAGCAGCACCCGGCCGATATACACAAAGTCGATGCTGCCGGTGCCCCGCAGCTTGGCGACCCAGCCGGTGGCAAGGGCCGTGGTGGCTTTGGCCAGCACCTTGGGGCCGGCAATGTTGAAGATGGTGGACAGAATGGCAAAGACAATGGCCGTGATGAGCGGCAGTTTGTAGTGGCTCATGGTCTGGAGAAGCTGCCGCAGCGTGCCCTTGAAGTCCTTGGCGCGCTCGGTGGTCATGCGTCCGGGTCTTGGCATATCACACACCCTCCTTTTCCGTATTCAGAATGCCCAGGTCAAGCTCTTTCTGGCTCAGCTGGCTGCGGGCGATCTCCTGATACTCCGGGCAGCTGGCCATGAGCTGGGCATGGGTGCCCTTGCCCACCAGACGGCCCTCGTCCAGCACCAGGATCTGGTTTGCGTGCAGCACGGTGGAGATGCGCTGTGCCACGATGATGACGGTGGCGTTGTCGGTCTGGGCCTTCAGGGCGCGGCGCAGGGCCACGTCGGTCTTGTAGTCCAGGGCCGAGAAACTGTCGTCGAACAGATAAATTTTGGGGCCCTTGGCAATGGCACGGGCGATGGACAGGCGCTGTTTCTGGCCGCCGGACACGTTGGAACCACCCTGTGCGATGGGGCTTGCGTAGCCCTCCGGCTTTGCGTCGATGAACTCGGTGGCCTGTGCGATGGCAGCGGCCTTTTTCACGGCGGCGTCGGTGATGTGGTCCCCGCCGAACTTCAGGTTGCTGTCGATGGTGCCGCTGAACAGCACGCCCTTCTGGGGCACATAGCCCAGCAGGTCGTGCAGCTGTGCCTGGGGCATCTGGCGCACGTCGATGCCGTCTACGGTCACGCTGCCGCCGGTCACGTCGTAGAAGCGGGGGATCAGGTTGAGCAGGGTGCTCTTGCCGCAGCCGGTGGAGCCGATGATGGCAGTGGTCTCGCCGGGCTTTGCGGTAAAGCTGATGTGCTCCAGTGCGTCGCTGTCGGCACCGGGGAAGCGGAAGCTCACGTCCTGGAACTCCACCACGCCCTGCCAGTTCTTGTGCTCCTTTGCGGCCTTGGCGTCGGCTTCGTCCGGGTCGTGGATGGTGGCCTTGGTGCGGATGACCTCGTCGATGCGGTCTGCGGCCACACCGGCACGGGGCAGCATGACGGCCACCATGGCCAGCATCAGGAAGGACATGACGATCTGCATGGTGTAGGTGATGAAGGCGATCATCTCGCCCACCTGCATGGTGCCGTTGTCCATGGCCTTGCCGCCGAACCACACGATGAGCAGGCTGGTGCCGTTCATGATCAGGGTCATAAAGGGCATCATGGCCACCATGGCGCGGTTGGTGAACAGCTGGGTGCCCATCAGGTCCTTGTTGGCCTTGTCGAAACGAGCCTCCTCAAAGGCTTCCCGGCTGAAGGCACGCACCGGCATGATGCCGGTGAGGATCTCGCGGCTGACGAGGTTCAGCCGGTCCACCAGCGTCTGCATGATCTTGAACTTGGGCATGGCCACGTTCATCAGGACGAGGATGAGCAGCAGCAGCAAAGCCACGTCCAGCACCACGATCCAGGACAGGCCCGAAGAGCTGCCGATGACGTGCAGCACACCGCCGATGCCCAGAATGGGCGCATAGGCCACCATGCGCAGCAGCATGACGCAGACGAACTGCACCTGCTGGATGTCGTTGGTGGTGCGGGTGATGAGGGACGCGGTGGAGAAGTTCTCGATCTCCGCATTGGAGAAGTGGATGACGCTGGAGAAGGTCTCGCGGCGCAGGTCGCGGCCGATGGCGGCGGACACCCGGGAGGCCAGGAAGCCCACCGCGATGGACACGGCCACCATCAGCAGGGTCAGGGCCAGCATCTGGCCGCCTACCTTATACAAATAGTGCATCTGCACAGCATGGGCAATGCCCTGGGCCTCGTATTCCAGCCCCACCAGCAGCAGAGCCTGGCTCTTCAGGTTCTCCACCACGGTGTCGTCCAGCTGGCCGATGGCACCGGTCAGCTGCTGCTGCACGGCGTCGCGGCTGAAGCCGGGCATCTGGCTCATGGCGGCAAACTGGCCGCACACGGTGTCCAGATCCTCCGCCGTGGGGGCCGCAGTCTCGGTTTCCGTGTCGGGATTGCGGTCGGCACCGGAGGCCTGCAGGTCCGCAAGGCCGGTCATGCCCATGCCGGTCTGCCCGGCGGGGGTGTTGGCTGCCTGGGTGGCCGCCAGATACAGCACGATATCCGGCGTGGTCACAGCATCTTCCAGCGCAGTGCGCTCGTCGGCGGTCAGGTCGGTGCGCAGGCGCAGCACATCGCCGTCGGCGGTGTAGGCGTTCTGGAAGGCAGCGGCATCCTCCTCGCGCATCAGCAGCGAGAGGGCATCCAGGGTGCTCTGCCGCACGGTGTCGGGCAGGGGGCTTTCGATGCCGCCCTGCTGGATGCCGGTGTCCACGATCTTGCTGGTGTAGTCCGGCAGCGACAGATCGCAGTACGCCTGCACGAACAGCAGTGCGAACACCACGAGACAGACGGCCCAGTGACGGGCCAGCTGCTTAAAGATCTTTGTCATGGTTTGGTTCTCCCTTCGGTTTGGTGGTACGCGCAGCGTTTTCCGCAAGAATGGCTTCCATCAGCGCGCCGCGCAGCGCTTCCATCTGGGCCAGCTGTTCCGGCTCCAGCCGGGCCATGACACTGGAAAAGTAGTCCCCAAGAGCAGCCTCGCACTGTCGGCAGGCCTCGTACCCCTTGGGCGTGAAACGCACCAGCGTCTTGCGGCGGTCGGCAGGGTCGGCAAAGCGTTCCACAAGGCCGTCCTGCTCCATCTGCCGCACCGTGCGGGAAATGGCAGGAAGCGGTTGATGAAGCTCCTGAACAAGATCGGAGATATAAACGGCACCGTCCTGTCCATGGAGCCGAATGCAGCCCAGCAGCCCTTCCAGCATGGGGAAGTGGCGCTTGGGGCAGTCGGCCAGAGCGGCCTTCATGCCGGCCTTGGATGCTTTGCTCAGCCGGTGGATGTAGCGGCAAAGCCCACGGAAACTCAACGTGGATTCCTCAGACACGCGATCCCTCCTCTCAAAAATTACTTAACAGCTGTTAACTGTTAACGCTTGACAATAATAGTCTTTTGCAGGCCGGATTGCAACCCCCTGCAGGGATTGTTTCACAAAAGTTCACAAACGTTTGTGTCCCGCATACACATAAAGCAAAGGAGGCATCGGGCATGGAACAGCGTTTGTGGATGATCCTGCAATTGTTCGGCGGGGCGGCACTTTTCTTATACAGTATGGACACCCTCACGGACGCTTTGCAGCAGGCGGCGGGGGACACCCTGCGGCAGGCCCTTGCCCGGCTCACGGCCCACCCGCTGGCCGGGGTGCTCACGGGGGCGGCGGTCACGGCGGTGGTGCAGAGCAGCTCGGCGGTCACGGTGCTGGTGCTGGGCCTTGTGGGGGCCGGGCTGCTGACCCTGCAGCGGGCCGTGCCGGTGGTGTTCGGGGCCAACATCGGCACCACGGTCACCGCGCAATTGCTGGCCTTCCGGCTGGAGGATGCCCGGTATCTGCTGCTGGTGGCGGGGCTGCTGCTCTGGTTCGCGGGGCGCGGGCGTCTGCACGCAGCCGGGCAGGCGCTGTTTGCTTTCGGCCTGCTGTTTGAGGGCATCGCGGTCATGGCCGAGGCCATGGAGCCATTGGCAGCGGGGCCGGTGTTCCGGCAGTGGATGGCCCAGGTGCGGCACCGCCCCGGCCTGGGCCTGCTGGCAGGGCTGGGCATGACCCTTGTGGTGCAGAGCAGCTCCGCCACCATTGCGGTGCTGCAGCAGGTAGCCGCCCGCCCCGGGCCGGACGGCGGGTGCCTGCTGGGCCTTGCGGGAGCCATCCCGGTGCTGTTGGGGGACAACATCGGCACCACCGTCACGGCGGTGCTGGCATCGGTGGGGCAGAGCCGGGACGCCAAACGTCTGGCGGCGGCCCACGCCCTGTTCAACCTGTCCGGGGCGGCGGTGTGCTGGCTGCTGCTGCCCCAGTTCACCGCGCTGGTGCGGCTGGTCTCGCCCCACGGGCCGGAGAGCGCCGTGCTGGCCCGGCAGATCGCCAACGCCCACACCCTGTTCAATCTGGGCTGCACGGTGCTGTGGCTGCCCCTGACCCCTTGCATGGTGCGCATCGTGTGCATTCTATTGCCGGAAAAGCACGCCCCTGAGTTGAAATGAACGCCTTAAAATGGTATAATGACAGTGTATCGAAAATTTTGTGACGCTTTTGTTGCACAAACGAGGGACTGACCCTTCTGTGGGCCTGCAGCGGTGTGCGGCTGCCAGGGCACAGAGCGAACCAAGAGGACGTGTTTACTATGAAGGATATCATCAACGGGTTGATCGAGCGGTTCCGCAGGCAGCATGTACAGGCCCGGCGCTATGTGGCCATGATGCTGGTGCTGGCCCTGCTCACCACCCTGTTCGTCAACTGGCAGCTCCATGGGGTGGGCATCACCATGACGGCCGACTACCACTGCGGCTACGAGGAGCACCAGCACACGGCGGCCTGCTACGAAAAAGTGCTCACCTGCGGTTACGAGGAGGGCGAGCCGGAAACGCCCGTCACCTCTTCGGACAGCAGCGCCGATCCGGTGTCCGCCTACAGCGCGGAAGAGCCGGAAGAGCCGGAAGAGCCGGTGCAGACCGAGCCGGAGACCATCTGGGTGCCCCATGAGCATACCGATGCCTGCTACGAGGAGCACCGGGTGCTGACCTGCTATCAGGAAGAGCACGAGCACACCGACGACTGCTTTGACGAGTACGGTGCGCTCATCTGCGGCGAGTTCGAGCATATCCACGACGACAGCTGCTACACCACCGAGTATGAGCTGGTGTGCGGCCTGGACGAGGGCGAACTGGTGGAGGAGCCCAACCCCGCCTATCAGGAAATGCCTGCCAGCCGCCCCGTGGTGGACTTGCCCCCTGAGCCGGCCGAGACCACCCCGGACGAGCCGGTGCTGCATCACCACACCGACGCCTGCTACACCGAGGAGCTGGTGTGCACCATCCCGGAGCACCACCACACCGTGGAGTGCCTGGCCGATACTCAGGCCGACGTGGAGACTGCCGAGGAATGGCAGGCCGCGGCCAACGTGGCCCTGAACGGCAACTGGGCCGAGGACCTGCTCACCGTGGCAAAGTCCCAGCTGGACTACCAGCAGAGCGACAAGAACTTCAAGCTGGATGTGGAGGACCAGCAGGTGCTGCGCGGCTACTCCCGCTATGGTGCCTGGTACGGCAACCCCTACGGCGCCTGGGACGTGATGTTCCTGTCCTACTGCCTGCACTTTGCAGGTGTGCCCCAGACGGTGGTGCCCCAGCGTGCGGGCGTGATGGCCCTGCACAGTGACCTGCGCGGCTCCCAGTGGCTCACCGACGCCGACGGCTCCACCGCAAGGCCCGGCGATATCGTCATCTACAACACCCTCACCACCGAGCAGGTGGCCGTGGACGAGAGCTCCTATGGCATCGCCCTGCTGGACCTGGACGAGGACCCCGACACCGCCGCCCAGCTCACGGCTTCCGAGCCGCAGGTGGACACCCGCACCGTGACCACCGAGACGGTGGGCGTCGTGTCCGCCGTGGACCCCGACGCCGGGACCCTGACCGTGATCTCCGGCAACGTGGACGGCAAGGTGGCCGAGGTGCCCGCTGCCATGTCCGACGTGACCAGTGTCATCTCGGTGACCGGCGCCTATGCCGCCGAGACCACCGCTGTGGCTCCGGAGGACCCGGCAGGCTCCCAGGAGGAGCTGGACGGCAGCTATGCGCTGCTGGAAGATGAGGATGGCTTTGGGGCCACGGTGGAATGGGTCGGCGAGGCCCGGCAGCAGGACCCCGATGCCCCGGCCCTGCTGGCAGAAACTGCCGATACGGAGGTGATGCTGGACCCCACCTGGATCACTAAGATAGCGTTCGAGCAGAAGGTCAATGGCTCCTGGGAGCCTTTGGTGGGGAATGAAGTGGAAAGCGGTACCAACGTGCAGGTCACCATGACCTACAAGCTGCCTGCGGGCACCTTGACGCCGGACCGGCGGACCCTGTGCTACCAGCTGCCGGATGCCATGAAGCCCAAGCAGCCCACCTCCGGCAAGATCCTGGACGTGACCGACAACAACAAGGTCATTGGCACCTATACCATCGACACCGACGGCCTGGCAAAGCTGACCTTTTATAAAAGTGATAAGTTCACCGGTTTGGATGCCAACGGCAACCGGGAGTTTACCGGAACCTTCCAGTTCTCCCAGAAAGTATGGGCAGATGATTTTGCAAATGACAAAAACATTACCTTTAAAGATGGCTTTACTCTGACCATCAAGAAGAAAACGGCAGATATAAAAATCAGTAAAGGGTACACCGGCTATTGGAGTGCCTTTGAAAATCATCCGGAAAGTGGCACCTTCATAAACCATTATATGGTGACGGTGGAGACCACCAACGGCACCAAAGACCCGGTGACCCTTACGGATACCCTGAACACGAATCAGAGTGGAATCAGTGCTGGTGATTACCTGAAGGGCGGCCAATACCTGGTAAACACCTTTAAACTCTGCAAAGTGGATGCCTCGGGCAAAGAAACGGAGATCCCCTTCCCTGAGTATAAACTGGGAACCGACAGCAACGGCAACCCCCAGGTGGTCCTTGATCCGCTGCCGGCGTTGGAGATCGAAGAAAAGTACATCTGGTACTATGACGTTCAGCGGAACTATGCGGACTTTGACAAGATGCCCAACGGTGTCGGTATGATCTTCAATACGGCAACAGCGAAGGCAGGGGACAGGGAGGAAAAGAAGGCTGAAGCATACTACACATGTAAAACCCCGCGTATTGAGAAGAACGGCCAGTACGACCCCAAGACAGGCCACATCCAGTGGACGATCACTGTAAAGGTACCCCATTCTTTCCTGGGGTCCTATATGCTGCAGGGCTGCAAGATCACAGATGCATTGCCAGACAGTGTGAAAATCGTAGGGGATGTAAAGGTAGGCGACGATACGATATCGGCAGAGGAATTTCTGCAAAACGGCTATACCATCCCGGAGAAGTATAGTGGAACAGAGCTGAAGATCACCTTTGAGACCACCACCCCCCTGGGCGGCGGCTCGGTGAAAAACGTGGCACAGATCCTGACCAAGAGCGACCATACCTTTGAGGCCTCGGCTACCGTGAACATCGGGCAGGGGAATTGGACCCTGAGCAAGGAGCTGTCCAGCAGCAGCAAGGGCCTGGCCAAATGGAATATCTCTGCCGCCAATGCGGCTGGCGAAAGCAGCTTTACCCTGGTGGAGACCCTCCAGGACGCTGTGAACGAAAGCGGCCAGACCCAGCTGGACACCCACTACGCCTACGCCGCAGAGCTGGAGAAGGCTTTGGAAAACGGCCTGACCCTGACCCTCCACGACGGCGGCACCATGAACTATGCTGATGCTAAGGCCGCCGGGGTCATTGCCGTCACCTACTACAGCGGTGCCGACGGCACCGGCGGCACGGTGACTGCCAACGACCCCTCCACCCGGGTGCGGAGCTTTACCATCCAGATAAACAAGGAAGATGGCAACCCGGTGCGGCGTGTGGAGGTAAAGGACCTCCCTACCCACGAGGATCAGAGCAATGTGCCCACCGGAGAAAAATGGACCTACAAAAACAGCGTCAGCATCCAAGGCAGCTCTCAGAGGGCTGAGGCAGAGGACACCTACCACAGCTACAAGAGCTTTGAAAAACGGGTGTCGGCGAACAGCGATCAGGACGAATCTGGTTACCAAAGCGGAGACCAGACCTACCAATACAGTGACCTCAGCGGCAACAACCTCCACTATCAGCTGGTGGTGCAGACTGCTGCCGAGGATGATGCCGACATCGTCATCACCGATACCCTGCCGGAAAACACCGAGTTCAAGACCGACTGGGTAACGATCGGCATGGACAAAGGGGCCCCGGATAAGGCTGACAAGTTGGAGGGGGCCAATGCCACTGTAATCTACGAGGAAGCCACCCGGAAGCTGACCATTACCATCAGCGGCTACAACCTGAACAAGCGTGAACAACACAAGTTCCGCATTCTGTACAAGGTGAGCGTGGACGACGATCCCAGCTGGAAGAACCCCTCGGTGGGCGAGGTGATCTACACCAACACGGCCCAGTGGGGCGAGCTGACCGAGACCCTCCACACCACGGTGGAAAAGACTGTGGACCCCCTGAAAAAGACCGGACAGCTGGTGGATGGCAAAACCGACCGCATCGAGTACCAGGTGGTGGTGAACCCGGCCCGGAAGGACCTGTCGGTGGAAGCCAACAAGGCCCCGACCATTGAGCTGTGGGACGACGTAAAGGCCCAGAACGGTGCCATTGTCCGGGGAGACCCGGAGTCTGTAAAGCTGTATTACTTCCAGTATGACGAAGCCACCAACACCGTGACCCGAGGGGATGAAGTGGATCGCCGCCTGTACCGGGTGCTGCCGGCAGACAAGGATGGCTGGCTCCACATGGAGATCCCCAACCAGACCGCCATGATCCTGGTGTACCAATGTGATGTAAAGCAGGGCAGTGCTGCTGAGGATTACAACGTGGACAACACCGTCAAGCTGGGCAATGGGGCCTCCACCGAATCGGATTCCATCAAGTTTACCTATGCATCTGCCGCCACAGCCTCCACCGGACAGTTCCTGCTCCACAAGGTGGACGATTACTCCGGCGTGGCATTGCAGGGAGCAGAGTTTACCATCTGGCAGTATGATCTGCAAACCAAGGATTGGCAGCGCTGGAGCGGCGGCGTAAACGGCACCGTCACCACCAACGAAAAAGGCCAGGTGAGCCTGACGGTGCTGGAAAACGGCAGCGAACAGACCCTGAAGCCGGACCTGCTGTATAAGATCGTGGAGACCAAAGCTCCCCAGAACTACCAGAAGGACGATACCCCCCACTATGTGCTGTTCCACAAGAGCAACGAGACCCCCCAGACGGCCTTTGATACCGCTACGGGCAAGGAGACGGTGATAGACGAGGGAAAGACCATCCAGTTTGCAGATGTCCAGGTGGGCAATGCCGCCCAGACCACCACGGCCCAGTATACCAACCGCTACAGCAACCTGACCGTCAGCAAGCTCTGGCTGGATGCCGACACCCGCCAGCCGGTGGAACCGGCGGTGAACAGCATCCACATCAAGGTCTGGCAGTACACCGACAATGACAAGGACAGAACGTTGTTTGCCGAAGCCGACCTGACCGCAGGTAACAACTGGACCTGGTCCGAGTCGGGGGACAAACTGCCCCTGATGGACGAGAACCGCAAGGCGTACCACTACCTGGTGGAGGAAACGACCACCGGCAACTGGAACGTGTACATCTCCAACAACGGCGTGCAGACCGGCAATATCACGGTGCAGAACTACGTCTACACCGGCTACGAGCTGCCGTCCACCGGCGGCATGGGCACGGCACCCTTCGGGGTGCTGGGCGGCGCACTGGCCGCTGCAGCAGCCCTGCTGCTGGTCCGCAAACGGAAACAGAACGAGGAGGAGTGAGCAGCCATGAAACAAAACAAAAACAACCGGTTTGCCGCTCTTCTGCTGGCGCTGTGCATGGTCGTGTGCTGTGCACTGCCCGCGCTGGCAGCCCCCGCGGCCAGCGCCAACATCGACCTGAGCCGCACCGGCAGCATGGACGTGACCCTGTACGACCACCAGAACGACGTCCCCCTGCGGGGCGGCGCACTCACCGTGTACAAGGTGGCGGACGTGGCCCGCACCAACGGCGACCTGCACTTTGTGTACACCGCCGACTTTACGGGCTGCGGCATCGCGCTGGGCGACCTGACGGACAGCACGCTGGCTTCCAGGCTGGAAGCCAAGCTGCCCGCCCGCGCCGCCGGCACCACCCATAAGATCAGCGAGCAGGGCACCGTCTCCTTTGACGCGCTGCCGCTGGGCCTGTACCTCGTGGTGCAGACCGAGAACTCCAAGGGCTACGAGGCCATCAATTCCTTCCTGGTGTCGCTGCCCATGGCGGACGAAAGCGGCTGGCTCTACACCGTGGACGCCACCCCCAAGGTGGGCGCGCCCACGCAGGAGGTGACCCCGCCCGAACCGGAAACTCCCAGCACGCCTTCGAAACCGGACAAACCGTCCGAGCCGGAGAAGCCCTCGGAGCCGGACAAGCCCACCCAGCCCGACAACCCGGACATGCCGGTCAATCCCAACGACCCCAACCGCCCGGTGTCGCCCGGTACGCCGGATAACCCGGTGAACCCCGGCAACCCGGACAACCCCGTGGCCCCCGGCACCCCGGATAACCCCGTGGCTCCGGGCCGCCCGGACGGCAATGCACTGCCCCAGAGCGGCCAGCTGAACTGGCCCATCCCGTTCATGGCCTGCAGCGGCGTGCTGCTGTTTGCCGTCGGCTGGGTGCTGGACCGGAAGGAGACGCTGGCATGAACACAAAGCAGAAGATCGGCCGCGCCTGCATGATCGTGGGCATCCTGCTCATTCTGGGCGCGCTGGCCCTGCTGGGCTATAACCAGTGGGACGCCAACCGCGCCGACAAGGCTTCGCAGGACGCCCTGGGCAAGCTGGAAGAGACCCTGACCGAGACCATGGAGGACAAGACGAAGGACAAAGAGCCGGTGGTCCAGCCGGAGTTGGACCCGGAGCAGGAGATGACCGTCACCGACATCGACGGCTGGGGCTACATCGGCTACCTGTCCATCCCGTCCATCGGACTGGAACTGCCCGTGATGAGCGAGTGGAGCTATGCGGGCCTCAAGGTGGCCCCGGGCCGCTACTCCGGCTCCACCTACGCTGACAACATGGTGGTCTGCGCCCACAACTACGCCAAGCATTTCAGCCCCATCAAGTGGCTGGCCCTGGGCAGCGAGGTGTACTTTACCGACATGGACGGCCAGCGCTGGAGCTATGAGGTGACCAACGTGGAGACCATCCAGCCCACCGACATCGAAAAAATGATCACGGCCAGCGACGAGGACGCCTGGGACCTGACCCTGTTCACCTGCACCACCGGCGGCCGCGCCCGCTGTGCCGTGCGCTGCACCCGCACCGGTTACCCGGAGCCGCTCCACGCGGAGGAGTGAACCCTGGCAGGAACGGGACGATTTGGAATGCCCTCCGCTTTGCTCTGGGCATGAATAGCGGAAAAATTATTTTTAAAGATATGCAAGCCCGGAAAATCTGCGGATTTTCCGGGCTTGCTTTTTCACGGATGGGCGTTAAGGAAAGTGGCCTGTTCTCTGGAAGGCAAACGATTTAGAATGCCCTCCGCTTTGCTCTGGGCATAAATAGCAGAAAAATTATTTTAGATTTTGCAAATCCGGCAGGGCTGCGGCCCCGCCGGATTTGCTTTTTCACGGGAAGGGGCGTTACGGGAAGTGGCATCGGCTGCTGTTGGCCTGCGGCCAAAGCGCAGAAGGAGAACTCGCGTTTTGCGGAAAGGAATCCCGTAACGTCCCTCCCGGTGCGATGTCATTCCGGTATCAGATGCCACTCCCCGCCATGACCCCTCTGGTGAAAAGGCAACTCCGGAAAATCCGCAGATTTTCCGGAGTTGCAATAAAAAATAATATTTCCTCTAATTATGGCGCAGCGCACGCGGAGCCATTTCAAATCGTCCTGTTCCGGTTTCCCGCAAGCGTACAGGGAACTGTCGCGCCAGCGTCCACAAAAAAAGCACCCGCCATGCGGATGCACAGCGGGTGCCTTGAAGGGCTTTGCGGGGGTGCTCAGTGGGTGGTGCCCATGTCCACAGCCAGGTCGGCGTCGTTCTTCACAACGGCCTCCACGGCCTTCTCCAGGCCGCGGGCGATCTGGTGCAGGTCCATGCTGGGGGTGCCCAGGGGCTTGTTGACCACCTGCTCCATGGCGTAAGGCACATGGATGAAGCCGCCCCGGATGTTGGGGTACTTCTTGTCAATGAGGTACAGCAGGGTGTACATCAGGTAGTTGCACACATAGGAGCCTGCAGTGTAGGACAGGGCGGAGGGGATGCCTGCATCCTTGATGCTCTGCACCATGGCCTTCACGGGCAGAGAAGTGAAGTAGGCGGTCTCGCCGTCCTCCTGGATGGTCACGTCGATGGGCTGATAACCGGCGTTGTCGGCGATGCGGCCGTCCATCAGGTTGATGGCCACCTTTTCCGGGGTGATGGCGGAGCGGCCGCCGGCCTGACCGATGCAGATGACCACATCGGGCTGGTTTGCCTGAATGGCAGCTTCCAGCACCTCACCGGCACGGATGAACTCGGTGGGCACTTCCTGCTTGACGATCTCGGCACCGGCGATGGTGTCGGGCAGCAGCTTTACCGCCTCAAAAGCGGGGTTGACGGTCTCGCCGCCAAAGGGGTCGAAACCAGTGAGCAGAATCTTCATAGTAAAAAGCCTCGATTCTCAGATATAAATGGACGGCTCCAGAACGGTGAGCTGTCCGTGATCCATGATCATGCGGTTGTCCACATAGATGCAGGGAGCGTGGGTGACCAGATCGTAATGGCCGGAAGCATCCTGCACACCGCCCAGCGCAATGTTGCGCCCGAACCCGATATGGAAGGTGCCATAGGTGGATTCGTCCTCGATGTAGCAGTTGCCTGCACAGCGGGAGTGGGTGTTGAGCCCGATGCCGAACTCCGCCGCCACCACCATGTTCTCCGGGTCGTGGAAGCGGGCCAGAAACTGCTTGAGCCGCCTGCCGCTGGCATTGTCCTCGATCTCCACGATGCGGCCGCCGCGCAGCTCCACCCGCACGGGGCTGTCCACGATGCCGATATAGCCCATGGAGCCGTCCAGGATCAGGGTGCCGTTGGTGTCGCTCTCCACCGGTGCCACATACACTTCCACGCTGGCAGAGGAAAGACCCTTGCCGTCGTGGCAGCAGCCGTTGAAGAAGCCGGGCACACGCCCCTCGATGTTGAAATCCAGGTTCGTGCCAAGCTCCGTGGTCACATGGATGTGTCTGGCGTTCTGGTAGCAGGCCATGATGATGCTGGCCATGATCCTGCTTTTGGGCAGGCTCATGTTCAGGAAGTCGTAGCTCAGCAGGGACTGCCCGTTGCTGGTGCTCAGCGGCAGCGACAAAAACCGGTTGCGGCGGGCAATGACCCGCTTGACGGCCCGTGTGGTGATGAGGGAATACTCGGCAGCACCGATCACGGCGTTGTAGGGGTCAAAGGCGTCCTCGCGGTCATCGAAATACTGGCCCACCTGCTCGTGCAGGTCGTCCAGCATCAACACATCTGCCACGCCGCCCACCGTCTGCGCGGCTTGCTGCATGGCTGCCACCTCGACAGCATACTTCTGGCTGGATACGATCAAGATGCGTTCGCCTGCACGGAGCCGGACCCAGTCGCGAATAATGATATCGGCTCCGTGCTGAATTGCTTGTTCCATTGAATCACTCGATCTAACAAAAAAATCACTTCAGGAGGATCATCATCACGATCTGGACCACCATCATGATGATGGCGACAGGAACCTGATTCTTGATGACGCCCATGGGCTTCTTCATATCCAGCAGTGCCACGGGCACGGTGTTGAAGTTTGCAGCCATGGGGGTGCACAGGGTGCCGCAGAAGCCGCAGGTCAAAGCCAGCATGCCGATGACCACCGGGTTTGCGCCGTGGGCCAGCACGAACGGGTAGCCGATGCCCACGGTCATCACGGTGATGGCGGCGTAGGCGTTGCCCATGATCATGGTGAACAGCATCATGCCGATGGCGTACACCACGATACCGGCGTTCACATTGCCCTCGGGGATGATGTGGCTGACCAGGTCAGAGATCACATCGCCGACACCGGCAGCGGTGAAGACGGAGCCCAGGCAGGCCAGCAGCATGGGCAGCATGGACAGGGGGCCCACGGTGGACAGCATGCGCTCGGAATCGTTCAGGAAGGTGGAGGGCTTGTTGTCGCGGTTCATGATCATCAGCAGGATGATGGCCACGAGAACGCCCAGAGCCACGCCGTTCAGGGCGGACAGGCCGATGCCCATGCCGGTGATAGCGCAGAGGACGGCCAGCATGCCGATGCTCAGGGTGGGGACAAAGATCTTCATGCCGATCTTCTCATAGGTAGCCTCGGTCTCGGCCTTGGTGGCAGCGGAGACAGCGCCCTTCTTGACCTTCTTGAGGATGGCGGGGATGCACATCACCACCACCAGGATGCCGCTCACCAGAGAGGGCAGCCAGCGGCCCAGGGCAAGCACGACGCCCAGCACGGCCCAGAAGATAAAGGTGCCCACGGGTTCCGGGTTCTCCTTATCCTTCAGGTTCTTCACACCGCAGTAGATGCACAGCAGGCCGATGATAAAGTAGATGATCTCCATCACCTTGGTGGACAGGCTGTAATCAGCACTCATAAAAAAGCTCATTCTTCTGTCCTCCCTTACTTATAGTACTTCTGGATCATCTTGCGATCCTTGATCACATAGAATACGATGGCGACCACAGTGGCAATGATGCACACGGGGATCTCGATGGCAGCCAGCTGGGCCAGCTCCACCTCGATGCCCAGGCCGGCCAAAGTGCTCTGCACCAGCAGGCCGCCGGAGCCGCCCACGAACAGGACCTGACCGAAGAACCAGGTGATGTTCTCCATGCCGGAAGCCATACCCTTCAGCTCCTCGACATGCTCCTCATTGGGCTCATAGCCCTGTGCCACAATGGCACCTTCGGCCATGGGCATGATGACGGGGCGCACGAAACCGGCCACGCCGCCAAAGCCCACGTTGAAGGCTGCAAAGACCGAGCGCATCACGCCGTAGATGCCGATGACCAGGCCGGAGGTGGCACCCTTGAACTTGCCGATCAGGGCAGCGGCTGCTTCACGCAGGCCGTTGCGCTCCAGCGTGCCGGTGACCAGCATCACGATGATGAAGATGGCCATGCTGCGGTTTGCCACAAAGGTGCTGCCCAGCGTTTCCAGCAGGGTGACCGGGCCCAGACCGCCAACCAGTGCAGTCACAACGGCTGCCACCAGAATGACCAGAATGGAGTCCAGCTTCAGTGCAAAGCCAGCGATGACGATGACAATGCCGAGTAGTTTTAGTAGTTCCATAATTGCCTTCCTTTATACTTATATTTTCCCGGCATCGTACCGCGCCCCGGCAGCCTGTGGGTCAGAGGGCTGCCGGGGAAAAGCCGTGTGCCGAAAAGACGAGAAGGGGGAAGAGCCTGCTCAGAGGCGGACGAAAGCCGCCAGCAGAGCCGAGAATGCGGCCGCCGTGATCCACAGCGGGACAAGGCGGCGGCGCAGGTGGGCGGCGATGTCGCACTGCTCCAGCACACCGGAGGACTTGAGGGGCACCACGGTGGTGGAAGCGGGCACGGCGGCCTCGCTGCCATAGGGATTTGAAGAGGTGAACTCGCCGGTGCCGTCCTTGGCCGGGCAGGCGTACACGCCGTACCAGGAAGCCAGGATGCCGCCCTTCCCGGCGGCGGCCTTCTGCACCCGTACCCGCTGCACGGTCAGTGCCTCGGCCCTGCGTTCCTCCACCATCAGGTTGACGCGCATCATGTTCACAAGGTTCAGCACCGAGGACACGGCGATGAGCAGATCAAAGACCAGTACCAGAATGAGCAGCGGGTGCATGGGCAGTTCCCTCCAAAAGCGGTGCCGCAGCCCGCAGGCGGTGCAGCACCTCACAACGTTAAACTTATTATAGCATAAAACCATCACAAAAGTAAATGAATCGCCCCAGATTCGCGTTTGCGAAGTGCAGCGGAGCAATGAAAGCCCCAGTGGGGCTTTTAAGCGACAGAGCGGTCTTGCGCCAGCAAGATGGAGGGGCCTCGCCCCGACAAGCTCCGGGACGATAAGCACAAAAAAATCCCCCGTTTCCCGAAAGAAACAGGGGAAGTGTGCCGGTTAGTTTAAAAGAAGAGCAAACAGAACGATCTCGGCCGCACAGCGCTTTATCGCAAGGCTAAAAAAGCGCAGATGTAACAGCATATCTGTGATATGCAAACCAACGCGGTTGCTGTTGCATTAAAAAAGTTGGTTTGCTATAAATTTTCAGAGGCTCCCACGGCATTTTCTCCAATTCCGGTGTTGGCATTTTGGTTATAGCTACGAACTTATTTGTTGTAAGTACTATTTGTAGAACAATATATTGACAGAT
>ERZ838577.1142-NODE-1142-length-37522-cov-30.301012_pt1 | contig 37522 bp, 32 predicted proteins | sample MGYA00519682_ERZ838577 | MGnify/ENA primary metagenome ERZ838577 (study PRJEB31850, sample SAMEA3708838) | human gut metagenome | biome: human gut; feature: human-associated habitat; material: faeces | place: China | collected 2014 ...
TTTTCGCACACCTTTCTCCTTTGTTCCAGCCGTGCCATTATTGAGCGCTTACGAAAGAACAGCCTTACCCCGCTGGAATCCGTGGAGCTGTTCTTGGCAGAGCAGCAGCGGCTCCGCGTCCTCAAGCAGAACCTCCTGCGCAGAAAGCGGGCCAACCTCCCCGCTGAAAAGACGCTGGACTCCTTTGACTTCGGCTTCCAGCGCAGCGTCTCCAGAGAGCAGATGCTCCGTTTGTCTGATATGACCTGGGTGGAGCAGGCCTTTAATATCTGCTTCCTCGGACCGCCCGGCGTGGGCAAGACCCGCCTCGCCCTCTCCCTGGCTGTCCAGGGCCTCGACCTGGGCTACACCGTGGCCTTTGAAACCCTGGACAACCTCATGACCATCCTCAAGACCGCCGAGATATCCAATGCCAGCAAGCGCCGCCTCAAGTATCTCCACAAAGCTGCCCTCGTGGTGGTGGATGAGGTGGGCTTCATGCCCCTCTCGCCCGCCGAGGCCAACCTCTTCTTTGGCTTTATCTCCGCCATGAGCGAGAGAACCTCCCTCATCATTACCTCCAACAAGGGGTTTGACGAATGGGCCGACTTCCTTGGCGATGCTACCATTACCACAGCTATCCTGGACCGCCTTATCCACCGCTGCGAGATTATTAACATGACCGGCTCCAGCTACAGGCTGGAGCACCACCAGTCCATTACAAACTAACTTTTTCCGCTGGTATACTTTCTGGCGAAACCCCTCCCTGAAACTGGTATACTTTGTGGCGAAATTTGGCCCATTTTACTTGACTGCTTACAATGCGGTAGTATACTTTACGCTTACCGTTTTTCTTGTATTTATTCTCTAGTTAAATGGAGTATTTTACTTGGCAATTCCCCGCTTCTTCATCCAGTCCGGTAACTCCTCGGGCTTTTTACCGCAGTAGCGGCAGAAGCGATAACGGCAGGTCTCACAAATACCCTTGTTGCCATGTACGGGAGGCTCACCTTTGACCTGCGTCTCCAGGAAATCGGTCAGCGCCTTGATCTTTTCCTCGTCCCCGTCAGCGGTGAGGGTCACGGCGCCTTCATTTCCACCAACGCCTCCGCAGCATACCAACGAGGCCTCACAGCTAAACAGAATCTTAATTGCCTGAATCTCGGTTATGACAGTTGTATTCCCAAGGCAATACATACCAGGATCCGCGCCCATAGAAATATCAATGTGGGACGCACCTCCCAACGCCTTGGCCGAGTCCCGAACAGAAAAGACCAGCTTCTCTAATCCCACAGGCGTAATATACTTTAGCCCCTTGGATGTAACTGTACCAATTACATGCGGAATGGTCCCGCCATCGAACCCAGAAGTAATAACACCCACAAATCCGTCTTTATCCACGGCATTTGCGCCTTTAATGAAGACTGTTTCCGGATGATAATCGTTCAAGCCATCAGCCAGCGTCTTTTCGGGCTGAGCCTCACCCTTGAAAAAGACATTGGGGAAACTCTTGCGGCTGTCAGGATTCGTGACGCAGAGCATCCCATCTGTACTGATTCCTACAGTGCAGAGCGCGGGATCGACCGCATCCCGGCCAAGCAATTCCTGTGCAATAAAGGCATTGCTGGTCCCCCCGGCCAGAAGCACATACGCATTTTTCCATGCCGCTTTAAACTCCGGCATTTGAACAACTGCTTTTGCGATCAAACGCCGAGATTCAGACGAGGTCAGCGTAAAAAGGATCCTCATATAAATTCCCTTCCTTTCTAACAAATAGGCAGATTTACACTAAAAACTCTTTGTTCACAATATTGCCGCTGATTTCACGGCCCGCGATCACATCTTCTATCGTTCTGGAATGCATTGCCGCAATCCGTTTGGCAGTCCCCGGAGTATATGCGCCGGTGTGAGGCGTCATCACTACGTTGTACATATCAGTAAAACGATTGTTCACCGGAGGTTCCGGATCAAACACGTCCAGCCCCGCGCCGGCAATCGTCCCATTTCGCAAGGCCTCGTAGAGATCCTCCTCCACAACAACAGGTCCACGGGAGACGTTAATTAAAAATGCCGTGGGCTTCATCATCTGGAACAATTTCTTGTTAATCAATCCTTGGGTAGAGGGCAGCAGCGGGGTATGCAGGGAGATAAAATCCGAGTTTTTGCAGAGTGTCTCAAGGTCTACAAACTCCACGCCATATTGCTCGACCAGCGCAGGGTTTGGGACAACATCGTAAGCCAGCACTTTTGCGTCAAAGCCGTTGCGCACAATCTTAGTCAGTTGACTTCCGATTGCCCCTACACCCACGATACCAACGGTCTTGCCAGTTAATTCACATCCCATAAAGGGGGCCCATTCATCCTGCCTCATGGCATGATCATAATGGGCCAACCGTTTGGAAAGCGACAGCATCATGGCGACAGAAAGCTCCGCCACAGAACAGGCACCGCCGCCCCGACCATTGACTACAGGAATCCCCTTCTTTCCGCAGGCCTCTACATCGACTCCCCCAAATCCCGCGCCAAAAGTGGTGACCAGCTTCAAATTGGGGGCATATTCCAAAACCTGATCGTCGATCCGGAGATTCTGTCTGCTGATAATATCACAACCTGCCACCAGTTCTTTTATGTCAGCAAGGGTCAAGGCATTGATATTTTCAGAATTGGAAGGAAATACAACCACCTCGTGTCCCAGTTTTCTAAAATATTCCGGATATTCAGGGGTCGCGTTCAGGTACATCTCCTCATATTCAAACAAAATTTTCACCGAGTTCCAACCTCCGTTGTCTGTATAGAATATCTGTCATAAACTGTTTCTGATTTCCGCTGCCCTCTCCTGCGCTTCCTTTGCGTAAAAACAAGCGACGCAATGGCCGGGCGATACTTCCTGAAGCGTTGGATCGCCGTCTAAGCAATCACTGTGGGCCATCCAGCATCTTGGTGCGAAACGGCACCCAGGCGCCGGGTCCATGGGGCTGGGGACATCCCCCTCCAAAACGATACGTTTTTGCTTCTTAACATCGTTGCCTACATTGACAACAGGCACTGCGCTGAGCAGGGCGATCGAATAGGGGTGAGAGGTGTTTAAGAACATTTCATCGGCATCTGCGGTCTCAACGATCTGCCCCAAATACATGACTGCAATACGGTTTGAAATATGGCGCACCACACTGAGATCATGAGAGATAAACAAATAAGAGAGATTCAGACGCTTTTGCATATCCATCAGCATATTGACGATATGAGCCTGGACAGAAACATCCAGAGACGAGACCGGCTCATCACACACGATAAAATCTGCATCAAGAGAAAGCGCTCTGGCAATCCCGACGACCTGTCTCATACCACCATCCAGCTCATGCGGGTAGCGCTCCAACAGGTTGCGGGGGATTTCCACCATATCACACAGCTCTACAACTTTTTTTGCGATTTCTTCCTTGGAGCCGATCTTGTGGATCTCATAGGCCTCTGAGAGTATTTTCTCGATCGTTTTTCTTGGGTTCAGCGAAGAAAACGGATCCTGGAAAATAATCTGCATTTTCTTTCTGAGGTACATGCTCTCTTCAGGATTTGCATTGAATACGTCAATTCCCCGGTAGTAGAGCGAGCCCTCGGTTTTGGGCAGAAGACGCATTACGACATTACCAACCGTACTTTTGCCACAGCCGCTTTCTCCCACGATACCTAAAGTCTCGCCCTCTTGTACAGAGAAGCTCACATCGTCGACCGCATGGAGAATACCTCTCTTTTTAACCTTAAAATATTTTTTTAGATGTTCTGCCTGAAGTAATGGCATGGCATTTTTCTCCTGGAGCTCAGGAACTGCCTTCCCCTCTAAATTATGTTCCATCGTCATACTCCTATCTTATAGCTTCAAAGCAGGCCACGTAATGATCGCTGTTCAGCATTGTCATCGTAGGACTCTCTAATTTGCACCGCTGGGTACAATTGGAGCACCGAGGGTGAAAACTACACCCGCCAGGAAGATTTTGCGGATCTGCCACATGGCCGGGGATCGCGGTGAGTCGTTCACGGGGACCAGTCAGCTTGGGCAGCGCATTCAGCAAGCCAACCGTATAGGGATGTGCAGGATGTGAAAAGACTTCCTGCACAGTTCCCGACTCAATAATCCTTCCCGCGTACATAACAGCCACTTTTTGACAAAGCTCGGAGATAATTCCCAAATTATGGGTTATCATAAGCAAGGAGGTGTCGTATTTCTCTTGAAGGCCCTTCATTAATTCCAGAATCTGAGCCTGAATGGTTACGTCCAGGGCAGTGGTGGGCTCATCTGCGATCAGTAGCTCGGGCCGGCAGGCCAGGGCTGCTGCAATACCTACGCGCTGTCTCATGCCCCCACTGAATTGGTGGGGATAATCGGTAATTCTTGCACCTGAAATTCCCACAACCTCCAGTAGCTTAGAGGCCTCTTTCAGTGCCTCCTTACGCTTCATGCCCATGTGCTTCCGCAGCAGCATTGCGATTTGTTCACCGACTGTAAATACAGGGTTGAGAGATGTGAGCGGATTCTGGAAAATCATAGAAACCTTGCCGCCCCGCATTTCTAAAAGCTCCTGGTTTGGCATCGCAAACACGGACTTCCCGTTGTACGTAATATCACCTTGAACAACTTTAGAGGACTCCAGGCTCATCAGGTTAAGGATTCCCAAAGCAGTCGTAGTCTTTCCAGCTCCAGCTTCTCCAACAAGCCCCAGGGATTCCCCTCGTTCGATCGTAAGGTTTACCCCGTTCAGGGCATGTACAATGGAACGCTCGGTTTTAAACTCAACAACCAGGTCCTTTACTTCGACGAGATACCGCTGGTTCCTGCCCGCATCGGCAGAAGGATCGTTTGTTTTAATTCTCTTTGATTTCAGCATAACTCTCTATCCTCCTATTAAACCTTGCGTTTCGGATCCAGTACATCCCGCAGGCCGTCGCCCAGAAAGTTAAAGGACAGCACAGCCAACATCAGCGCAATGCCAGGAGCAACCACCATCCAGGGATATGTGACCATGAAAGTACGCCCGGCGGAGATCATGTTGCCCCAGGAAGGGTCTGGAGACTGGATGCCCATCTGTAGGAAACTCAACGCCGCCTCCTGCAAAATCGTCTCACCAAAGCGCTGGCTGCCTACAATGAAAATTTGGGTCAAAACGTTGGGAAAGATTTGACGGAAAATAATATGGGAATCCTTCGCGCCCAGAACAACAGACGCATGTACAAACTCCTGGTTCCTTAAAACACGCACATTATTTCTTGTGACCTTACATACATGTACCCAGCCGCCAAAGACCATAACAAAAACCAAGTTTCCCAAGCTGGGGCCCATAACGGACATGATCGCAATAGCCAGGATCAATTGGGGAATGGAGAGCACAATCTCACACAGCCGCATAACGATCGAGTCGATAATCCCACCATAATATCCGGCCACAAGGCCCAGAATCACACCAATCGCAATCTGAAGGGCAACCGCTATGATCGCGATCGTCAGAGAGATTTTTCCTCCTACGATCAGGCGGGTGAACACATCGCGCCCCATATTGTCCGTTCCAAAAATATGGCCGCTGAGTCCCTGGCTAAAATCAGGCGGCTGGAACTTGTTTGTCATGTTGCTTATGGTCGGATCAAACTGGATATAAAGGGGAGATAGAAAACATAGCAACAGGAGGAAAACGATAACGACAACTCCAATGATAAAGAAGGGGTTGCGTTTCATTCGATTAAGTATAATCTTTTTATCCATGCAAGTTCTCCTTCTTCATGAAAGCGTCATTCTTGGGTCGATAAACGAGTTGATAATGTCAACGATCATATTGATAATTGCAATTAGAGAGGCAGAGATCAAAATCAAGGATTGTACCATCGCATAGTCTCTGACGCCTACCGACTGCTGCATCAATTGACCTATCCCGCTCCAGCCGAATACTGTTTCAACAATTACGGTACCGGACAAGAACGATCCCATAGTAATGCCTACCAAAGTGACAATGGGAATCAGTGCGTTTTTAAAGGCATATTTCCAGTTTACCTCGGCCCGGCTGATTCCCTTTGCGTAAGTGGCTGTAATATAGTCCTCGCTCAGTGTGTCGATCATGCCGGAACGGCCTACACGGGTAATCTGAGCCGCCATCGGATAAGCCAGCGTTGCCACAGGAAGAATCAGGTTTTTCCAGCTGCCCATCCCCATTGCGGGCAGTATACCAAGCCAGTTGGCAAACATCATCATCAAAAATATAGACAGCCACACAGGAGAAAAAGATTGTCCCAGAAGCGCCACAAACATAGCAAAAAAGTCAGCTGCGGTTCCTCGGTGTGACCCTGCAAATATACCAAGAGGGATCGCAATACAGAGGCCCGCGATAACCGAGGCCAGTGCCAGCAGGGCGGTATTGGGGAGCCGGTCTTTCACAATGTTGATAACAGGGACTCTATATTGGGTGGATTCACCTAGATCGCCCTTTAAAACACCTGTAATGTACCTGAAATATTGAACATACAGGGGATCCTTCAGGCCTAATTTCTCTTCCATGGCAGCAATAACTTCTTCAGATGAACCATCAGGGACCATCAGCAATGCCGGATTCCCCGGAGCCAAGCGAATCAGGGAAAATGCGAAAACAGATACGCAGAACAGGACTAAAATGGTCTGTCCAATACGTTTCACTATATATTCTAGCATGCAAATGCGCTCCTTTTAGCTGAGGGAAATGAATACGTGAAAAGTATTCATTTCCCTCTTTGAAGATTATTTTGAAGATTATCCGTCACTCACAATTAAATGCCTTGAAGCCAATCACATTATCCGTTTAGGCATTGATAAATTGGCTGAAATCAGGAAACTCATTCCCCTTGGAGTTGGGATCATAAGTTACAAATGTGAACCGGAACGTGCCATCAGAGAAGGGCTCCAGGCCAGTTACACCATAATCAATGGCGAAGTTTGTTTGATACTGGCAAATATAGGAGTGAGGCGCAGCATTCTCACGGATCGTCTTTTCGATTTCAGCAATGATCTCGGCACGTTTCTCAACGTCCAGCTCCATGCTCTGGGCGACGATCATGTCACACAGCTGGTCATACACAGGGCCGGAATAGTAGGAGTGGTGGGCGTCATTCAGGATTCTGAGCACCAGGTCGTTACCAATATCGCCACAGCCATGCATATTGTTGACAAGGAATACCGTGTAATTGCCTTCAGCGCGCATAGACAGCAATTCAGCGACCTCAACCACGCGGGCGGTGGTATTCATACCGATGCTGTTCAGGCACTCGGAGATATACAGGGCGGTATCCTCCGCTTTGTTGATGGAATTATTGGTAACAATTTCGAACGGCTCGCCGTTATAAGAGCTCTTGGCCAGATATTCTTTGGCCAGCTCCGGATCATAAGTATAAGGCTCTAGATCAGGGTTGTAGCCCAGACACATATTCAGGGCCTCGGAGTTGGGCACAACGCCCCCGCCAATGATATTGTCAACAATACCCTGGCGGTCGATCCCGTATTCGAACGCCCAGCGGAAGTTCTCGTCGTTGAAGGGGGACCCCTCCTTAAAGGACATACCAGCATACAGATAGCTGCCGCTTAGGAAGTCGAACAGCTGGGTCTTATTCTCTGTTCCGTTGTAGAGGGCGAGCATATCGACATCAATGCCGTTGGAGGGAATGTAGGCGTAGGTGTCACCGGAGACATGGGCCGTAATTGCGGTGGAAGGTTCGCTGACCATACGGATCTCCACCCGGTCATAGTAGGAGTCAAACCAATCCTTGTTCCAGTAGTTCTCGTTTTTGTCGAAGGAGATATACTGGCCATCTACCCACTCATCAAGAATCCAGGGACCACTGGCGGGACACTCCTGATTATAGAACAGCGCATCGCCCTTCTCTTTGTGGGCCTCGTCCGGAATAATATAGGTCTTAACAAGAGAGACGCGGATGTTCGCAACCGGCACCCGGCAAACGAGCTTCACGGTAAGATTGTCGATCAGCTCCACACGCTCAAGATCGGCCCAATACTGTGAAGCGATGGGTGAACCTGCTTTATCGTTGATCAGGCGCTCAAAAGTGTAGGCAACATCATTGGCATCCAAAACCTCACCATTGCTGAAGGTATGCCCCTCACGCATATGGAAGGTCCACTCCAGGCCGTCATCGCTGTATTCATAAGATTCGCACAGCCAGGGGAAAAACTCTCCGGTCGTCTCATCGTAAAGGATCAGCGACTCCAGATACATCTGGGTAAAAGTTTTACCAGCAATTGTAGTTTGATAGTGGGGGTCGAGGCTCTTCATATTCTCAGAAACGCTCATCACAAAGGTCTTGGAGGCCGCGCCCACCGTGCCGGGATTTGTATTAACTTGGTTCCCCTGGGTCCCGCTGCCACCAGGATTTGACTGGTTGTTTCCACAGGCACTCAGCATTGAAAAGGACAAGGTCAAAGCAAGCAGACCTGCCAGGATCTTTCTGGTATTTTTCATTTTCTTTCCTCCTTGTTAGTTTGATAAATAATAAAATAGTACGGTATCTCAATGCGGGGGCAACCGACAGCTCTTGGGCGAGCATCAGTCATCCATGCGTGGATCGTTGTAATCAATGTTCAGTGCGCCGAACATAAAGCGTTCATGGTCGTCGCTGCGCCCGGTTTCGATCTCCTTCAACTCATCGGCCCAATCCAAATGCTGATACGGCTGAGCCTTGGGGCTCGTCTTGAACCACTCCAGGAAGTCTTCCATCATTTCTTTGTGCCAGGGGTAACTGTCGATCCAGGTAGTGGGGTATTTCCCGGTGGCGATAATCTCAGCGCCAAAGATATCCCGGACCTGGATCTTTTCGGCGTGGACAATAGTCTCTTCTACCAGGTGAGCAGGCAGGAAGAAAACGCCGCTCTTACACGCGTAAACAATGTCGCCCGGAAGACATATAGCATTCCCGATCATACAGGGACTGTTGTAGGAGACCATCGTCTCATTGCGGCAGGGAGTGGGATCTACATGGCGATGGAAAAAGTTGACCCCTTCCAGCGCCTCCAGCTGATCCAGGTCACGGACAGCGCCCCAAACCACGGCGCCGCCCCGCTTGGTATTCCGCATAATGGAGGCTCCCAGGTTTCCACCGATCATAGGCCCTTCATACGTCTTGTCACGGGCATCCGCAACAAGGACATCATCCTCGCGCAAATTGCTGATTACCCAGGAGTGGAAGCTGTCAGGCGGCATTCCCTGGGATTTGCCCTGCTTTAACATGGCCAGGGCCAGATCTTCTCTGATGGGAACATTCGTCATGGTAACCGCACGCCCTACCATAGGAAGTGCCGCTTCGTTTGTATAGTGGAAGCCTTCCTGGAACTGGTTGTTATACAGCTTGTTCCACGCGATCTGCCAGGTCTCCTCCAAAGAGAGCTTGCGAATCCGCTCCAGATGCTCCTCAGGAACGTAGGGCCGTCCGTCAGGCAGGCGCTTCCCTTTCCAGAGCGGGGTAAGCTGGATAATGTCTTCTCTGCTATTAAACTGCATGGATATCCCTCCTAATTTTTATGCACTTTCTTAATATTACACGCAAAAATAATGTATTGCATGCAATTATAAAAATACTGTACAGGAAATATGCTCAAATGTCAAGAGAAAATTCATTCCAATTTATAGGCATATTATACAAAAAATATAATTCAAGCTCTGATACCACAAGCGCTTATAGTCGAAAAATATTGCATTAAACATATTATTTTTGCGCTTTTTGTAATAATCTCGTGACAAAAGCCATCAAAAATTGTCGGTTACAACAATTTTCGATGGCTTAAAAAGTTCTTCTTTGTAAGTTTTTATTCCGTACCGCCGCAGCACTTGATTATATAAGTATCAAGATGATGAAAATCCTTCAGATGCTCACAAAAAAGTTCGCGCAATTTGTCTGTCTCGCCATTGCGGATGGCTTCAACGATGGGTTTATGGTGATGAATTTGAACCAGACTGTGTGCCACATCAACATATTGTAAAATCTGTATCAGGCGAATCTGCTGGTAAATAGTCTGCTGTTGACTAATGAGACGCGTATTTCCAGATATTTGTGCAATAGCCAGATGGAAGTCGCAGTCTGTTTGGATTCGTCCATAGACATCTCCTCTAGCAGCCGCTTCTTCACAGACTTCGGCTAAATGGAGCAGCTGGTCAAAATCGGCCGCACTTCCGTAATATGAGGCCAACTGAGATGAAAGGATATCCTGGCATAACCGGATCGCACCAATCTCTCTAATTTCTTCTTCCGAAAAACAGGAAACCGTAGCCCCCCGGTTTTGGTTGATGGTTACCAATCCCTCTGATTCTAAGCGCCGCAGGGCATCGTGGATCGGCGTTCGGCTGATAGATAGTTTTGCAGAGATCTGGAGCTCAGGGATTCGGGTTCCCGGCAGCAACTCCATACGGAAAATCATGTCTTTAAGCTGATGATAGGCCAAAGAACTTTGTGAGCGAATAAGTCAGCACCTCGCTTCATCTAATTGTTTTTATTTATGTGTAATTGCATGCAACAAGCTTCCACATTGTACAATATGTGAGCTTTCTTGTCAATATATTTTATATTCCGTTTGATAGATTGCTGCATTTTGCTATTTTGCCGAAATCGTCATAATTTTATATTGACAGATTAAATTCTTTTTGCTAAAATTGTATGCAATATCAGAAAATAGAATGCCAGTTGAGCGTGAGACACTGTTTAGAAGGTAACGAACCATCAATTTTATAACTAGGGGGAAACTATGGGAAAAAAAATTGATTTAATGGATGGCAATCAGGCTGCCGCGCACATTTCCTATGCGTTCACCGAAGTGGCAGGTATCTTTCCGATCACCCCTTCCTCTCCCATGGCGGAGCATGTGGACGAGTGGGCGGCCAACGGGAAGAAAAATCTGTTCGGCCAACCTGTCCAAGTGGTAGAAATGCAGTCCGAGGGCGGCGCCGCCGGCACAGTTCACGGCGCGCTCCAGTCCGGCGCCCTGACCACCACCTACACCGCGTCCCAAGGCCTGTTGCTGATGATTCCCAATATGTATAAGATCGCGGGCGAGATGCTCCCCGGCGTGTTCCACGTCTCCGCCCGCACCCTGTCCGCCCACGCCCTGTCCATCTTCGGCGACCACTCCGACGTGATGAGCGTGCGCAACACCGGCTTCGCCCTGCTGGCTTCCTCCTCTCCCCAGGAGGTAATGGATCTGGGCGCTGTCTCCCACCTGTCCGCCATCCACTGCCGGATGCCCGTCCTCCACTTCTTCGACGGTTTCCGCACCTCCCACGAAATTCAGAAGATTGAGGTCCTGGACTATGAGGACCTGCGGCCTTTGGTGGACATGGAGGCCCTGAAGGCTTTCCGCAAGAACGCCCTGAATCCTGAGCACCCCGCCACCCGTGGCACCACCGTCAACCCGGACATCTTCTTCCAGTGCCGGGAGGCCTGCAACCAGAAGGTGGAGGCCATCCCCGCCGCCGTGGAGCAGTACATGGAAGCAATCAACAAGCTCACTGGCCGCAGCTATCATCTGTTCGATTACTACGGCGCGCCCGACGCCGACCGGGTCATCGTCCTTATGGGCTCCGCCGCCGAGACCGCCAAGGAGACGGTGGACTACCTCACCGCCCAGGGCGAGAAGGTGGGCCTGGTGAATGTCCATCTGTACCGCCCCTTCTCTGCCGAGCACTTCCTCAAGGCCATCCCCGCCACCTGCAAGAAGCTGGCCGTTCTGGACCGCACCAAGGAGCCCGGCGCTATGGGCGAGCCCCTCTATCAGGACGTGTGCGCCATCTACAAGAACAAGGGCCTGCCCATGGAGATCGTCGGCGGCCGCTACGGCCTCAGCTCCAAGGATACCACCCCCGGCCAGATCCTGGCGGTGTATGAGAACCTGAAGCAGGACGCCCCTAAGCACGACTTCACCATCGGCATTGTGGACGACGTGACCTTCACCTCTCTGCCCATTACCAAGGAGATCGAGACTGCTCCCGCCGGCCAGACCAGCGCCGAGTTCTGGGGCATGGGCTCCGACGGCACCGTGGGCGCCAACAAGAACTCCATCAAGATCATCGGCCACGCCACCGACCTGTACTGCCAGGCCTACTTTGTCTACGACTCCAAGAAGTCCGGCGGCCTGACCCAGTCCCACCTGCGCTTTGGCAAGGACCCCATCAGCTCCCCCTATCTGGTGACCAAGGCGGACTTTGTGGCCTGCCACACCCCCTCCTATGTCCACAAGTACGACATGGTAAAGAACCTGAAGGATGGCGGCACCTTCCTGCTCAACTGCGGCTGGGATATGGACGGTCTGGAGCGGGAGCTGCCCGCCTCCATGAAGCGGGCTCTGGCAGCCAAAGAGGTTAAATTCTACACCATCGACGCCACCCGCATTGCCCGGGAGCTGGGTCTGGGCAACCGCACCAACACCATCCTTCAGGCGGCTTTCTTCAAGCTCACCGGCGTCATTCCCATCGACCAGGCCATCACCGAAATGAAGGACGCCATCTATAAGACTTACTACAAGAAAAAGGGCCAAGCGGTTGTGGATATGAACAACGCCTCCATCGACCACGGAATCAACGAGCTGGTGCGGGTGGAGATCCCCGGCAGCTGGTTCAACGCCAAGGATGAGGCCGCCCAGGATGACGCTCCCGCCTTTATCAAAGAGGTCGTGGAGGTAATGAACCGCCAGGAGGGCGACAGCCTGCCCGTCTCCGCCATGGTCAAATACGGCCTGGAGGACGGCACTTGGCCCGCCGGCACCTCCAAGTATGAGAAGCGCGGGGCCGCCGTGGAGGTTCCCCAGTGGAACATGACCGCCTGCATCCAGTGCAACCAGTGCTCTCTGGTCTGCCCCCACGCCGCCATCCGTCCCGTCCTGCTGGATGAGGAGGAGGTCAAGGCCGCTCCCGCCGGGTTTGAGACCAAGACCGCCGTGGGGCAGGATCTGGGCAAGTATCAGTACCGGATGCAGGTCTCTCCCTACGACTGCACCGGTTGCGGCAGCTGTGCCAACGTCTGCCCCGCCAAGGAGAAGGCCCTGGTCATGAAGCCGCTGGACAGCCAGCTGAAGGAGGCACCCAACTGGACCTTCGCCGTGGAGGAGGTCACCGTCAAGAAGGACGCCGTCAGCGACAAGTCGGTAAAAACCTCTCAGTTTGCCAAGCCCTACTTCGAGTTCTCCGGAGCCTGCGCCGGCTGCGGCGAGACCCCCTACATCAAGCTGATCACCCAGCTGTTCGGCGACCGGATGTATATCACCAACGCCTCCGGCTGCTCCTCCGCTTACGGCGGCTCCACTCCCTCCTCCCCCTACTGCACCGACAAGAAGGGCTTCGGCCCCGCCTGGGCCATGTCCCTGTTTGAGGACAACGCCGAGTACGCCTACGGCTACCTCCTGGGCCAGGACGCCATCAAGCGTCAGCTGGTGGCCGCTGTGTCCGCCCTGGAGGAGAAGGGGATCGCCAAGGACGCCTGCGCCGCCTATCTGGAGAAGGGCAATGACGCCGCTGTATCCCGTGAGGTGAGCGACGCTCTGCTGACCGCCCTGGAGGGTGATAGCAGCGAGGAAGCCGCCTTCATCCGCCAGAACCAGGAGTTCCTGACCAAAAAATCCGTCTGGGCCTTCGGCGGCGACGGCTGGGCCTACGATATCGGCTACGGCGGTCTGGATCACGTCCTGGCCTCGGGCAAGGACATCAACATCCTGGTCATGGACACCGAGGTATACTCCAATACTGGCGGGCAGTCCTCCAAGTCCACCGCGGCGGGGGCCATCGCCAAGTTTGCCGCCGGAGGCAAGGAGACCAAGAAGAAGGACCTGGGCATGATGGCCATGAGCTACGGCTACGTCTATGTGGCCCAGGTGGCCATGGGCGCCGACCCCAGCCAGACACTGAAGGCTATCCGGGAGGCCGAGGCCTACCCCGGCCCCTCCATCGTCATCGCCTACTGCCCCTGCATTGAGCACGGCATGAAGTGCGGCATGGGCCTGAGCCAGCTGGAGCAGAAGAAAGCTGTGGAGGCCGGCTACTGGCACCTGTACCGCTTTGATCCCCAGCGCAAGGCCGCCGGGGAGAATCCCTTCGTCCTGGACTCCAAGGAGCCCACCGGCGACTTCCAGAAGTTCCTGCTGGGTCAGAACCGCTACGCCTCCCTGAAGCTGTCCTTCCCCGAGAAAGCGGAGGAGCTGTACGCCAAATCCGCCCGGGACGCCCAGGAGCGCTTGGACAGCTACAAAACTCTGGCTGGCAAATAAAAATCCTGCGGCCCGCCCAGGCGGGCGGGCCGTCTTATAATATAAAGGAGGAATCACAATGGCACTGATGGCCGCCAAAGAATACATCGACAGCCTGCGCAAGCTGAACACCCGGGTCTATATGTTCGGAGAGAAGATCGAGAACTGGGTTGACCACCCCATGATCCGGCCCTCCATCAACTGCGTGGCCATGACCTACGCCCTGGCCCAGGACCCCCAATACAAGGATATCATGACCGCCACCTCCAACCTCACCGGCCGCACCGTCAACCGCTTCGCCCACCTCCACCAGTCCGCCGACGACCTGGTGAAGAAGGTGAAGATGCAGCGCCTGCTGGGCCAGAAGACCGCCAGCTGCTTCCAGCGCTGCGTGGGTATGGACGCCTTTAATGCCGTCTACTCCACCACCTATGAGATCGACGAGAAATACGGTACCAGGTACCATGAGAACCTGAAGAACTTCCTGATCTACGTCCAGGACAACGACCTGGTGGTGGACGGGGCCATGACCGACCCCAAGGGCGACCGCTCCAAGCCCCCCCACGACCAGGCCGACCCGGATATGTTCGTCCATGTGGTGGAGCGCCGCTCTGACGGCATTGTGGTCTGCGGCGCCAAGGCCCACCAGACCGGCTCCATCAACTCCCACTGGCACATCTTCATGCCCACCATCGCCATGGGCGAGGCGGACAAGGATTGGGCCGTCTCCTTCGCCTGCCCCTCCGATGCGGAGGGCATGTACATGATCTATGGCCGCCAGTCCTGCGACACCCGCAAGCTGGAGGAGGGCGGCTGCATCGACCAGGGCAACGCCAAGTTCGGCGGCCAGGAGGCCCTGGTGGTGCTGGATCATGTGTTTATCCCCAACGAGTACATCTTCCTCAACGGCGAGCATGAGTTTGCCGGTATGATGGTGGAGCGCTTCGCCGGCTATCACCGCCAGAGCTATGGCGGCTGCAAGGTAGGCGTGGGCGACGTGGTCATCGGCGCCGCCGCCCTGGCCGCCGACTACAACGGCGTGGAGAAGGCCAGCCACATCAAGGATAAGCTGATTGAGATGACCCATCTCAACGAGACGCTGTACTCCTGCGGCATCGCCTGCTCCTGCGAGGGCTGCCCCACCAAGGCCGGCAACTACCAGATCGATCTGCTGCTGGCCAACGTCTGCAAGCAGAACATCACCCGCTTCCCCTATGAGATCGTCCGTCTGGCCGAGGACATCGCCGGCGGTCTGATGGTCACCATGCCCTCGGAGAATGACTTCAACTCCGACACAGTAGTGGGCCGCAACGGCGAGACTATCGGCGACATCTGCAATAAGTATTTTGCCGGCCGGGAGGGCGTGTCCACTGAGGACCGCCAGAAGGTCATGCGTTTTCTGGAAAATATTTGTCTTGGCGCCGCCGCTGTGGGCTACCGTACTGAGTCCCTACACGGGGCCGGTTCTCCCCAGGCCCAGCGTATCATGATCGCCCGCCAAAGCGGTATGGAGCAAAAAAAGAAGTTTGCAAAGACGATCGCAGGCATTAAAATATCCTGATCCAGCTATGCATCACCATAGAGTATCTCACTATAAGGTTCCATCCAGCCATTTTATGCACGCTAGGAGATGTGACAAATGAAGCAGTTATATGATGTACTAATTATTGGCGGCGGTGTAGTCGGAAGTGCCATCGCACGCGAACTTTCTCGATACAATCTTAAGATCGGTGTTCTGGAAAAAAACTTAGATGTTTGCTATGAAACAAGCGGCCGAAATTCTGGGGTGGTCCATGGTGGCTTTGCCTATGATGTCGGTTCCCTGAAAGCGAAGCTGTGTGTAGAGGGGAACCGTCATATGGGAACGCTGGCAGAGGAGCTGGATTTCCCCTTCCGCCGTTGCGGCAAAGTATTAGTCGGCAACACCCCTGAAGACATGGAATCACTCAAAACGACCTTGAAACAGGGACAAGCTAACGGGGTCGAAGGGCTGGAGATGATCGGAAAGGAGCGTTTACATCAACTTGTACCCTCTGTACAGGCTGAATTTGCTATGTACTCCCCCAACAGCGGGATCGTGGAACCATTTCTCTATACGATAGCGTTGGCAGAAAATGCCTTCCAAAATGGTGTCCATTACTACTTTGACCACGAAGTAACTGCGATTAACCGGGACAGCAGCGAAAACTATTTGATCACTACCTCAAAAGGACAATTCAGCTGCCGCTGGGTTATTAACAGTGCTGGGCTGGGCTGCGGTCCAATCTCAGATATGCTGGGGATCAAAGGGTATACTGTTGTAGGTTCTAAAGGCGATTACATTATCTTGGACAAGCGGGTCGGTTCGCTGCTGCCTATGCCGGTCTACCCTGTCCCCAATAATTTCACAATGGGGATCCACTTGACCAATACGATCGACGGCAATGTTCTTGTAGGCCCCAGCGGTGGGACCACAATAGACATGGGCGACTACAGTGTACCCGGAGATAATATTGAGAATTTGGCCAAACACGGATCGATGATGTGGCCTCATATTCATAAAAAGGACTATATCCGCAATTATTCCGGTCTTCTGGCTAAGCGGCTGGATGAAAATGGAGTGATTCAGGATTTTAAGATCGAAATTCGGGATGATCTGGCTCCCCGTGCCGTCAATTTAGTGGGAATTGAATCCCCGGGATTGACCGCAGCATACGCCATTGCGCGCTATGCGATTGGATTGATGGAGGAGCGAGAAAAGCTGGAGGAAAAACCCAACTTCAATCCCATACGAAAGGCGCCGCCGCGATTAAGGGACCTGCCGTATGAAGAACAGGAGCGGCTCATTCAAGAAAATCCGGATTACGGCGAATTGGTCTGCCGGTGCGAGAAAGTAACCAAAGCTGAGATTTTACAGGCTATTCATAATCCGCTTGGTGTTCACACTATGGTCGGCATCAAATACCGTACCAGGGCAATGATGGGCCGCTGCCAGGGAGGATATTGTCAAATGCGTCTGGCCCAGATGATTGAAGAGGAAACTGGAGAGAAGCCGATGGACATTCGCTATGCCAGGTCCGGCGGACAGGTATTCTTTCAAAAAACGCGACAGGAGGCGGAATAATGGACCACAATAAACAGGTGCTTCCAGAACAGGCAGATGTTGTAATTGTAGGTGGCGGTTCCGCAGGCCTGGCCGCCGCAGTAAAACTATATCAAAATGGTATCCGGAACATTATCATTTTGGAGCGGGAGAAACATCTGGGGGGGATTCTGCGTCAATGCATCCATGACGGATTCGGCCTAATGAGATTTGGGACCACCTTGAGCGGCCCGGAATATGCACAAAGATTCATTGACCAAGTAGAAGAGCTGAACATCCCTTATCTCACTAACGCTTCAGTGATTGATATATCTCAGGATAAAGTTGTTACCGTTGTAACAAGGGGCGGGCTACGGCAATGGAAAGCCAAAGCAGTAATATTGTCTATGGGCTGCCGGGAACGCACACGGGGCGCGTTGGGAATCCCGGGAGAGCGTCCCGCTGGCGTGTTCACTGCCGGAGTTGTACAGGCATATATCAACCTCTATAATCGTATGCCGGCCAAGGAGGTCATCATCCTTGGCTCAGGGGATATTGGGATGATCATGGCAAGACGGCTGACGTTAGAAGGCGCTCATGTCCAGGCTGTATTTGAAATTCAGTCCTATCCCAGCGGGCTGCCCCGAAATATTCAACAGTGTTTAAACGACTATAACATCCCTCTGTATCTCAGTCACACCGTTGTTGAAATCCATGGTCGGGAAAGATTGACTGGCATCACGGTAGCCCAAGTAGATGAAGCTATGCGTCCAATCCCTGGAACTGAAAAGAGATATAGCTGTGATACTTTGGTGCTGTCCGTTGGGCTGCTGCCAGAGAATGAATTGTCACTAGCTGCTGGTGTAAGTTTAGATGAGCGCACAAAAGGCTCTTTTGTAGATGAGTTTTATCAGACAAATGTCCCCGGAATTTTCTCTGCTGGAAATGTACTACATGTCCATGATCTGGTGGATTATGTTTCATTGGAGGCGGAACGGATGACAAGTGGTGTGATTCGTTATCTTCAGCATGGAGAATTGCCCACCTGTCAGGCGGAAATACTGACAGATCACAATATTGGCCACGTAATACCGCAATTCGTCAGCGGGCAGACTGATTTTGTACTCTCTCTGCGGGTCAAAAAGCCGCTGGAGCATTGCCGGATCGCGGTGTGTCAAAATGGCAGGGAAGTAGCGGCTCACCAGCTCCGGAAAGCCAATCCGGCCGAAATGATACAGATCTCAGTTTCTGGGGAGAAGCTTCAGGCGGGACAAAATCTGGAGGTGTGTGTCCAATGAAGAAAACTTTAACTTGTATTGTCTGCCCCAACAGCTGCCAACTCGAGATCGATATCGCGGAATTGGAAGATGGAACTGTTTCTGTGTTGGGTGTTACCGGCCAAACTTGTACCAGAGGAGAAAAATATGCTCAGCAAGAGATCATAGACCCCAGGCGCAATATTGCAACATCTGTGGCCGTGATCGGAGGCGCCGCCCCTCTGGTAAGCGTACGTTTAACATCTCCTATCCCAAAAGGCCGGATATTTGATGCGATGGATGAGATCAAAAAATGTGTTGTTACCGCTCCTATAACGGCCGGAACCGTGATCATTCATCAAATATTAGGGCATGATTCAGATGTAATTGCCACAAAGTCCATCCCCTCCTTAGCAATAGATCGACAGCCATGAGCAAAACACTAGAAATGCAGTAGTATCAATAGGATTCCGGCCATGGCTGAAAGCAGGAATCACTCTAAATATTGTAGAAAGCGGAGCCTCTTTTTGGTAAAATTGACTTGGAAGCAAACTCAACCAGAAAGGGGCTGGCCGCTATCTACCGACAGGAAATCATTCAGGATGTAACGCTGTTCACATCCCAAAGCGCCGCTGCGTTTTATGACAAGCTGCTCACTTATCTGGACTTCACGCTGCCCAAAGCGGCAACCGGGCGGCGGGGCTTTTCGAAAGAAGCCATGGTCTGCGCTTTTATTGTCATGAAATTCGAGGGCTTCTCACAGATCACCGACTTGGCGGATTATTTGGATAACAACCGGCTCATCGCCCATTACTGCGGCTTTAACATCATGAAGTCTCTGCCGTCCTACTGGACATATGACCGTTTTCTCAAACGGCTGGACAATAGCGATTTGAAAGAAATCATGGCGCAGCAAGTGAAAAATCTCTATGAACATGGCGTAACCGTCGCCCACTTACGCAATAAAGCCCCCATGTTCCACACACGAAGATGTGGAACATGGGGGCTTCAGTTTCTTGCAGCTTGATATGAGTTTTTTTAGCTAAGTGCTGTCATATCCTTACCACTTGCTCATAATTTTCCCGAACACCTGTAGCTTTTCATCATCATAACGCTGGACGACCAGCATCACATTCTCGCCCACCATGAAGTCGGAGTCCTCATGCTGGTAGGAGTAGTTGCACATACAGACCACGCCGTCGGGCAGATTGCAGAAAACACCACCGCCATACTTGCCGGAGATGACCGCAAGACGCCGGCAGCCCACCGGATGGCGCAGCTCCGCTCCAAGGAAAGGATTGGTCTCTATCTCCTTGATGGAGATGACCAGTTCATCCTTCTCAGGGTCATAGACCTTGACGATGCAATCGAGCTCCACGCCCGCGTGGTATTTGTTGCGCAGGTCGGGAATTGCCGTATAGCTTATCTCGCGCTGGGTAAGGTCAATGTCATGGCCGTAGCACTCTGCAAGGCAGCGCCGGGGACCCACCGCCATAAGCTGGCATTTCACGCGTGCTCCAATACTATGCAGATCCTCGCGGTGGGCGAAGAAGTAACGCTGGCTGCGGCTCGCAAGGCGACGGGAGCCAACGGCGAAGCCCGCCTCACGCTCGACCTTGATGATAATGAAGTCGATCTTTGCACCGACCATATTTTGCAGCACGTAATCAGGTCGTTCTTCACCCTCCTCCCACATCTCCGTTTCGGGGATCATGATACGCACGCGGTAGGGAACCACAATGGCGCAGTACATGGTGAGCTTTTCCTTCTTCTCCGTCCGCGGATTCCAGACATAAATGGAACGCGGGTCCACACCGATGATCGTGCCGGTAAGGGCACTGCGGCCGCGGTAGGAGGCGTAGATGGAGTTCCACTCCTGCCGTTCCTCCGGCGTCAGACCACGGTCGAGCTCGTTGAATTTCAGCTCGAAGAAAAGCTGTCTGTCGCTCTTTACCGCTGCCTTTGGCTGCCTGACCGGCACAGGCGGCGCAGGCTGCGCGGGCAGCACGGGCGGCACGGACGGCACGGATGGCACGGATGGCGCAGTCGCCTCCTCCCCGGTCACCTCCCTTCGCGGCTCCCGGAAGCCCCAGTCATCCTCCTCGGCGTCGGGAAGAGTATCGTTCTTTGCAGGCACGGTCTCCGGCTCCTCGGAGAGATCGATGCTGTACGACGGAAGCTCCGATGTGGCTTCATGCAGCTCCAGGAGCCTCCCGGGCGTCATATTCACATCACTGAGGTCTGTTTCCGCCGCAGATCGCTCCGCGCCCTCGATGTAGGCATCCAGCACGCTCTCCAATGCAGCGGAGATTGCGCTGCTCTCGGACAGCGCAGAGTCGTCTGCTCCCGCGAGGTCTTCATCAGCAGCGTCAGGTGTTTCCTCTGCGGTAATTTCTTCTCCGCTTTCGATAGGGGGCTCTTCACCGGCAGCCTTTTTGGCCGTCTTTCTGCCTGTGCCCTTTGCGATAGGCGCTTCTACGCCGGCTCCCAGCGCGTCAGCATTGGGCGGAAGCCCGCTCTGTACAGCCTCTCCGGTGTCTGTCACCTCGGTCTCATCGACCACGGCGGTCTCAGGGACTTCCTCTTCCGGGATGATCTTTTTTCTTGCCATTGCTGTTTCCTCCTGAAGTTATATTTTTTCCGGCTCGCGAGAGCCAAAAAAGCGATGGGTGCCGTCCTCCTGACGGACGGCGAAAATATGGTGACGGGGAAGCTCGATGCCGTAACCGTTCGACCGGTCCGAGATCCAGATAAGCCTCTCCCCCTTCATGCGCTGTATCGCCATAATGCGATACGGGGTATCCATCCACGCGACTGTGTGGAGAAAGGACAGCTTCCCGGTCTGCCCTGTGAAGCGAAGCAGACGGGGCGGCTCCAGCCGTTCGCAGGAAAAGAACTCCGGCTCGCAGTACGTCAGCTCCAGCATGACGTCAACGGCCTCCAGATAGCGCTCGTCCACCGCGCGCTTGCCGTAGCAGACCACATCCTCCTGAAAGTACACGAAGTTTGTCCCCGTCCGAAGCTGGCGCAGCATAACATCCATTCGGTGCTGCGAGATCTCAAATCGCTCCTTCCGGTAATGCTGGACGGTGAGTGCGTAAAGCTGGCACAGGCGGATGTACTTGACCTGCTTGAGTACGGAAATGATATACTTTTGTTGATCGGATAGCAGCATAGGTGTCTCCTCCTTCATGCCGTAGAGGAAAGCGAATTGAGATACGGGTCGATTATCAGGTCGCTCTCTCCTTCGGCAATACAGTTGAACAGCACAGCCATGATGTAGGCCGTGCTGTTCTTCACATTCTCATCTCGATTTTCACGGAGCTTATGCTCCACCTCCCGCAGGATCATGCCGTCCAGCCGCCGCAGCCTTGCCCGCACGCGGCTCTGCGGCAGCGTGGCGTTGCCGATGCGGTAGCTGTCCGCGTAATAGAGGCGCTCGATGGCGTTTTCAAATACCAGCGCCGTTTCCAGCGGGAAACAGGAAAGCTCGCACTCGTCCAAAATATCCAGAAAGTCCTCTTCTCTTTCCTCGTCCGTCAGTCCGTCGCGCGCGTGCGCGGGACAAGACGGACTGACTTTGATCTGACTACGATCTATTTTTCTTTTTTCTTTCTTACTTGGCAGCATATTCTGTGGTTCTGGAGCCGCAGATTCCGCGTTTCTTGAAGCACGCATTTCGCGGCTCTTGGGACGCAACTCCTGCGGTTCTTGCGCGGACGCACCATCGCCTGTGCCCTCAAGAGGCGCAGGATCGGCAGTTCTTGAACCGCAGTTCTCCTCCGGCGCGGTAAAGGGCGCGCTGGCGTAGGCAGGATCGTCCTGCGGCGTCACATAGGCAAGATAGATCTGATTGGCGTCGCCGCGTCCGCAGCGTTTTTCCCACACAAGCTCCAGCTCCACAAGCTTTTTGAATGCCGCCGTCACGCGCTGCTCACAGATCCGCAGCTCCTTGGCAAGCGCCTTACGGGGGAAGATCACAAAGACCTCGCCGCGCTCGTTGACCCATCCGTTCCTGCGTGAGAGCTGGAAGCGGTTCAAGAGGAAGGTGTAGGTCACCTTGGCGTCCAGGCTCATCTCGCAGTAGCGGGGATCGGAAAAAAGCCAGCGTGGCATCTGCATGTGGTAGATGCTCTGCACATCGGTCTGGACCATCAGCTGAAAGGATGGCCGCTCTGTCATTTTCGCTGCCCTCATGGTGGGTACCTCCTGTTTTTTGATTTTAGGAATGTAAATATAAAGAGAGACAGGAGCCGCAACGGTCTCTGTCTCATGTTTCACTATGCAAGCCAACGGATGGCTTTATGGAGTAGGGGAGATCGAAAGAAAGCGGTTTTGCGTTGACAAACTGCTACCGTAGTATTATAATTAAGCTGCTATCACAGTATTACTTTTGAAAGCAGGTGAGCACATGGCAAACGACCTTACCATTTACCACGGCTCACAGCAGCTCGTGGAGACGCCGCAGTTCGGCGTTGGAAAACCGTATAATGATTACGGGCAAGGCTTCTACTGCACGGAAAGCCCCGAGCTTGCAAAGGAGTGGGCCTGCCCGGTCAAAAATGACGGCTACTGCAACTGTTATCAGCTTCATCTGGACGATCTGCAGGTGATGCGCCTGACGCATGGCGAATTCAATATTTTAAGCTGGCTTGCCATTCTCCTCACGCACCGGAGGTTCGACATCAGCTCCCCGGTCGCGCAAGGGGCAAGGGACTATATCCTCTCACACTTCCTGCCGGACACCTCTGGCGTGGATGTGATGATCGGCTACCGTGCCGACGATTCCTACTTCTCCTTTGCCGAGGACTTTGTGAGCAACACCATTTCGCTTCGGGACCTGAACATGGCCATGCAGCTTGGGACATTGGGCGAGCAGATCGTATTGCTCTCCAAGCGGTCCTTTGGACACATCGAGTTCACCGGCTATGAGGTCGCGGACTATCGGGAATACTACTATAAGCGCTTTGAACGGGACCGGAAAGCCAGGGCCGATTACACCCGCCGGAAGAAGACCTTACAGCAGCTCACAGAGGATATTTTCATCCTCGACATCATCAGGGAGGGTATGGACAATGACGATCCGCACTTACGACTCCAACTATCTCTCTAAGGCGTCCCGCGCACTCGGTGCGATGCTCCACGATGCCGTTTACCGGTTTGGTATGGACGGTGGTGTATTTCTCGACCTTTTTATCCAATCCGGCGTTGCCGAAGCCTTTGAAAACGGCAGTCCCAAATACATCGCGGGGAAAAGCGGACTGGAGCTTTATCTGGAGGTCATGGAGCGAACGACCGGACGCGGCGTGCAGGCACAGGCTGAGGAGAGCTATGAGCGCAGCGACGCCTACTGGGTGGGCTGGATGCTGGCACACTATCAGTGGTATTCCGGTCACAGCTTCCGTAGCATTCTGGATACCGTTCCATATGATGAACTGGTCGTGCTGTACGGAACGCTCCATGAGGCGGATATCCAGAAAGCCTATGAGGTCATGGACGCACACTTTTCGCAGAGCATGTGCGCCTTAAAAGCTGCAAGAAGGCGCGCAGGACTGACGCAGGAGGAGCTATCCGAGCGCTCCGGCGTTTCGCTCAGCGCGCTGCGTGCCTACGAGCGCCGCGGAAAGGATCTCAGCCGCGCACAGGCTGAAACCGTGCTGCGTCTGGCAAATGCCTTGAAATGTGAGATCTCTGATATTCTCGACTGATCTTAGGAGGCCGGACGGCCTCCTTTTCCTTTTGTGCAGGGCTCTCACCCCCGCCTTCGTCAGATCCCCCGGCCGGGCGGTATCCGGCTGGGATCGTCGTCCAGCTCCTCAAGCTCCGGAGCATCGTCCCCGGCGATCTCAGACCGGGACATCTCTACAAGCCCGATATCGTCCGGCGCGGTCCCTTTCATGTCCGGAAAGTCATAGATGCACGACGCTCCGGGCGTCTGCCGCGGCATGGGCGGTGATTTGTGCTGCCGCTCAGCGCCATGCTCTCCATGCGCCGGCATCTGCGACGCGCAGGAGGCCGGAGCGTATGAGTGGGGCTGCTCCTCTCCAAGCGCAGCCTCCTGCGTCGGGAGGTGTCCCCCACTCCGCTGTGCAGAGGCAGGCGGATATTCCCGCTGCGTGGGCGCGCTTTTTTTCGGCGCATGCTTTTCGTTTTCCTCTTCACGCCTTTTCCATTCCGGTACATAGTCAAAGACGCTGCACTTGCTCAGCTCCCCATACGCAGGCAGCTCCTCCAACGCGATTTTATAGAGCTGTGCAGGCTTATAGTGGTTGAACATCACGATGCACTTGTGCTTATCCAAGCGTGCAAATTCGTCCGGCTGAATGAGGTCTCGCTGGATGTTGCTGCGTGTTTGCGAATAGGGACGGGTGGTATTATAAATCGGGGAGAACAGCGGAGCGAGCGGGTACTGGTTGTTGGTAACAGAAATCGTGACCTTGCCGCACTTTTTAGCGAAGTATTCGGCGCTGGTCATATCGTTGCAGCCCATGTAGAGCGTCATATCAAAGGAGCCGAGCTGATTTTCCCACTCCTTCCCCGGATACTTTTCCTGCCATTGGGAGAGTGACTGCACCGCCACCTGCACGGACATATTGAAGCCGCGGATGGAGTTGAAGACATCGGAGATACCCTCCATATAGCCGATGTTGAGGTATTCCTCCAAGCAGAAGCTTGTCAGCACGGGAAGGCGTCCGCCGTGGAGGCGCGCGTAGTTGGAGAGCTGCGGGAAGGTCAGAGAGAAAAAGAGAGAGCTTAAAAAGCGGTAAGCGCTGTCCTGTGCGGAGATGATGACGAAGTAGGCGCAGGGCCTTTGCCCCGGGAGCAGGAGATCCACATCATGGTTGCGGGTGATCTTATCCACCAGCGGGTTTTGGAACACCGCGAGACGGTTGCCGAGACCGATGATGATGTTGCCCCAAAGGTTTTCTCTCGCCTTCAAAAACAACCCGTGGGGACCCTTGGCCGGATGCTCCGGCGGGAGCTCCGCCAGCGTGCGGTTGATCTCGTTGACGCTCTTATAGGCGAGGATCTTATAAACATCACCAAGGCTGCGCTGCTCCAAGGGAAGCAGGTTTCCGCGCTCATCCTTCTTATTGCAGACATAGTGGATGAGCGCCATGAGAAGATTTAATTCCGCGCGGCTCCAGAAGTCATCGGCTTCCTTGGGACCGGAGGTATTTTGAATGATGGTGTTTGCCACAGTGGTCACAAGGTCGGGGTTGGTATCCAGCCCCGCAAGGCAGTTCCAGCCGTCCGAGTGCGCCATATCGAGGAAATTGACCGCCTTGACATAAAAGCCCTTTTTCCGAAAGTACGGCGCCATCATTTCAAAAAGCTCGGCCTTCGGATCAGTCACGATCACGGACTCCGGAGCGCTGCTGCTGCTTCGCTGTGCGCAGCCCATGAGAAAGGGAATGATAAAGCCCCTGGACTTATAAGAGCCCGGAGCGCCGATACAGAGGATGTTGTTGTTCTCACCCGGCTTCATGCGGTGAGCGACATAGGAGGAATACCTGTCGGGGTCATCGGGATGCCTCTTGATGCGGCCGAGGAGCATCCCCGTAACCTCCCCGACGCCGCCGAGCTCCAAATGCTCGCCGAGCTCTCTTTTCGTCGCAAAGCCGGAGGTGCCGTGAGTCCCCTCCGGGAGAATGTCAAAGCCGCGCGGATCACGGGTAAAATGATAGCCGGAAAACCATTTGTAGCCCTTCCTTGTGAGCAGGCAGATCAAAAGGACGATCACAGCTGTCGTGCCGAGGCCGAAGGGGGTAAGCACCACAAAGAAATTCTTGAAGGGGTTGAGCACCCAGATGCTCTCCACCTTCTCGCCGGTCATGTGAAATACGGATTCCTTTCCGAGCCGCAGGGAGTTGAGCAGCATCCCGTAAAAGTACCATCCAAGGCCGCCGAGCACGGCGTACAGCGGCACACGCGCTTTGTTGCGCTCGTACCAGCTGCCCCATCTATTTGCAGCGAGGTCCTCTATCTTTTCCAAGAGCTTTGATAAGCGGGGCATTGACGACATCTCCCTTCTTCGTGAGGAATTGTGTGCAGGGCGGCTCATAGAGAGCCGGTGCGTGACCGAATAGCTTTGTCAGCACGCCGTCCGTGACCTTATAGACGGTGGCATAGCCGGGATCGGCATAGCGTGCCAGCAGCACTGCGCTGCCCTGCGCGTCCAGCGCGGCAAGGGCAATGGGAAGACAATTCCGCTCTCTCGCCATTCTGATCGCGGCGTCGATCCGTCGAAGCTCCATATCCGCGCCGATCACAAAGGGATGACCGTTGTAGAGGGCGTCCCATGCGGGGGCGTCCTCCGGCGGAGGCTGATAGGCGGAGCGAAGCATGAGCCGCGCCAGCTTTTCACGGTAGTCCGGCACGGCCATGATCTGAAGCTGGCGTGCGCCGGTCTCGTCGCAGGAGAGCAGATGGATCGGGTAGTGCAGCTCGCGGTAGGCCTCACTGTAACGGATCAGCTTTCCCTCGCTCTTTTTCCCGCGCGCCTTCAGCTCCTCAAGAATGCACCCATAGCTTGGACCGGCAAAGAGGAACGCGCGCCGGGTATCCTTGCCGAAGTTGGTGTGGTTATGGAGCGCCGAGAGCTCATCGTTGACTGCCATGCGCCCGATGCCGGGACAGACATAATGCGCGGCATAGTAAATGCCGCCTAAATGGGCGATGGCGCCGACTCGTGCGCTGCCCCATGGATTGTGTCCGTGATTTCGTGTGATCGAGGTAATAAGAAGTGACGGCCTCTCTCCGTCGCCACCCACCGATGTCGTAAACACATCGACGCCTGCATAGTAGGCGGTCAGCACCAATTCGGATAATCGAAGGCGCCGCTCAATGGCGGCATCATGGTAGGAAATACGCAGGCCGGGGATAACTCCGTTGAGAAGCAGCTCAACGAAAGCTCTGCCTTTATTGGTGAGGAGCAGGGTGCCGCTCCGCTCGTGCGTTTTGATAAATCCCATCGTCATCAAATTCTCTCGTTCTTCCTTTGTGGAAACGCCATTTAAGCTATTGGGCTTAATATTTTGACACCAGCAAAGCAAGCGCAGAACGTCAATATCCCGCACACTGAAAAGCACGCCGCGCACCTCCCTCTCTTTCCTGCGAACGCCGAAATCATTCTTGCGCCGCTGCCGGCGCAAGAACATTTTCGGCGTTTTTCTCCGCCGCAATGCGGGGTCAACCTGCCGCCCCCGCATAGTAGGCAGATGAATACGGAAATTCCGGCACCTCACACACCCTAAAAAGGCAGTCACATCAAGGCTTTCAGAGCCATACACCCGCGGCAGGTCAATCGCGGCGAAAAGAGCTCTCCAAGCAGCCAAAATGAGGAGGTCACCTGCCGCGGGTTTTGCAACTTTTTCGCCTGTTTCGCGCTCAGCACCATTGTCCTGAGTAGAAGTCGCCGGAGGCATAATCGCTGGAATGCGCGGAGAAAAAGTCGTGGGCATCCTCTATGGGGAGCAGGGTAATATGGCAGCGCTCCTCTCCCTCCGTTCTCGTGGATAAAAGTGTTACGGCGAGGGTGTGCTGGTCATCGTCCGGAATGAGGCGGCCCTTGATGGCGTTGCTCACAGCCTTCCACCCCTTGTTATCCTGGTCGAAAATGTGGCGTCCCTCTATGCCGGTGTGCTCGTCGATCACAAGCAGCGCTCGGGAATAGAACGGCAGCCTTTTGCCGCACGCCTCATACCCATCCAGCAGCCTTCGTATCGTATCGCTCAGCCAGCCCGGCGTCTGATACCGGCAGTGCGGCAGGAGCGTATGGAGCATAATGTGAAGCCAGCCGTAGCCGAACTCCTCCACGCTGCCCGCAACCTCTACGGCGGGCAGGACCGGCTTGTGCATAAAGCCTCCCACGCCCGGCGCATACCGCTCACAGAGCTGCCGCAGCTCCAGCGTGGAGCGCTCGAAATAATCCATGGTCTGCTCCAGTGTTTTTTGCAGCTTGTTGGGGTTCATCTGCCCGCCGTCGGTCAGCGCCACCAGTGAGCCGGTCGCGCTGAAGGCAGTCCCCACAAGCTCCTGAATGTGGATTAGGTCTTGCCTTGCGTCATTCATCGCTGTCTCCCTGCCTTTCTCTGCGCAAGTCGGTCGGAGAGGTCGTGATCGCTTCATACTCCTTGGGCGTCGTATAGAACGCCACCGGCACATGATTATAGCCGATGCAAAGCAGTCCCTCACCGCGTCGGAAGCGGGTGATCTGCCGCACTTCATCTTCGGAGAGGTTCAGCTTATCTTGGATGAGCCGCGCCTCCTGCTCCTCCATCTGCATGACGAGCTTGATGCGGCTGGCGTCCAGTATGCCCTTGCCGTAGCTGCCGCCCTCCAGCCCGAAGAGGTCCTGCATTCCCTGCGTGCTCGTGACGGCGATGCCGCCAAGCCCGCGGATGGTCTTTACCATCTCCAAAATAAAGCCCGCCGCCTGCGGATTAGCTGTAGCCCCTACAAGGCTCCACAGCTCATCCGCCAGCAGAGCGGACAGGTCACTTTCACAGTTCATAATGAGGTCGTAGGCAATACTCGTTGCCCAGAAGGTGCCGTCTGCGATCATATCATCCGGCATACCGGACAGGTCAAGAACAATGTACTTATTGTCAATATCCATGTCGTTTCGACTCGCCATTGCCGCAGCGGAGCCGGTGACGTAGCGGGAGAGGACGACCGCTAAATGGCGGGTATCCGGGTTTTGAGAAAGCACCTCATACCAGTCCGCGATGACCGGCATGGTGCGGAAGCTGCCATCCTCGTCCACGATGGTGCTGTTTTCAAAGGTGATGCCGTATCGCCCATACACCTCCACTAGAGATGAGTCAAGCCGGCTTTTATCTTCCTCACTCAGATCCTTTTTCTTCAGTGAGAACCAGATAATAAGCTGTGAAATCTTATCCGCCAGTACGGAGTCGTCGCGGGCCGCGATGTTCTTGAGCTTTGCGTAGGAATCCAGAGATCTCCGGCGAATGGCCATCAGGTTCGGACAGTCCTTGGAGGATGGCGACATCCGCAGGTACAGCCCGCCCAACTTTTCGCAGAGCGGACGGAACTCATGTCCCTTTTTCGGCGCGATGATGATAACGCGCTTGCCCTGCTGTCGGAGCCGACCGCCGAGGCATTGGAGCGTGACCGTCTTGCCCGCGCCGGTGGAGCCGCCGATCCACCAATTCCCGTTGGTGTACTTGTAGTCGTCGTAGGGGTCAAGGAACACCGGCGAGCGGTTATAGAGATTCAGTCCCAAGAAGATGCCGTTGTGGTCGCTCAGCTCATAGGAGGCAAAGGGAAACGCCGCAGCCACACCGGAGGTCAGCGCATTGCGCCGCGCTTTTCGCTCAATATCCGGGTCAAGAGAGAGGATCGGGAGCGAGGAGAGAAAAGCCTGCTCATTTTTGTAGTCGCAGCGTCGGGCGATCATATCCACGGACACGCAGAGCTTTTCCACCTCTGTCGCCCGCTGCTCCAGCGTTTCGGGATCAAGCGCCGTGACCTCGATGAGCGTGTGCATATAATAGAAATCCTCGCCCTGCCGGTTCATCACATCCTTGAGGTAGAGACCGGAGCTGATGGCGCTGTCAAGCTCTTCATAGTCCTGTCTGGTATCGCCCACCTCCCGCATACGGGAGCGGTTCATCATCGTTGTCTGCGAGATCTTGGAGAGTATCTTCTCCTTTGATTGCCGCTTGACAAGGAAGCTCATGTTGATCCCCTCGCCGGCCTCTACCAACGGGGCAAGCCAGCAGGAGCCGACGGTGGTGGTATAGCCATACCCTGTGATATAAAGATAGGTATGGTACACGCCGTCCACAACGATGTAATCCTTGCTTTTGGTATCAACTGTGGTGGGTGAGAGAATATCAAGGATCGTGGTGGAGCCTGCCTCCAATTCAGTAAGATCCGGCTTCTCTTCACCGAAGATCATACGCTTCAAAAGCGACTGGTTGGATCTTTCCTCCTCACTCTGCTTTTTCCTCTTGGGAATGGCAGCTGCGGCCTTTTTCCTTTTTGGCGTCTGCTTATTTTTCAAGCCAATGTCACATCCTTCTTTTTCTTGAAATCGCGGTGAAAATGCGTATAATAAAAGTAGGTCATACCTATGCTTACTATGGGGAGGAGAAAACTTATGATTTATACCATTGATGAGATCAGCAGCCGAATTCGACCCGTAGCAGAGAAATATCATCTCAAAGCGGTCTACCTGTTCGGCTCATACGCCCGCGGGGAGGCGCGCGACGACAGCGACGTGGATCTGCTGGTGGATCTTTCCGGCGCGGATCTTTCCGGTTTTTTTGCGATCGGTGGACTCTATAATGACTTGGAGGCAGCTTTGCAGAAGGAGATCGACCTCATTACAACGGTGGCCCTTGAGCAGCCGTGCCGTAGGATGAGCGATAAGCTGTTTCGGGAGATCGTCAATAAAGAACGGAGGAAGATCTATGCTGTCGCGTGATTTACAGCGGATCTTGAAGATTCGGGATTACTGTCTGGGTATTCAGGATACAATCGCCCGTTTCGGCAATTCGCCGGATGGCTTTCTGTTAGACAGCGACTATCAGCAATCCATTGCGTTCAGCATCCTGCAAATCGGAGAACTGACAGGCGGCTTATCCGAGGAGTACCGAAGCTCTACAAAAGAACAGATCCAATGGCCGCATATCAAAGGCGTTCGGAATATCATTGTCCATGACTACGGCAAGATCCAGCTTGACCGGGTATGGGACATAGCAACAAAGGATATTCCCGTCCTCAAGGCTTTTTGTAACGATCAGCTGCCCCTTGAATATCGAGAAGATGAGTGAGCTGCAAATTGCAGTTCACTCATCTTCGTAAATGCCGTGTACTGCCGTCGTCATGTCAAAGACACCGTCCGGCAGACGGACACGCTGACCGGTTTGTTTATTTAGGATTTCATAGAGCAGCTTCAATACAAAGTTGTCGCTGTACCGTGGCTCCAGCACCTCCAGCTCACAGGCGTCAAGATACCTCCGTGCCGTGTCAGCCTCCTCGTTTAGCCGCTGAAGGATGGCTTTGGCGGTGTTGTGCTTTGCCCGCATATTAGCCTCGTATTGAAACACAAGAAAAAAGCGATGCCGCATGGCGTCGCTTGCAATGCCGTACCCGATCTCTTGAATATTGTCTTCGATCATCTCACGGCAATCCTCGTTTTCCTCCTGCTCCGCGAAGCGGCGCATCTGCTCCACATACGCCTGGGTATCCGCCGGCAGCGTGCGTGCCACCATCTGCAAATCGTTCGGCGCGATCTTGAGATAGGCGGCAAAAGAGGAAACAATATTCTGCCGGTCATTGGTTGACTTCAAATAGACGTTGACCGGCAGCAGCTCGAGGATCTTCACAAAGCGGTTGTCCTTCGTGATAACGACACCGCCGATGATGTTTTTGATGGGCAGCCAGGCTTGAATGCTGTCGCGGTACACACCGCCCTCGCCTCCGGAGCTTGCCCCCTTGCCAAAAATCAGTTCCTTCAGATTCATTTTCTGACCTCACCTCGAAAAAGAATGATCCGGCGCCTTCTGCGCCAGCGCCACCAGTCCTCCAGCCAGCGTGTCATGCTGTCATCATTGACGCCGATAAGGCCAAAGCCCCCGACGGGTACGACGGTCACCAGCGTCACCATGATCTTTGTGCTCAAAGCGAATGGAAGGAAGGCGATGCAAAGATACAAAACGGGGATCGTCAGGACCACGGCCTCAACCAGATTCCGAAGCTCAAAGAGACCCATGACGCGCCCCGCGTCCGTAAAGTTTGTAGGAATGTGGTAGACCTCATAATTCATCCGAATCCGCCTCCACGGCTTCTAATAGCCGACCCTGATATTGCAGCAGCGTTTCTCTCAGCCCGTCAAGGAATCGCTCGCGAGAGCTGATGACCTCCTCCATCGCGCAGCAGAGAAGCCGCTCATTTCTCTCTGTGCGTTTGGCATTTCCCAACTCCAGCGCGCTTAAATATTGATTGCTGAGGCTGCTGTGCCGTTCCAGCTCAAGAAGCGATATGCCATATTTGAGGCGTATCGCCCGCAGATAAGTCGTCTCTGCCATTATCTTTCCTCCCGATAGTCGATGTAGGGGAGCTTCCCCCAGCCCTGCCAGCCGCGGTCACTGACCTTCGTTTTCACAACGCCCTTTCGCGTCCCCATAGCCTCTATGGCGTACCCTCCGCCAATGTAGACCCCCGCGTGACCGCTTTTCCAAAGCATGAGGCCGGGGAGCTCGGGCAAGGTGGATATCGGCCCGTAGTCCTCATTCTGCACGCCGGCATTCTTGCACGCCCGATACATCTGATCTGCGCCATAATCCGGCATTCCATTCGCCGCATAGCCGATGGCCATGCTTTTGGTGTCCAGCCAACCGTAGCCCTTGATGAGTCCGATACAGTCGGCAGTGCGGCGGCCGAGCCAGTGGCTTTCGATAAAATCAGCGTGATTGCCCACACCATCCGGGTATTGCTGCTTTTTATACGCAAACAGCGAGGGCGTCAGAATATTGCCGTAGGTACCCCATACATAGCCCCAGTTGTTTTCCCATGCCTGTATCGCATAAGCGGCAAGGTCCAGATTATTCTTTGTGCTGGGATCAATGAAGCCGGATATGTCGATCGTGTTGTCGTAATCCGTTCCATACTGAACATCACCGGAATACGAGCCGTCGCCGCTGTAATCGGGGCGATGCGTCTCGAAGTATGTCCGGTACTTATTGATGGCACCGCTCTGCTCCAGAGTCTCATAGAGCGCACCCGCCCATTGTCTGGTGTCCTCATCAAAGTCAAGTCCTTCCATCAGGTCCTCGGGGTCAAGATGTTTAACCTCTACTCTTAAGGTCGTCACAACTCCGTCACCGCTGCCTTCTGCAAAGCCAATCGACGGGAAATACGACAGGCTCGATTTGCAGAAATCCCGAACAAGGTCGGCACTCATGGCATTGAGGTCCTGTCGATAGGCCGCGGAGTTGATAGCGATGATCCATAGGAGATCCTTATCTGTCATAGAGCTGGACACCTCTATGCGGTCAATGGCTGTTCCGTTTTTCTCATACTCCGCAACGATGCCGGTCACAACGGAGTCGATCTGTGCTGCCTCAAAATCTTCGAGGCTCATATACACTCCGCCGATGGCCATGGCCTGCCCTGTCATTTGCGCGATGGCGTCCGTATCAGAGGAGCTATACCCAAAGAAGATGTTGGGAAGCGCCGTAAAAATCACCATAGGGAGCACGATAAGCGCAACGAGAACGGCAAGCAGGCGCTTCACAAGAAACGGAGCCGTCTCTTTGACCGCGACGGCAGCGGCGCCGTGCAGGCCGCCCGCTGCCGCTGCCTGAAGAATACGGCGTGCGGCTCTTGCCGCATAAGCGAGGTCTACTGCTCTTTGGAGCCCCGTGCGGGTATTCTCATGTTCCTTCATGCTTTTTCCCTCGCTGCTTTCGGCTTGGCGTCAGAGCCTTTTCTTTTTTCCCCGCTCTCTTCATAGCTTCCGTGACAGACGGCTTTGAAAGCCCGCCTGTTCGCGCAGTCTTCGGCATAGACATTCGCGCCCCTGCGATCGGGCGAGACTGTGCCTTTTCACGGCTGTTTGCCCCGTTTCCTGCGGGGCCGGGGTGCTGAACGGAGACTGCACCTCTCATGGGGCGAGCGCTGCCGTCTCCGACCGTGCGCGGTTCCTGCCGCGCCGAGTCATGCTGCCTCGCTTGTTCAAAGGGTGCTGTACGGGCTTGGGACAGGTTTCTGCCGGGCCGGGGTTCAACGGTCAGAGCAGGGGCAGAAGGCGGAGTCGTTGTTCCTGCGGGACCGGGACGCGGCGATTCCGCGCGAAGCGTTGTCTGCCGCGCGGCAGCCCTTTGCGCCGCTGCTTTCGGCACCGTCTGCACCGGGCGCTGCGTATATCGTGTCTGTGCAGGCGGCGGCGACGCGTTATGCCGCCCCTCCTCCGACGCCGGAGATGTATTCCCCGCGGTGCCAGCGGGCGGCTTCTGCCCTGTGATCGAGGTCGTATTCCTAACCGTCTGTCTGGTAACGCTTCGGCTCTGCGTGGTCTGCGTATTCGCCTGTGATATGCGGGTCGAGGACGCCGCCGCCTGTGTTCCTGCAGGACCGTGCCTGCCGTCCGGAGTTCTTACGCTATCCGATAGGTTGCGGCTCGCCGGTGAAGCGGGAGCAGGCGTCTGGCGTGTGCCATGCAGCGCTGCACCATTCCGCTTTGCGCCTTCCTTGAATGTTTGCTGCCGGATCACGGAGCTGCTCTGCGACATGGATGCTGCGCTATGTTCCTGCGAGGCTGTCTGCACTCCGCCCGTCTGAACCGTGTCGCTGTGGGAGGCGTAGACTCGCTCGCCTGCCCCTTGCTGTGCGCTTTGCCGCTGTGCTTTCTGATAGAAGCCGCTTGCAGTATATCCTGCAAAGCGGCCTCCGCCGAACGGTCCGCCCGTGCGTGGGCCTCTGCCGCTCGGAGAAGCGCCGGAGGAGAAGCCGCTGCCTCTGCCGCCGGCAGACTTCCCAACACTCTTGGTAATGTGCGAGGCCGCCGAGCGCACAACCATGTAGGTCAGTGCGCCGGGCAGCGGCCGCCCGAGAGAGTCGCCGGTGATGGCCGGATTCAACCCAATGCGGGTGATGATGGCATCCGCCTTTCTTGCGACCTTTACGAGGGTCAGGATCAGCACGATCCACAGAAATACATCCAGCCCGCTTGGCACTGTGGAGAGGACAGACAGAAGCATTTTGAAGAAGATCACATTGGTCACCATCAAAAGGCACATGGAGCCGTACATTCTGCACCAGCCGCTGAAGATGTCCGCGGTGCTTTTGCTGCCGCCCATGGCAAATGCCAGCGGCGCCGTCATGGTGAGTACGGCGAGGATAATATACCGCTCCGCAATTTCCAGCAGGAGCCTGAGTGTCTTGAATATGATAATAATACCGAATAGGATCGCGAGCAGCCACGACGCGGTAAGCGTACCGAATACGCTCTTATCCACCAGCGTCACATGAACAGCGGTCGGGACTTGCAGCAGGTCAATGATCCTTGCGGTAATGCTAAGCCCGATCTCGCAGATCTGCGGGCTTGCCAGCAGGAGAAAGGAGAAAACAAAGCTTCGGGTAAAAAGCAGCTTCGGGTCCTCGCCTTCAAAGCCGAGGCCGGACATCATGCTTTTGAGCGCTTGAAAGACGAGATTACCGATCAGAAGCGCCCATCCGACCGCCATAAGCACCTGTATGATGTCGTCCATCACGGGAACATGGCTTTTCATGTACGCATAGTCCATGCTCATAATGTCCAGCAGCGCGGTCGAGAAATACTCCCAGCATTCCAGCACCAGCTCGTACGCCCACTCCGCAAAGCCTTGGAAAATCAGCTCAAGCAATTTGGATACCCCCCTTTGTGCCGGAGCGGTAATATCCTTATGGCGTCAAGGTCGCAAGCCCGCTGAACAGCGGGGCAACATAGGCGATGAACGCGCCGATGCCGTTGATGACAGCCCACGCAAGCCAAATACGCTTGAGCCAGTCCCATGCCTGATCAGTCTTTTGCTGGTTATTGGACAGCTTGGCTCCGATCACCGCGATCGCGGACATAAGGCCGGCCAACACAGTGCTGATGCTGACGATCTTAGCATAGACATCTACGATGATCCGGTTTGCCACCGTCCACATATCCTCTACCGCGAGGGCGGGCGTTATCATTACGGCAACGACCAGCACAAGAGACAGGGCGGTGAGGTACATTTGATAAAGTCTTTTTGTCATAGTCCATGCTCCTTATGAAAGCTGCGGCAGCAGGCGGTTGTGTCCGCCTGCCGCCGCGTTCCCACATCTTGTCTTGAATTTGGGTATCTCATCTGATATAATCGGTTTCGTGAGATGAGGTGAGATTGCTATGATTTATACCAACGAAGAAGCCGCGATGATCGACGGCATGATCGGCACGCTCTTTGGCGGCGCGAATGTCGCGGAAAATGTGCGCGACGCATATCAGACCGTCCGTCGTCATCTCACGGAGGACTCGTTAGATCAGAAGGACCTCAGCCGCATCTCGGCAGCAGTTGATTTTGCGCTGAAAAATCAATTCTGCGACTCCTGCAGCAAGGAAAGTCAGCGCGTTTTGACAACGATCCTCATCAAAACCGTTTCCTCAACTTGAACCCGTTTCAAACGAGAGTGGCGACAGCAAAAAGCTGCCGCCACTCTTTTGTCAGAATCCCGTTTTCGGAAGTGTGATGAGGCGCACTGGCGTCAGGTTTCGGATGATCGTTACCCAGCTTGCCGTTGCGGTCTGCCATGTGCCTTGATATCTGCCGCCCACATCGGCGCGGTTGACCATCTGATAGCCATTGACCGCGTTTCCGTTCACCATCACGCTCAGCGTGGGATTAACAACGCTTTGGAAGCCGACAGGAACCTTGCCGAAGTCAAAATAGATGTCGGTCACCACTTCGCCGACCTGCATGGGAATGGCGTTGAGGCTGAAGCTGTAATTATTGCTGGTGAGCAGGTTGCTCGCCAGTACCTGATAGTTCGCGTTGTAGTTGGTCTTATAGAGGATACGGTAGGTAAGCCGCGCGCTGTAGGTGCCGGTACTCAGCACCGTTGCGTTGGCAATATCCGTAGGAATGCGGTCGTGCCAGAAGAAGGACTCCAGCGGCACGTTGGAGGTGTTGGCCACCGTAAGATCGTAGCGCATGGACTGGCCCGCCATGACCTGCGCGTTGCCGCGCTTGGTGATGGTAACGCCGAGGCTGGAGGGTTTATCGTAGGCAGAGAGCTTGATGATCTGACCGGGATATTCCAGCGTCACATCATGCACGGTAGGATCGAGCTGCCAATAGGCGGGCGCTGTGACCTCCCGGATCTGATAGCGGGTCAGCGGCAGCGGCTTGCTGGCCGCGACGCCCCGGGCGTCCGTTGTGATGTAATCCATTACCTTGCCGCTGCGGGCATTGACGATCTCATAAACAGCGCCCTTGAGCGGGGTGC
>ERZ838577.1147-NODE-1147-length-37404-cov-3.661062_pt1 | contig 37404 bp, 32 predicted proteins | sample MGYA00519682_ERZ838577 | MGnify/ENA primary metagenome ERZ838577 (study PRJEB31850, sample SAMEA3708838) | human gut metagenome | biome: human gut; feature: human-associated habitat; material: faeces | place: China | collected 2014 ...
CGTTGGCTGCCAGCGTGTTTTATGTGCTGTGGCGGTATTACCGGAGCCGGTTTACAGAGGAGGGCTACCTCACCTATACCCTGCCGGTGAACAATCACCAGCTGATGCTGTCCTCCATTTTGGCAAGCGTGCTGGAAATGCTGCTGGTTGCCCTGGCAGCCATGGCTGCTGTGGCGCTGGCCTTCGGCATTTTTGCCGCCGGGCTTCCCTGGAATGAGGTGGACAGCGCCTCCTGGGATCTGCTGTGGAGCAAAGGCGGTGAACTGCTGGATAGCCTCCGCCCCGTTGTGGGTGACGTGCTGCTGGTGTTGCTGAACATGGCGCTGATGGGGCTTGCCACTCTGCTGACGTTGATGCTGGCGGTGACCATCGGTGCCACCGCTGCCAAAAAGCACCCGATTCTCCTTGCCATTGCGGTGTACTATGGTCTCAGCCTGGTGCGCATGGCGGCCTGCCTGAATGCTGCCAATGCCTGCACCTCCAGTGGCGCAACCCTGGCAGCGCTGGCGGGTGTCAATGCTGCTGCCATGCTGATTGCCTACTTCTGGATGTACTACCTGACCAGCCGGAGGCTGAATCTCAACTGATAAAATTCCCACAGAACCATTGAAATTGCCCCGGCTTCCTATTGGGAGCCGGGGTGTTCCATGATGATTCCATGAGCGGTAAAGCCGCCTGAAAGGCAACCTCTGTAGCATCTTTACAAACACAAGTCCTTGCGATATGCGATGGATTGGTGTATAATCCTTAGCAAGGGGGAATGTCATATGAAAGAGATTTTTCTGGGTGACGTGATTCGCCAGCGCCGGTTGGAGCTTGGATTGACGCAGGAGGAGCTGTGTGAGGGCATCTGCGAACCGATGACCATTTCCCGGTTTGAAAATGGTCGCCAAACACCGTCCCGGAACCGCATCAGAGCACTCCTCCAGCGGTTGGGACTGCCAGACGACCGGTTTTACGGACTGTTGAATGCAAAAGAGCTGGAGATTAGCAACCTGGAAAAGGAAATTACCAGTCTCCATGTGCAGTTTGAGCGGGCAGCTCCGCAGGAAAAGAACAGGATTCGGAAAGCAACATTTGCAAAGCATCGGGAATTGGAGCAGGTGATGGACGGGGATGATACATTGTCCCGGCAGCTGATTCTCCGCTCAAAATATATTCTTGGAACGGAGAACGGGCCATACAGCTTGGATGAGGGGCTTTCCCTGGTGCTGGAAGCAATCCGCCTGACCTCCCCCAAATTTGATTTGGATGCAATCGGGCGTGGTCTTTATACGGAAAGTGAGATTAAGCTAATCAACAATATCGCAAACTGCTATACACGGGCGGGGCGGCACTATGATGCCATCGATGTTCTGAAGCCCCTGCTCCGCTATTTGCAAACCAGCCTAAAGAATATTCCGCCCAACCGGGCGCAAATTCCTCTGGTAGCCTACAACTATGCACGAGAGCTGGAAATCGTAAAGCGGTTCGATGATGCCATGGAGATAGGGGAATATGCCAGAAGGATATGTATCGATTACGGGGTATATACGGTTCTTCCGGATATTCTGATGATTCTGGCAGAATGCCATTATCACCAGGGGAATCATGAAAAGAGCGCAGAGCGATACCGCCAGGCATACTACCTTTATAAGGCGATTGAGGATGAAAGCAACCTTGCTATTCTCAGGGTCGAGGCGAAGGACTTCCTGGGACTGGAACTGGATTGACAGATATACATTGTTCCATCCCGCACAACATAAGCATACCACAAAAATGCCGTCAAACGGATAGGTTTGGCGGCATTTTCCGTTTTAGAAGTTGTCAGTTCTTTCATCAGGCTCCGAACTTTGTGCGTTGGGAGTATTGCTCTCCGGTTCCTGCGTTGATTCATCCGGCGTTGTCTCATCGGGGACACTTCCCGCAACTGTGATGGATGGGGCTTCCGATTCTGCTGCGGATACCATCCGGGGCAGGAGGGGAGAAAACAGCGTGGCGCAGAGTGCAAGGGAAAAAATGTAGGTGATTGTTTTTTTCATTTTGGTTTATTTCCTTTCTTTCTTATATGCTTTATGCTATTAACAATAGACCAAAAACAGGTGAAAAAACATATCGTTTTATGCTTGTTTTTCCTAACATAAAACGACAGCTCCTCGGCAGAACTTATCGTTTTGTGTTATTTTCGAGTAACGTGAAACGAAATGTTAAATCAAGTGAAGCTATTGTATGATATTAGCGCAGTACGAAATATATCGAAAACTGCAATTGAGTTTTCGGGAGGTGAACCAGTATGGAAGTTGTTTCTGAAAAGAAGGACATTCTGACCCAGCACGCTGATTGCCAGGAGGCTATGGCCAATCATAACCTTGGAAGAGGCTGCGGTTGCTAATTCACAAAGCAGGGACGGAGCATCCGTCCCTGTAACTCTAAATAATGCTAGGAGAACCAATATGTATTTTTTCCCGAGCTATATCACCTATAAAGAAAGCAATGGTTCGTTGTATATATTCTCAAAGCTCTTGCAAAATGAAATAAAAATTTCAGATTCCGCATTTATTCAGGAATTTCAAGATTTAATTGCAAAGGGTGGGCGCTCAACGCTTAGCACCTCCCTAACGCAATTTTTGCATGACCAGGAATTTCTCGTCAATTCATCAGAAGTGGAAGCGCGGCTGGTTGAAGCCAAAACATTACTGGATAAAAAGCTTCTCCTTACGATTATGCCCACAGAAGGGTGCAATTTCCGCTGTCCATACTGCTACGAATCTCATAATCCCGTTGTAATGACAGAAAAACTACAAAACCATATATGTGATTACATTGCAAAGCAAGCACCTAATTTTCAAGAAGTCCACATTAGCTGGTTCGGTGGAGAACCTACGTTGCGTGCAGACATCGTATTAAAAATTTCAAGATTTGTCCAGGAGCTTCAGTCAAAGTCATCATTTCAATATCGTGGGGGTATGACTACCAACGGATACCCCTTAGATGAAAACACATTTAGACAATTCTATCAAGTAGGGATTCGAGATTTTCAAATTACACTAGACGGTTGGAAACATGATGAAAAGCGGCCCCATGTGTCCGGGCAAGGGACGTTGCAAAGGATTTTGAATAATCTTTTATCCATTTCCAAGTTGCCTGCAAGTGAATTTCAATATCACGTTACGTTGCGTTATAACATTCTGAATGAAGATAGAGATTTCAGTTGGCATGATTATATTTATTCCCTATTTGGAAAAGATAAACGCTTTGTCGTCAGCGTTGCCGCAGTAACCGATTGGGGTGGGGATGGTGTAAAGAGCCTGGGTCTCGCAAAGCAAGAGTTAAAAGATATCCACAATGCATATTTAGACAAGATAGGGATGCCACGAAACAAAACGGGAGAGAGCCTGTTCTCAAATATTTGCTATGCCTCATGCAAATATGGTTTTATTTTCCGTGCAGATGGGCGTATCGAAAAATGCACAATTGCTTTGGATAATCCCCATAATTTGGTGGGTCGAGTTGACGCAGATAGAGGCGTCGTGATTGACGAGCCCATCGCATTACGTTGGTGTCGTAGTAATATACAACCAGAATGCTATACGTGCCCAGAGTTATTAGCCTGTCTAAACCTTTGCTGTAGAAAAGGCATCGTCGTAGACAACCATGCGGACGGTGGTTGCGTTTGCAAACTTACCCCAAAACTGTAATTTTCTTTTAATCCGTAATTATGTTTTTCTGGAAATTTAGTAATATAGCGGCATGATGAGCATTAAAAACTGCCCTGTTTTGGAGGAGAGAAAGAAATATGGTCTATTATTTGCGGAAAAACTGGAAAATCTGTGCCGTGGTGTGTTTGCTGCAAATCATTGGATGGGGTATGCAGGCTGGAGTCCAGCTGCTGCTGATGGACACCTTTGAGGCCGCCATGCAGTATGATTTTCAGCGGTTTTTGGTACTGAGCGGTGTCAGCCTCGTGGCATGGGGTACCTATATGGGCATCTGTACTCTGACGGATTTCAGCCAGGCCCGCGCCACCTGGCAACTGAACAATTCCGTGCGGGACGACCTATATGTGTCCCTGGTGGGAAAAAGCTACGAAAGCTATCACGCAAAACCCTCCGGCGAGTACATTTCCTGGCTAACCAACGATATTAAGCAAATGGAACGCTTGGGCTGGGATGCTTTTTTTAACTTTATAGGCCGGGTTTCTCAGGTGATTTGGTGCATTGTCGTCCTGTCCAGCCTCCACTGGTCGTTGATGCTGGCTGCCATTGTTTCCGCCGTTATCATGTATTTCCTCCCGAAGCTCTTTTCGGGACGGATTCAGCAGCAGGGTGAAGCCTGCACCCAAGCCCAGGCAGCAGCCGTAAACCGCATGAAGGAGTTGCTGTCCGGCTTAGATGTGCTCCGCTCCTTCGGCCAAACCAACCGCTTCCTCCGGGATGGACACGCGGCCAGTGACGAAATGGAGGAACCGGCTTGGCGGGTGGCGCACACCCGCGGCGTGGCAAGCGGCCTCAGCGGCATCGTCAGCATTGTATTGCAGCTTTTGGGTGACCTGCTGATTGTGGTACTGTCCTTTTTGGGCTTCATCCGTCCCGCCGTCCTGGCCGGGGGCAGCAACCTGATTGCCGGTGTGGCTAACGGCCTGTCCAGCGCCGCAAAGCTGTGGCTGGACATGACCGGCAGTAAGCCCTATTTTAAGAATATCACCGCCCACACCGGGGCAGAACAAAAAATTCCTAGCGTAGCACTAAACCCACTAGAGCAGGGCATCACTCTGGAAAACGTGAGCTTTTCCTATGACCCCAGAACCCCCGTCCTGAAAAACACGAGCCTGAAATTTGAAAAGGGCGGCAAGTATGCCCTCACCGGCGCTTCCGGCTGCGGAAAATCCACGGTGTTGAAGCTTCTGCTTGGCTGGCTCCCGGATTACCAGGGCAGCATCCGCTTTGATGAAAAGGATGCCCGTGACGTTACGCAGGAGCAGCGCTTGCAGCAGATGAGTTATATCGAGCAGGATGTGTTTCTGTTCAACACCACCATCCGCAATAACATCACCCTGGGCTTTGATTTTACCGATGAAATGCTGGAAAATGCCATCCGTGCCAGTGCGCTGGACGGCGACCTTGCGGGGATGCCTTTGGGGCTGGATACCCCGGTGGGGGAAAACGGCAGCAATCTTTCCGGCGGGCAGAAACAGCGGGTCGCCATTGCCCGGGCACTCATTCACAGCCGCTCCATTCTGCTGGTTGATGAGGGAACCAGCGCCCTGGATCAAAAAAACGCAGACATCGTGGAGGAAGCCCTGCTCGGCAATCCGGAGCTTACACTGATTTTGGTCAGCCACCACCTGACCGAGAAAAGGAAGAAACAGTTTACAAAGGTCTATGAGCTTACGCCCGCTGCCGCCGCAGGCAGCGGCAAGCTGGAAACGACGGTTTCATAAAACCGGGCAGGTTCTTTTCCAAAGCAAAATTCACGACATTCTCTCCATAAAGAATAAGAGCGTCTTTTCATGGCTGACACCACGGTAAAAGACGCTCTTAAACTGTTTTGCAGGCAAATGGATGCAAAGATGAAAACGGGCCGGATTCCCTTATCAAAAATCGGCTTTCCACAACACATTTTCCACCGCTTCGATTTCCCGCCCGTCCAGGGAAAAATGCTCGGTGAACATCTCTTGGAAGCCCAGCTTTTCCTGCAACATTTTGGAGGGGACATTGTAGGAAAGATAGCCGCAGTGGATATAGTCCGTATTTTCTTGGGAAAACAGGCGGTCAATTACGGCATGAACCGCTTCCAGCATCAAGCCCCTGCGCTGCCACGCCGGGGACATGGCAAAGGACAGGGATTTTCCTGCCTTTCCTGCGACAGCCTCCTGCTGTGCCACCTCGGGCGGCACCTTGTCGTAGACCGTCAGATTGCCGATGACCTCCCCCGCCTCCTTGTGTACAATCACATAGGCTCTGTCCTCTTTGTTCAGGAACCAGTCAAAGCCAGCCTGAATGTCTTCTTCGGAATTGCAGGGACTGCGCAGCATCATCTCGTCCATGTGCTTGTCCGTCAGGTATGTTCGGAAATAGGGGTAGTCCGCTTGGGTAACCTTCCGCAGCAATAGCCGCGGCGTTTCTACAAAAATCATAGGGTAACACTTCCTTCTAAAAATTATGGTCGTGAACAATTCCCGTCACCCTTGATTTTTCTCGTCAAAATGGGTAAACTTAACGAGAAACCTTTGGGAGGTGACGAGATGCGCCACTTTGATTATACAAGCCTTATTAACAAAACATGGGACAATGAAGTCATTAACTATCTGTCGCTGATTCATGAGTACAAGGGGAAGCAGTCCGTGTATATCCGGCAGCAGCCCCAGGAACTGGAACGGCTGGTGGAGATTGCCAAGGTGCAGAGCACTGAGGCATCCAACGCGATTGAGGGCATCCGCACAACGGAAACCCGTCTGCACCAGCTGATGCAGGAGCAGACAACCCCGCGCAACCGCGACGAGCGGGAAATTGCCGGTTACCGGGATGCGCTGAACATTGTGCATGAAAATTTCGATTATATTCCCCTGACACCAAACTACATTTTGCAGCTTCATAAAATCCTGCTCAGCCACACCGATTCGGCCTTTGGCGGCAGCTTTAAGAATGTGCAGAATTATATCAGCGCAACGGATGCCGCAGGAAACCGGTTTACGCTGTTCACACCGCTGGCTCCCTATGAAACCCCGGATGCCATGCGCGAAGTCTGCGAGGCGTACAATCGCGCCATTGGGGAGGGAAAGGTGGATGCACTGCTGATTATCCCGGTGTTCATCCACGACTTTCTCAGCATTCACCCTTTCCTGGACGGCAATGGCAGAATGTCCAGGCTGCTTACAACGCTGCTGCTGTACCGTGCAGGGTACGAGGTGGGGAAATATATTTCCTTGGAAGCGAAGATTGCGAAGAATAAGGATGCCTATTATATTGCGCTGGAGGATTCCCAGGCTGGCTGGCATGAACAACGGGATGACCCCACCGCGTTTGTAAAATATCTGCTCAGCACCATCATTGCCGCCTATCGGGACTTGGACGACCGCATTCAAATCATCAGTGATACCTCCCTTGGTACGGTGAAAAATGCGATTGACAGTCGGATTGGGAAATTCACCAAAAAGGAGATTGTGGCGCTTTGCCCAGGGCTCAGTGCATCCACAGTGGAGCGTCACCTGAAAAAGCTGGTTGCCGAAGGAGCGCTTGAAAAGCTGGGCAGTGGCCGGGCAACGGTGTATGTTCGGAGAGACGGGAGGTAAATAGAGACTGGCTCAGTGGCGCTCTGCAACACCCTTTCAGGGGTGCCGAAGGCGAAACCCTTAAATTTTGGATGCCTTCATCAAAAATTCGTATCAATCCGTATTCCCTCGTCCCGGATTTGGGCATTGGGCAAGCTGCGGTAGAACCGCTGGGCTTCCTCATTGGCAGCAATCAGGCCAATGAGGGTGTCGATTCCCTGCTCCTTTAACTTCTGGCGCAGCGCTTCCATCAGCGCTTGGGCAACGCCTGCGTGACGATAGCTTTTAATGACGCAAATCCAGTCTAAATATGCCTTGGTGGAGCCGTCAAAGCGGCTGCATATCTTGGTGGAGTCAATCCGGCCTACCACTTTCCCGTTCTGATAGGCAAGCAGGGACAGGGAATTGTCAAAGGCGGGATTCGTGAAGCTGGCCGTCACATCGGCAATGTACGCTTCGTCAATCTCCCAGCCCCAGAAGTTTTCCTCGGCGCGCAGGTCGCGTTCAAACTGCACCACATCGGGGATGCAGTCGCGGGTGTATTCCTTGATTTCCATTTGCGTGTTCCCTTTCGTTTCGTCCGGCCTCCGGTTATCTGCCAAAAATTGATTATGAAGGTTCGGCTTCATCTTATCCGTGATTTGTTATTTTGTCAACGTAATCTGGCGAAAAATATGTTGCAGGAGCCCTTGCCGAAGTGTATTTTCTGTGTTATAGTTATTGATGATTAAATCAAGATTGGAGTTGAAAGAATGCGCAATACTTCTTGCTGATAAGTGGGGCAATACAAGGAAGCGGCCAAGCGGCTGCTTGTGTTTGTTGCGCCCTGATGCAGGAAGGTATGCGCTGAATCAACTGGCATAGTGCTTGCCATGCCCGGGGGGTGGCGGGTCGTGTTGGCTGCGGGATGCTTTCCTGCGGCCAATTTTTTGTATTTGGAGGGCTGCTATGTCTTTGATTCAAGTTTCCAATTTAACCTTTGCCTATGAGGGCAGTCACGAAAACATTTTTGAGAATGTCAGCTTTCAGATTGACACCAACTGGCGTTTGGGCTTTGTCGGCAGGAATGGCCGGGGCAAAACTACCTTTTTGAATCTGCTTCTGGGAAAATATGACTATCAGGGCAGCATTTCCGCCTCTGTTACCTTTTCCTACTTTCCGTATTCCGTGGAGGACAAAAGCATTCTTGCCATTGACGCGGTGGAAGCCATGTACCCAGAATATGAATATTGGAAAATTCAACGGGAAATGGCGAATTTACAGCTGGATGACGGGGTACTCTACCGCCCCTATGACATCCTGAGCAATGGGGAGCAGACAAAGCTCCAGCTTGCGGTGCTGTTTTCCAAGGAGAACAACTTTCTGCTGATTGATGAACCCACGAACCACCTGGACATCCGGGGGCGGGAGCTGGTGAGCCGGTATCTGCGCACGAAAAAGGGGTTCATCCTGGTGTCCCACGACCGAGCATTCCTGGACGGCTGCGTAGACCACATTCTCTCTATCAACAAATCGGATATTCAGGTCTGCAAGGGAAATTTCTCCACCTGGATGGAAAACAAGCAGCAGCAGGATGCCTTTGAGCAGGCAGAAAACGAAAAGCTAAAGCGTGAGATTTCCCGGTTGGAGGAAACCGCCAGGGAAAAAGCCGGTTGGTCAGATACCGCAGAACGCAGAAAGCTGCGCAGTGGGCCAATGGAGGTAGACAATGTAAAGGGGTGGCGGCCACTGCAAGGCGCAAAGGCGAAAAAGTCGATGGCACGGGCAAAGGCCATCGAGCAGCGGCAGACGGCAGCGATTGCGGAAAAGTCCAGGCTCCTGAAAAACATCGAGCGCAGCGACGCCCTGAAAATCTTCCAAACGCCATACCACACCAAACGGTTGGTGGAGCTAAAGGATGTGTCCATTGCCTACGGGAAAGAGCTGGTGTGCGGCCCTGTCAGCTTCACTGTGGAGCAGGGAGACCGGATTGCCTTGCAGGGAGCCAACGGTTCCGGCAAAAGCAGCATTCTCAAGCTGATTTGCGGGCAGAATATCCCCTATACGGGAGATTTCCGGCGGGGCAGCGGCCTGAAAATCTCCTATGTCGCCCAGGACGCCTCCCAGCTGCAGGGAAGCCTTTCTGAGCTTGCCCGGGAAAGCGGCATTGAAGAAAGCCTGCTGCTCGCCATTCTGGCAAAGCTGGATGTTCCGAAAACCCAGATGGAACGGGATCTGTCCAGTCTGAGTGCCGGGCAGAAGAAAAAGGTGCTGCTGGCAAAATCCATCTGCGAACCGGCGCACCTGCACATCTGGGATGAACCCATGAACTATATTGATGTGATTTCCCGGATGCAGATTGAGCAGCTGCTGGTGCAGTTCCAGCCGACGCTTCTGTTTGTGGAGCACGATAAGACATTCTGCCAGAACGTTGCAACGAAAATCATTGAACTTTGAAAAAGGCGGACGGGATAGAGGCAGGGAAACCGCTCTATCCCGTCCGCATTGGCTTTGTTATTCCAGAATATTCGTTGTGATAAAATCAACGCCCATGGCAATCAGTTCTCCGGCGGTGCCGGAATCATTGCACGTCCAGCAGTTCACTTTTATGTGACCGGCGTGCAGCTCCTCCACCAGTGCTTTGCTCATATAGCGATAGTCAAGGTCAATGTCCAGGTGATGCTGCAAAAGCGTCTGCTTGACTTCCTCATCAACCGGCTGGGAAAGCAGCCACTGAATCCGCTGGCCGGGAAGCAACTCCCGCAGCTGGGTGCAGTTTTCCAGGCTGAACGCAATGAAAATCACGTTGGAAAGGTATTCTTCACCCCGGACTATTTCGATGATATTCTCAATATCTTCCCGTAAAAAGGGATTTTTCAGCTCCAGGACACACACTTTCTCGTATCGCTTGCAGATGCGGACATACTCCGCCAGCAGCGGAATCCGCAAATCCTGCCGGGTGCAGCTGCCATCCCTGTCCGGCAGCAAGATAGCCTGAATGTCTCGGTAGGGAACCTGCTCAACGTTTACATCCCATGCGCCGTTTGTGACCCGGGCGGTTGTGTCATCGTGAATGATGACATATTGCCCGTCCGCAGTCCGGTGGACATCCGTCTCGATGCCGTAGTAGCTCCTGTTTCCGGCGGCCACAAAGGCGGCATTGGTGTTTTCCTGCTCGATTCCGCTCAGTCCCCGGTGAGCAATCATCTTTGTGTTCCCATGGTTTATTTTTACGGTGTCCATTTTTGATTCCCTCCTGCATCATGCTGTCCGTGGTTTCCGTTAGATAAAAGATAAGAGATAACAGATAATAACGAATAGTACAGAAACGCCCACGAAAAGATGCGCAATATCTATTATCTACTCACTATTATCTATTATCTCTTATCTGAGCCCTCGCAGAGGGCGTTTCTGGTGCACCACGGCAATCCAAATCCGAACCGGTATCTGCTTTTTGGGTGGCTTCTTTCACATCATCCCAGTCGATGGTTCTGGTGCCGTCCTTGTAGTTGAAGGTGAGAACCAGTTTATCATCGTACAGGTAGATGGCATTTACAAAGGCATCGATCAGCATTTTGCGATGGGGCTGCTGACGCACATCCAGCTTGCGGAATTTGTGAAGCCAGAAGGTGACGAACTCTGGGCTGATTCTGGGCCTCACAATCTTTTCGTTGGCGATCTTGATTTCCAAATCTTCCTTGGCAGCTTCCAATTCCTCCAAACGGGTCTTGGTGGATTTGGTGAGAATGCCCTGCTGGATAGCGTTTAAGAGATTGTCAATGCCTCGCTGGGCTTCCTGAAGCTGGTGTTCGTACAGGGGAAGGTTGGTGTTCTCTCTGTCCTGCAAATCCATCACCATGGACACGATGGCTTCAATGGCCTGATCGTCCATGACCACCTTCATTACCTCATTGACCACCAGATCTTCCAGCCATTGCTTTCGCACAGGCTTTTTCTTGCAGTCTGTCCGCTTCTTTTTCACGGACACGCACTTGTAGTAGTGGTGAACGGTTCCGTTCCAGCTTTTGCCGCTCTCACCGCAGAGGTAAGCACCGCAGTAGCCGCAGAACAGTTTGGTGGTTAGCAGGTAATCGTCCTCGGCTTTGTGACGGGCTGGGGCTTTTCTGTTTTGTGCCAGCTTTTCCTGAACCCGATCAAACAAATCTTCTGGAACGATGGCAGGGATTCCGTCGGGTACAATGATGTCCCGGTATTTGTATTCCCCGATGTAACGCCGGTTGCTCAGCATGTGCTGAATGCTGTTGAAGTTCAGAGGCTTCCCTAACTTGTTTCGGATACCGTTTTCATTCAGCCAGTCCCGAAGCTCCTTCATGGTCGCGCCCTTATCGTATTTCTTGAACACATCCAGAACAAAGGGAGCGGTCAGCGGGTCAATCTGAAAATGCTGTTCCTCGTCGATGATGTATCCGATGGGTAGCGTGCCGCCATTGAACTTGCACTTCAGCGCATTCTCCGCCCTGCCACGGATGACCTTTTCTGACAGATCCTTTCTGATTAAAATCAAAGATTTTAATCAGAAAATAGTATCAATGTGAAAACACAGAGAATACGACACCCGTTGCTTATCCATAGGGACAATACCGCTTTTCGGTGCAGGCGTATTCTTGAAGGAAGGCGATTTTTCCATCTACAGACCAACGGATCAGAGACAGTCCGTCGAAGCCGGTTGGAGCTTCCCCGGAAATCTGGCATTGAAAGTACCAGCGAACTACGGTGGTATTTTCGGAATTCAGAAATTCCTGGATGTCCCAGCGCAAAACCTGACCGCTCCTGTGCCAGTCCCGGAACCAGCGGGCAATCATCTCCCGCCCGTAATACTCCGGCCCCCAGCTCTCAATGTATGCGGCGTCCTCTGTGAAGAGATCGGAAAGCTCTGCTTCCCGGCTGTCCAGCCAAAGGGAAAACCATTTCCGAATGGTGTCTTCTCTCTGCTTCATTCCGCCAGTCCTTTCAGAAAATCGCCAATTTCTCCGGCGAGAATTTCGTGCCCCAAGTCATTGGGGTGCAGGCCGTCGGTGGTCAGCTTTGCGGCAATTTCCGGATCGTTTGCCCGGATAACGCTGGTTTCAAACAAATCCAGCAGAGGAAGGCCATAAAATGCCGCCGTATCCCGTATGACCCGAACATAATCTCTCAGCAGCCAACCGCGTTCCCCTTTGGGGATATTCTCTCCCATCCGGTGCAGGGGCGTCAGGACGACAATGATTGCGCCCGGAAACTGATTCGGCAGCCGGGAGAAAAGGAAATGACAGGCGCCGATAAAGGTGTCCGGCGTCCGGTCGGTTTCAGTGCCCATGGGAGCATCGCCATGCCCGTGATCGTTGGTTCCGCCGAACACCACAATGATGTCGGCATCGGGGTTCATTTCGGAAAACCGTCCGCAAAAATCCTGGTCAAATTTGGGCTCCCCGGAGGGAATCCGCTGCCGGGCAATTCTGGTGCCGCCGATGCCGTAATTCCGGGCTTCCGTCAGACGGTATTTCCGCTTCATCACGTCCACATAGCCCTTTTCCGGGGAAGTCGCGCAGCAGCCTTCCGTGATGCTGTCCCCCAAAAAGTTGATTTTCTTTCCTGTTAGTTCCATATTCATACGCTTTCGTTATGCGCGGGGCATGTCTATGCCCCGCGCAAAGTGTTCAACGGATGTCCCAGACGCTGCGTACCGATACGCTGTCCACGCTGCCGCGGAGAATCTTCACGGCCTTTACACCGCCGTCCATGTCAAAGTAGTTGTCGGAAAGCACCACATCGGCACCTGCCTGAATCTCCACGCTCCGGGCATACCCCTTCGCGGTGACAATGATATCGTCATCCTTGACAAAGGCGTTCAGTTCTGGATCAGCAAAGCGGAAGTGCTTGGGAGCGCAGAAGAGGACGCTCCCCTCGCCTACCTCATTGCCCGCCTCATCCAGCAGTTGGTAGGAATAGTAGGTGTCATAAGTGCCGTAATTCGAGAAGTCCTGCTCCGGCAGCCAGACGGCGGACAAAGCGGGGACGGTCACATCGAAGCTGCCTTCCTCGATAACGGAAGCGTCCGGGCGGCGCAGACTCCACTTTGCCTTGCCCCGGAATTCCCGCATGGTCTCGTTGCTCACGTTCAGGTGGGCGGACTTTTTCAGGCCAAAAGGCTCGGCATTGACGTTGGTATTCTGGGAGAGAATGCCCTCCTCATGGCAGGAAATCAGCACAGGGGCAAAGAACCGCTTTTCATAGTAGTGCAGAGCCTTCCAACGACCAAAGTAGTCGATGCTGGCCCAGCTGGCTACCGGCCAGCAGTCGTTGAGCTGCCAGACCACCGCACCCATGCAGCAGCCCCGGTGCCGCCGCCAGTGCTCGACACCGTACTGCATGGCCTGTGCCTGCAGCAGCTGGGAGGCGTATACCAGCAGCTCCAGACTGCGGGGATACAGGTACATCTGGGATAGATAGAACAGGATGCGCCCGTTGGCAGAGGCGTTGCGCTGGTGCTTCTCCATCACATAGGAGAATACGTTCCGATCCTCGGGCTCGGTAAAGCTTTCGATGGTTTCCATGCAGGGGAAGGACTGGAAGCCAAATTCAGAGACATACCGGAACTGATAGTTGCGGTAGTCGGTGAATGGGAGAAGACCGTGCCAGACCATCCAGTAGTGGACGTCGCCTCGGGTGGGATCCTGGGGAGCGTCAAAGCTGCCGCCGCTGGAGGGGCTGGCGGGCCAATAGAAGGCCTGGGGATCCTCTACTTTCAGAACCTTGGGGATGATGTACTCGTACATCTTAATATAGTCGGCCTTCTGACGCATGGAGGTGACCCACTCGCCCTGGGCCACAAACTGCTCCATTTCATTATTGCCGCACCACAGGGCGAGGGATGCGTGGTGGCGCAGACGGCGGACGTTGTCTACAAACTCGGCGGTGATGTTCTCCTCAAACGCGTCCGTCAGATTGTACACAGCGCAGGCGAACATGAAGTCCTGCCATACCAGCAATCCAAGCTCGTCACAGATGTCATAGAAGAAGTCGTCGGGATAGTAGCCGCCGCCCCAGACCCGGATGCAGTTCATGTTGGCAGCCTTTGCGTCCTCCAGCAGACGGCGGGTGCGCTCCGGGTTGACTCTGGGAAGGAGATTGTCCTCGGGGATGTAATCGGCGCCCATGGCAAAGATGTCCACACCGTTGACGCAATGGCTGAAGCTTTCGCCCCACTGATCCTTACGGCGGCTGACGGTCATGGTGCGAAGGCCGATGCGCCGGCTCCAAACGTCCAGCTCCTTGCCCTTGGCACACAGGGAAACGCTGAGCTGATACAGCGGCTGACCGCCGAAGCCGGCAGGCCACCAGAGCTGGGGATTTTGGACGATCAGCTCGCAGTCGGTGCCGCTGGCAGTGAGGACGGAGCCGTCGGGAGCGGTGACGGAAACGTTGACCCAGACCTCGTCATCGGTATAACGGTTCAGATTGGTATGTATGCACAGACGAACCGTGCCGTCTTTATGGAACTGATCCACCCGAACGTCCTGAATACGGGCTTTTTCGATGCTGATGATGGAAATGTTCCGCCAGATGCCGGCGTCAGGCAGACGGGGACCCCAGTCCCAGCCGAACATGCAGTGGGCTTTGCGGATGTTAGGGAAGCCCACCATGGCATCAGAGCTGCCGTCTGCCACGGACTTTGCGTATGCTTCCTTAATATACTTAGTAGGAGAGCGGAAGGAGACGGTGATGGTGTTCTCTCCGGGATGGAGAACGGACTTAACGTCGAACTCCCAGATTCTGTGCATATTGCAGGCCTCACCGACGATCTGACCGTTGATATGGACGGCGGCGATGGTGTCCAGTCCCTCTGCCCGGAGCAAAACCTTGTCCCCAGCGAGAAGGGCATCGTCCACCTGGAAGCTGCGGAAATAGACAAAATCGTTGTCCATCAGCTTTAGGGCTTCCATTTCGTTGTCCCGGTAGAATGGATCGGGAATCCGCTCCGCGGCGAGCAGGTCATGGTAAACCGAGCCGGGGACGGTGGCGGGGACAGCAGCAAAGGGGGTGCCCGGAATTTCCAGCGTCCATGCGCCGTTAAGGGTGCGTGTTTTCATAGGCAATACCTCCGAATACGTTTTCAAAATCGACTTATTTACAAAACACACTATAGGACAATCATTCGTCAAAGTCAATAGCTTAATGGCGAAAATTTGACTCAGATTAGGCATATTCCATAATTTATCAGCGGATTGCATAAAAATTCTTAAATTTCAGAAACCCTCTTGACAAGAAAATAAAATGGTGTTAATATGGCTATACGAAAACGTTTCAGATATGCGGTCGATTGTTCAAAATGCACATGTCCTTGCGTTCGCAGACAAATTCAGACCCCGGAGGCCATTATGGTGACGATAAAGATGATTGCAAAGGAGTGCGGTTTCTCCATTGCCACTGTCAGTAAGGCGCTGAACGGTGCGCCGGATGTCAGCGCAGAGACAAAAGAGACTATCCGCAAAGTGGCTTCCCAAATGGGTTATACGCCAAATTCTGCCGCACGGATGCTGAAAACCAGCCGCTCGTATAATTTTGGCGTTCTTTTTGAGGATCAGGCCAACAGGGGGTTGACGCACAACTTCTTCTCCCACATTCTCAACAGCTTCAAGCATCGTGCTGAGGAACTGGGCTACGACATTTCCTTCATCAGTGACCGCATGGGCGGTCAGGAAATCAGCTATGTGGATCACGCCCGTTACTGTAACTGTGACGGAGTGGTCATCGCCTCCGTGGATTATACGGAGCACGCCGTGGTGGATCTGGCGAACAGCGGCATCCCCGTTGTGACGATTGACTGTGTGTTTGAAAATTGCGGCAGTGTCCTGTCCGATAACGTGGGTGGGATGACGGAACTGGTGAAATATGCGTATAGTATGGGACACCGGAAGATTGCGTTCGCCTATGGAGAAGATACGCCAGTGACGCGCCGCAGAATCTCCGGCTTCTGCAGAGCCTGCAAGGAACTGGGGCTTTCCTTGCCGGACGAATATTTGGTTCAGAGCATGTATCTGGATCCGGAATCCTCGGCGGCGGCAACCCGGAAGCTGATGGAGCTTCCCGATCCGCCAACGTGCATCCTCTATCCCGACGACATCGCCCACCTTGGGGGCAAAAACGAGCTTGAGAAAATGGGCCTGTCCGTCCCGGACGATGTCAGCATCGTCGGGTATGACGGCATTGATTTCAGTCAGATGCTCCGCCCAAAGCTGACCACCATGCGGCAGGATGCCGAGCAGATGGGAGAGCTGGCAGCCGAGGAGCTGGCAAGAGCCGTGGAAGAGGGAAGATCCTACATCCCGGGACGCCATGTGGTTGGCGGGACCCTGCTCCCGGGCGAAACGGTGAAAAAGCTGACACCGTGATTTCATCCGGCAAAAAGGGATATCCCTTTTTGTGTCTTTCCTTTCAGGAAAGACATGATAAACCATTGTAGTTAATGGCCTTCCCTAAGAAGGTCGATAACAAAAATTAAAGGAGGAAACACAATGAAAAAGCCCATCGCGCTGCTGCTGACTCTGGTCATGGTTATTGGCCTTGCTGTCTGCGGCGGCTCCGCCGCTGCGGAGACGAAAGCACCCGTTACCACCGACCTGCCTCGTGACGAGACCCTGTACTTTGCTGGTCAGCAGTGGGGTACCGTCAACTCTTGGAACATCATCGGAACCAACCAGAATAACGCCATGGCCATCGCCGCTGGTGCCGGCTACCGTACCACCATGTTCGAGACCCTGTACATGTGGAACGTAATGACCGGCGAGCTGATCGGTCTGTTGGCCGACGGCGACTACACCTGGAACGACAACATGACTGAGCTTTCTGTCAATCTGAAGGAAGCCGCCCACTGGTCTGACGGCACGCCTGTCACCGCCGCCGACGTTGTCCGCACCTGGGAAATCAGCGTTGAGATCGGCAACGGCACCGGTTCTTCCTACGGCGCTTTCATCGACAGCATCGAGGCTACCGGTGACAAGAGCCTGGTCATCCACTGCAAGCTTGATGCCAGCGGCGCGCCTGTCAACCCCCTGAAGGTTCTGGACTTCCTGGAACTGGCTCCCATTGCGCAGGCTGCCTGGATCGACAAGGTCGTTGAGCGCTGCAACGGCGACGCCACCGCTATCCTGAACGACCCCGGTGATGATGTCGTTTGGTCCGGCCCCTACACCAAGTACTACTCCGACGATCAGAAGGTCGTTATGATCCGTGACGACAACTACTGGGGTCAGGACGCCTCTATGTGGGGTAAGCTCCCTGTTCCCAAGTACCTGGTTCACGTTATCTACGCTGATAACGCCGCTGGTGAAGTCGCTCTGAAGGCTGGCGAGGTTGACGTTTGCCAGCAGTTCATCGGCAACATTCAGAATCTGTGGCTGGAAGACGGCCTGCCCATCTCCACCTTCTATGACGAAGCTCCCTATGGTGTCTGCCTGACCATGCCTACCGCATGGTACAACATGAACCTCCCCGTTATCGCTGAGAATACCGCCCTTCGTAAGGCCATTGCCATGGCTGTTGACTACGATACCATTATCGCCAACGCCATGACCAATCAGTCCCCCAGCTTCTCCGATGTTCCCCGCTCCCTGATGAACCCCACCGACGGTGAGCAGGCTCTGTACGATCACGACGCCGTTGCCGATCTGCAGTGGGCAGGCAATGACATCGAAGGCGCCAAGGCTCTGCTGGACGAAGCCGGTATCGTGGACAGCGACGGCGACGGATGGCGTGAGTGGAACGGTGAGAAGATCTCCCTGAACGCTGTTTGCCCCAACGGCTGGACTGACTGGCAGGCCTCCATGGAAGTGGTTGCCGCTGCCGGTAAGAACATTGGCGTTGAGATCACCACTCTGTATCCCGAGTACTCCATCTATCAGACCGTGTTTGTCGATCCCGACCAGACTGAGTACGCCATCTTCATGTGGTCTCCCGATGCTTCCACTCCCTCCAATCCCTGGGGTCGTGTGAACCAGTTTATGGGCAAGGACTATGTGGGTATTGCCAACAACTGGTCTGGCAACTGGGGCCAGTACGTCAATGACGAGGCTGAGGCTCTCATCAAGAAGATCCCCACCACCACTGACACTGCTGAGCTGAAGGATCTGTACACCAAGCTGACCGAGATCTACCTGACCGAGGTTCCCAGCTTCTCCCTGATGTATCGTCCTTCCGTGTTCCACTGCGTCAACGAGTCTGTCTGGACCAACTTCCCCGCCGGCGATGACGGCCGGAACATTCCCCCTGCTGACTGCACCGATGGCTACGGTATTGCCGCGCTGTACGAGCTCGAGCTGGTCGGCTAATAGTTAATTCGAAGCGGCCATGCTCCTTCATGGAGCATGGCCCTTCCCGTTTTTATGCTAAAGGGGGAAAAGTAGCATGAAAGGCTACCGTAAATATTTTGGGAAAAAAATAATCTGGTTTCTTATTACTTTTGTCGTTGCAGTATTCCTCAATTTCTTTCTGCCCCGGCTGATGCCTGCCAACCCTGTCGCGGCCATCACCGGTAAAATGGCGAACGGTATGTCCGACGCCTCTGCCGTGCAGGAAATTTACGAGCGTTATGCAGAACAGTTCGGTACGAATAAGCCTATGGCGGAGCAGTTTCTGATCTTCTGCAAGAACGCCATCCACGGCGACTTTGGGCTTTCCTTCAGCCAGTATCCCAGATCCGTCAGCAACATTATTTCCAGCGCCATCATGTGGACGATCTGCCTGCAGTTGCCCGCGATCCTGGTTGGCTGGCTGCTTGGCAACCTGCTTGGCGCCCTGGCGGCGTACATCCGCAAGGGCTTTGACAAGGTTCTGCTCCCGACCTTCCTGTTTTTGGGCAACGTCCCGGCTTTCGGTATGGCAGTGATTCTTCTTGTTCTCTTCGCCGTGAAACTGAAATGGGCTCCCATTTCCGGCGGCTATGGTTTTGATATGATTCCCAATTTCAGCTGGAGGTTTATTTCCTCTGTGATTTCTCACTACCAGCTGCCCTTCTGGAGCATTGTCCTGGTTTCCATCGGCGGTCAGGCCGTGGGTATGCGCTCCATGTCTATCTATGAACTTAATGCCGACTATGTCAAGTATGCCCGGTTCCTTGGCATCAAGGATCGCAAGATCGTCGGTTATGTTTTCCGCAACGCCATGCTGCCCCAGGTCACCGGCCTGGCGCTGTCCATCGGCACCATGATCGGCGGCGCTCTGGTCGCTGAGATCATCTTCTCCTATCCCGGTCTTGGCAGCACCATGTACAGCGCCGTGACCGCGGCGGATTATCCCTTGATTTCTGCTACTACTCTGATTATCACCATTATGGTTCTGATAGTGACGTTCCTGCTGGACATCATCTACGGCTTTATCGATCCCAGAGTCAAAGCCGCCCAGTTTGACAGCTAAGGGAGGAATTAAAAATGAAGAATATACTGCGCCAGGTTTTTCATTCCCCCAAATTTGTGGTTGGTTTTGGCATTTTTGTGTTTATCCTTCTGGTCATGCTGATCTATCCCATGTTCAACCCCGGAAACCCTCTGGAAATGATTGGCGTTGGCACCTTCGCATCTCCCGGTACTTACGTTTCCCTGTATGACGCCGTGGGCACCGACACCGAGACGCTGCGCCTTTCCGACGCGGACGATAACCGAATCGCGAAGGCTCTGTCCGCTGAGGACAGGGTTGCCATGGTGGAGTGGTTCACCGCTATGGGCATCGACGTGTCCGGACTGGACATTAACGACACCGACGCGTTGGTGGATTTGTGGAACGACAATTACGAGGTTACCGCCAAGCCTGCCGGCATGACCATGGCAAAGCGGAACTATTACAAGCGCCTGAATAACGCTCTGCTGGAGCTGCGCTCCGCTGACGTGCGGATTATCGCCGATGAGAATGATGAGGGCGATCTGGAAAAGGTGAATTCCATCAGCAAAACCGACTATGTCAACATCCGTGCCGTTGCCAACGTCAAGACTCTGCCGCTGGGCACCGACAACTTCGGCCGCGACGTCCTTAAAGAGCTGGTGTCCGCCTGCGGCACCTCCATCAGAATCGGCCTGATCGCCGGTGCCGTTGCCACAATCATTGGCCTGACCCTGGGCTTGCTGGCCGGTTACTTAGGCGGCTTTGCGGACGACCTGATTATGTTCATCACCAACATTTTCACCGTTATCCCCAGCTTCATCCTGCTGATTTTGATTTCCTATTCCATCGGTCAGGAGCAGCGCGGCGCGGCGGTGGTCGCGTTGGTTATCGGCTTGACAAGCTGGACCTGGACCGCTCGTTCCGTCCGTTCTCAGGTCATCAGCCTGCGCAACCGTGACCACGTCAACCTGAGCAAGCTCTCCGGACACAGCCTGGTTCGCATCGTGCTGACGGATATCCTGCCCTACATTGCTTCCTATGTCGTCATGGCTTTCATTCTTCAGGTTTCCTCCGGCATCCTCAGCGAAGCACAGCTGTCACTGCTGGGTCTTGGCCCCAAGACCACCGAGGTTCCTACGCTGGGTCTGATGATGAACTGGGCCATGCTGTATTCCGCACATACCAACGGTTCCTGGTGGGCTTACTTCCCTGTGATTCTGACCATCACCCTCATCTCTTTCTCTTTGAATCTGATGAACACGGGTCTCGACCAGGTATTCAATCCCACCCTGAGAGACTAAGGAGGACGACGCAATGGGTAAAGTAATGCTGGAGGTCAGAAACCTCAAAACCAAATATGTGACCCGCTTCCACGAGGATGTTTACGCCGTGGACGGCGTCTCCTTCAAAATCGAGGAAGGCAAGTCCCTGGGCATCGCGGGCGAGTCCGGCTGCGGAAAATCCACGCTGGCGCTTTCTATGATGGGCTACTATTTCCCGCCTCTGCACTATATGAGCGGCGATATCGTCATCGACGGCAGAAATATCTCCGGCATGAAGCCGGATGATGTCCGTAAGAGCATCCTCGGCACGGAAATTGCCTACATTCCCCAAGCTGCCATGAACGCCCTGAACCCAACCCAGAGAATCATCCGCTTTATCGAGGACGTGGTGCGGGCACATGACCCCAAGAAAGACAAGAAGCTGATCCGGGAGTTGGCGGAAGCACGGTTTGCGGAACTGGGTCTGCCGCCCGAGGTGCTGGATAAACATGCGGTGGAGCTGTCCGGCGGTATGAAGCAGCGTACCGTCATCGCTGTGTCTACCATTCTGAACCCCAAGGTTCTGATTGCCGACGAACCTTCCTCCGCACTGGACGTGACCTCTCAGAAGATGGTTATCAAGATGATGCGGGAGCTGATGGAAAAGGGCTATATCAAGTCCATGCTGTTCATCACCCACGAGCTGCCTCTGCTCTACAATGTGACCGATGACATCATGGTCATGTACGCCGGACAGATTGTGGAAAAGGGCACTGCGCAAGAAATGGTGTTCGATCCCGTGCATCCGTACTCCCACGGCTTGATGAGCTCCATTCTGGTTCCCGAGGAGGGCACGCGCGGACACAAGCTGACTGCGATTCCCGGTACGCCGCCCAACCTGAAAAAACCGCCTCAGGGCTGTCGTTTTGCCGAGCGGTGCAAGTACGCCCGGCCTGAGTGCCGCTACAGCGCCATCCCCGAAAAGGATCTCGGCGACGGACGTATGTACCGCTGCCTGCTGGGTCAGGATGAATTGAAGGAGGTGTACAGCCATGAGTGATTACGTTCCGAAAACGAAGGATTTCACCAACGCACCGCTTTGCCTGTCCGGCCGCGGGGTAACCAAGGTATTCGGACTTGGCGAAAAGAAAACCGTGGCTGTTGACCATGTGGACTTTGACTTTCACGAGGGCGAGTTCGTCTCCATCGTCGGTGAGTCCGGCTCCGGTAAGACCACCCTGTCCAAAATGCTGCTGGGTCTGCTGAATCAGACGGAAGGGGAGATCCTGTTCCAGGGCAAGCCCCGGGACATTTCCTCCCACAGAAAGAAAAAGGAATACTGGAGAGGCATTCAGGCCGTTTTCCAGGATCCCTTCTCTTCCTTCAATACCTTCAATAAAATTGACACCGTGCTTCTCGACTGCATTAACATGCGCGGCGGCAAGCATCTCCCCAAGGAGAAGAAGATCGAAATGATGACCGAAGCCTGCTCCTTTGTAAACCTGAAGTTCGCGGAGCTGACCAATAAGTATCCCTTCGAGCTCTCCGGCGGCCAGATGCAGCGTCTGATGATCGCCCGTATTTTCCTGCTCAAGCCCAAGATTTTGCTGGCGGACGAGCCGACCTCCATGGTTGACGCCTGCTCCCGCGCCACCATTCTGGATATGCTGCTACAGCTGCGCGATGAGATCGGCATGACCGTTATCTTCATCACCCACGATATTGGCCTGGCGTATTACATTTCCGATACCGTTTATATCATGGAGCATGGCAGGTTTGTGGAATTCGGCAAGGCGGACGAGGTCATCCTCAATCCCAAGGCCGCGTATACCAAGCGCCTGATCAGCGACGTTCCCAAGATTCATGAGGAATGGGATCTGAGCACGGTAGAACTGAAATAGTATCAGCCATTACCGCAGCATTGCGGAAATCTTAGCCCTCAATGCTGCGGTAAGCTCGTATAAGGAGTATGTATTATGGAAATTAAAGCACTGGTTTCCCAAATGACTCTGGAAGAGAAGGCCGGCCTGTGCTCCGGTCTGGATTTTTGGCATACCAAATCCGTCGAGCGTCTGGGAGTTCCCTCCGTGATGGTCAGCGACGGCCCGCATGGTTTGCGCAAGCAGGATGACAAAGGGGATCACCTGGGCATCAATGACAGCATCAAGGCTGTGTGTATGCCGGCAGCCTCCGCCACGGCAGCGTCCTTCGACCGGGATCTGATCCGGAAAATGGGCGAAGCCATCGGCGACAGCTGCCAGCATGAAAAGCTCAGCGTGGTTCTGGGCCCGGCTGTCAATATCAAGCGTTCCCCTCTGTGCGGAAGAAATTTTGAGTATTTTTCTGAGGATCCCTATCTGGCGGGTGAAATGTCTGCCGCCTATATTAACGGTGTGCAGAGCCGCAATGTGGGCACCTCCATCAAGCACTTTGCCGCCAACAATCAGGAGCACCGCCGCATGAGCTCCAGCTCCAACGCCGATGAGCGGACGCTGCGGGAAATCTATTTCCCCGCCTTTGAAACATCCGTGAAAAAGGCGCAGCCGTGGACGGTGATGTGCTCCTACAACCGGATCAACGGCGTCTATGCCTCGGAGGATCCCTGGCTGCTGACCGATGTGCTTCGGAAGGAATGGGGCTTTGAGGGTTATGTGATGTCCGACTGGGGTGCGGTTTCCAACCGTGTTGCCGGCGTTGCCGCCGGGCTGGATCTGGAAATGCCTTCTTCCGGCGGTATCAATGATGCCCGGATCGTGGAAGCGGTTCGCAGCGGCAAGCTGGACGAAAAGCTGGTGGATCAGGCGGTGGAGCGGATTCTCACCATCAACTTCCGCTACCTGGAAAATGCGAAACCCGAAACTCCCTGGGATATGGAAGCCCAGCACCTTCTGAGTGCAGACATTGCTGCGGACTGTATGGTTCTGCTGAAGAATGAGGGAATTCTGCCCCTGAGTCAGGACGAGGAGGCGGCATTTATTGGCGAGTTTGCGGTAAAGCCCCGGTTCCAGGGCGGCGGCAGCTCCCATATCAACTGCTTCAAGACCACCTCTGCGCTGGAAGCGGCGGAGGGAAAAAAGGTGACCTATGCTCGGGGCTACAGCGTTGCGGAGGACGCAGCGACCGATGAAATGATTGCCGAAGCGGTTGCCGCAGCGAAGAAAGCCAAGGTTGCCGTTGTGTTCGCGGGCTTGCCGGATGCTTATGAATCCGAGGGCTATGACCGCAGCCATATGCGTATGCCCGACTGCCAGAACAGACTGATTGAGGCTGTCGCGGAAGTGAACCCCAACACCGTGGTGGTACTCCACAACGGCTCTCCTGTAGAGATGCCCTGGATCGGCAAGGTCAAGGCGGTTCTGGAAGGCTATCTGGGCGGTCAGGCGGTTGGCCTGGCGACGGTTCGCGTGCTCTATGGCGAAGTGAATCCCTCCGGTCATCTGCCGGAGACCTTCCCCGTCAAGCTGTCCGATAACCCCTCCTACCTTTTCTACGGCGGCGAGGGCAACGAGGCGGACTACCGCGAGGGCGTGTTCGTGGGCTACCGCTATTATGATAAGAAGGAAATGGATGTTCTGTTCCCCTTCGGTCACGGCCTGAGCTACACCACCTTTGCCTACTCGAATCTGCGCCTGAACGCGTCGGAGATCACCGACCGGGATACCCTTACCGCCACGGTTACCGTGACGAATACCGGCAGCCGCTTCGGCAAAACCGTTGTCCAGCTCTACGTAGGTGAGAAGCACAGCGAGGTGCTCCGCCCGGTGCGGGAGCTGAAGGGCTTTGATAAGGTTGCTCTCCAGCCCGGGGAAAGCAAGGATGTGACCTTCACACTGGACAAGCGCGCCTTCGCCTACTGGAACGCCCAGATTCACGACTGGCACGTCAAGACAGGCGAGTTTACGATTGAAGTGGGGCAGTCCTCCCGGCACATCGACGTGAGTGCTGCCGTGAATGTTACCTCCACTGTGAGGGTCAAAAAGCACTATACCATGGACACGATTTTCATGGATCTGATGGCAGACCCCAGCGCAGCTGCCGTGATGGCGCCCATGCTGGAGGTCATTAAAAAGACGTTTTCCCCGGACAACGCCGAGAACACAGATGCGGCAAAGGAAGCCATTTCCGACGAGATGAACATGGCGATGATGCAGTATATGCCCCTTCGCGGCGCCCTGAGCTTCGGCGGCGGAATGGTGTCCCAGGAGATGCTGGATCGTCTTCTGGATCAGCTGAACAGTCTTTAATTTCATTTGGGAGGGCCTGTGTAAGGCCCTCCGGCAATCATCATCTTCCATCTGGAGGACTTTTGTCATGCAATATGGTTTTTTTGACAATAAAAGAAAAGAGTATGTAATTGAAACCCCGGCAACTCCCATGCCCTGGATCAACTATCTGGGCAGCCAGGAGTTTTTCTCCCTCATCAGCAATACCGCTGGCGGCTACTGCTTCTACCGTGACGCAAAGCTTCAGCGCATCCTGCGCTACCGCTACAATAATGTCCCGGCAGATGTGGGCGGACGGTTTTTCTACATCAAAGAGGAAGATAAAGCGCCCTGGAGCCCCACCTTCCATCCCGTGGATCGGTCGCTGGACAGTTACCGCTGCCGTCATGGTATGGGCTACACCGTTTTTGAGACGGAGAAGGACGGCCTTTATGCGGAGCTGACTTTTCTCGTACCCATCGGGGAAAATTGCGAGGTGCAGCGCGTCCGCCTGGCCAACCGCTCAGCGGAAACCAAGCGCTTCCGCTTCACCGCTGCCGTAGAGTGGTGCCTGTGGAACACGGTGGATGACACCACCAATTTCCAGCGGAACCTGAACATCGGCGAGCTGGAAGTGGAAGGCAGCGCAATTTATCACAAAACCGAATACCGGGAGCGGCGGAATCACTATGCCTATTACGGCGTGAATGCCCCCATTGCGGGCTACGACACCGACCGGGATCATTTTTTGGGAACCTTTGGGACTTTTGCAAGACCTCAGGCTATTCTGAGTGGAAAGACCGGCGATTTTGTCGCCCACGGCGGCGCACCTATGGCGGGACTGGCGCTGGATGTAACCCTTGCACCCGGCGAAGAAAGGGGATTTGTGTTTGTCCTCGGCTATGGCAAAAATCCCAGAGACCGGAAATTCCTGACTCCCGGCGTCATCCGCAAGGATACCGCCTACCGGGTGCTGAAAAAGTTCTCCACGGATACATCCGTTGAGAATGCCCTGATGAACTGGCGGAATATTGGGACAAGCTGCTGGGCGTCTACACCCTGGAAAGCGGCGACGAGAAGCTCAACCGTATGGTGAACATCTGGCACCAGTACCAGTGCATGGTCACCTTTAATATGAGCCGCAGTGCCAGCTACTTTGAGTCCGGTACCGGACGGGGCATGGGGTTCCGGGACAGCTGCCAGGATTTGCTGGGTTTTGTCCACATGGCGCCGGAGCGTGCCCGGGAACGCATCATCGACATTGCCTCCATCCAGTGGGCGGACGGCTCCACCTATCATCAGTACCAGCCTCTGACAAAACGGGGCAACAACGATGTGGGCAGCGGCTTCAATGATGACCCGCTTTGGCTGGTTGCCTGTACTTACGCTTATATCAGCGAGACGGGGGACCTTTCCATTCTGGAGCATCCCACGCCCTTTGACAATGTCCCCGGCAGCGAAGCGCCCTTGATGGAGCATCTGCGCAGGAGCGTCCGCTACACCATGAACCATAAAGGACCCCACGGCCTTCCCCTGATTGGCAGAGCCGACTGGAACGACTGCCTGAACCTGAACTGCTTCTCGGAAGAACCCGGCGAGAGCTTCCAGACCACCGGCCCTTCGGAAGGCCCTGTGGCGGAATCTGTGTTCATCGGCGGCATGTTCGTCCTCTACGGAAAACAGTATGCCTCGCTGTGCCGGTATGCCGGTCTGGACAACGAGGCGGCGGAGGTGGAAGCAGCGGCGGCGGAAATGGAAGCCGCTGTCAAGACCGCCGGTTGGGACGGAGACTGGTTTGTTCGTGCCTATGATGCTTACGGCAATGCCGTGGGAAGCCATACCTGCGACGAGGGCCAGATTTTCATCGAGCCCCAGGGTATGTGCGTCATGGCCGGCATCGGAACTGACGACGGCAAAGCGGTTCGGGCACTGGACTCCGTGCGGCAGCGGCTGCTGGGCAAATACGGCGTGGAGCTACTGGCACCCTGCTATACCGTTTATCACAAAGAGCTGGGAGAAATTACCAGCTATCCTCCCGGATACAAGGAAAACGGCTCCATTTTCTGCCACAACAACCCTTGGATCAGCATCGCGGAAACCGTTGTGGGCAGAGGAGAGAATGCTTTTGATATCTACCGCAGAACCTGCCCTGTTTATCAGGAGGAACACAGCGACATTCGCCGGGTGGAACCCTATGTCTATGCCCAGACGGTGGCGGCCCGCGCTTCTTACGATGAGGGCGCGGCAAGAAACAGCTGGCTCACTGGCACAGCCGCCTGGACGTTCGTGAATATCAGCCAGTATATTCTGGGTGTGAAACCAACCCCTGCCGGATTGCGAATCGACCCATGCCTGCCCGGAGCGCTGGAGGAGTACTCTGTCCGGCGCCGTTACCGGGGTGCAGCCTACCACATCCACGTGGTTCAGACGGGGACTTACAGCCTGAGCGTGGACGGTGAAAATGTGGCAGGCAATCTGATTCCCATGAAGGACGGGAAGAAAAAGTATCATGTTGAGGTGACAGTATGAGCAAATTTCCAAAGAATTTTCTATGGGGTGTGGCCTGCGCATCTTATCAGTGCGAAGGTGCCTGGAATGAGGATGGAAAAGCCCCCAATATCTGGGACGATTTCTGCCATGACCCCGCTGCCAACAACATCAAAAACCGGGACACCGGCGACATAGCCTGCGACAGCTACCATCGCTACCGGGAGGATGTGGCGCTGATGAAGCAGCTTAATATCAAGGCATACCGCTTCTCCATCAGCTGGGCGAGAGTCATACCTGACGGTGACGGCGAGGTCAACGAACAGGGACTCCGGTTTTACGACAATCTGGTAGATGAATTGATTGCGAGCGGGATTGAGCCGCTGATTACCCTCTACCACTGGGATCTGCCCAGCGCCCTGCAGGATAAGGGCGGCTGGCTGAACCGGGAGATTGCGGACGTTTTTGCACGTTACGCCCGTATCATCGCCCAGCGCTTCAAGGGACGCGTCCGAAACTTTATGACCATCAACGAGCCTCAGTGCATTGCTCAGCTTGGCTATGGAACAGGCATTCACGCCCCCGGCTGGAAGCTGCCGGAGGAGAAGGTGGCTCTGGTTTACCACAACCTTTGCCTTGCCCACAGCGCTGCCCAGCGAGCCATCAAGGAGGTATGCGGCAAGGAAACCCTTGTGGGCGTGGTGCCATGCGGGAGCCTTGCATATCCCGAGAAGGATACCCCGGAGGGAAGGGAAGCGGCCTACCGCGCCAGCTTTGACCTGAAGGTGGGCTGGAGTTTCAACGTTTTCCTTGACAGCCTGATTCTTCACCACTATGACGACAGTGCGTCGGATGCCTTTAAGCGCTTCGCCGCCACCATTGATCCCGGGGACTGGGATATGATGGAAACGCCGGACTATCTTGGCCTGAATATCTATCAGGGCTTCATGGTCAACGAACAGGGCGAGGAAGTCAAGCGCAATCCCGGCTTCCCCCTGACCGCTTGCAAGTGGGGCGTCACGCCGGAAGTGCTGCACTATGGCCCTATGCACATCTACCGCCGCTACGGTCTGCCCATTTACATCACCGAGAACGGCCTGAGCTGCAACGACAAGGTCTATCTGGACGGGAAGGTGCACGACCTTGACCGGATTGATTTCCTGCACCGTTATCTTTTGGAGTTGGGCAAGGCCATCGAGGAAGGAACGCCCATCCGTGGATATCTGCAGTGGAGTTTTCTGGATAACTTTGAATGGAGCTCCGGCTATGACGAGCGCTTCGGCATTGTCTATGTAGATTACCGTACCTGCGAGCGAATTCCCAAGGAATCTGCTGCCTGGTACGCCGATGTCATCGCGACCAACGGTGAGAACTTATAAAGAAGCTGCTTTCTATGAAACGTTCTGATACTATTTCCTGATTAAAATCTTAATTTTAATCAGGAAGGCATCGCCTGAAGGCGCTGCCTGTTTTGTGATTTATAAGGAAAGAAATCACAAAACAGGTCTCATATGAACTCCATGCCCTTCAGGCAATTAAAATCTTTTTTAAAGATTTTAATTGGAGTTCAGTATGAAATCAATAATCCTCTTTTCAGATACACCCTAGCTGCTTCTTCAATGCGGTTATGTCACATTTCAAAGGACAGATTGAAAAAGTCAAGTCAAAGCACGTTTGTTTTAAACGCATTTTCATCAGCGGGATGTATACAGACGGAACAATGTTTGATGGAAAAGAGGATCACGTCTGGATGGACAAATCCGGCTTTGAAGAGTACGCCATTGGTGACGGTGTTTCGTTCGGTGCCGAGGTCTACCGCTATGTAAAACCGGAAATGGAAAATTGATTGACTGCGGACTGCGTAACCCGACAGGCATTCAAAAAATCGAAGCCTATGAGCTACCCAGCGATGACGCGCTGATTATGCAGGAAGTTAAACAGCTTATCTGCGAGACCTGCTTTCTAAGCGAGCAGTGCAATCGCAATTAGACTGTCCTGCAGCCTGTGACTTCGTGAACCTCAATCCTGTCAATAGCAGCCAGGTCACAAATGGTCAAGGGCAAGACGAGCGGCGTACCGCCGCCCTTGACCCTTTGCGCCCTGCCTGCCGGAAAGTAATCAAGGGGCGGTTAAGCCGCCCACTGTAATAGATTTCTACCAGAGCCATAATCAATTTTGCGCATAACTCTTGACACTACCGGCTATTGCGGCACAAGCACCTTCACACAGCTATTCTTCTACATTGCAACCCCCTTCTCATGCTATTGACGCCCACTCCCAATGTGATATAATACGGTTGAGCAAAATGCAGACGCACATCAAGCCCGTGACTTGACAAGCGCCTGCATTTTCCGTTTCTAAAGAAGGGAGCCATGCCATCAGCACAGATCGTCCGCCCACCCACAACTGCACCTTAAAAATTTCATATCGAACCGGAGGGAACAACCAGCTTGGGCCGCAGGAAAAAGCTCATCAACAATTCCGGCATTCCGCAGCACGAAATCGAGCACATCGCCCGGTGCATTCTCCCTGACATCCTCGCCTACTACGAAAGTGAAGAAGGTCAGCGGGAGTTCCGGGAATGGCTGGCTCAGCGTGAAGCGGAAAAGACGGAAGGAAAGGTAGGGAAAAGCAAGTAAGTAACCGCACAGGGTGCCGCCAGCTTGGCGGCACCTTTTCTCATGCATAAGGCACTTCCACTCACGCATTTCGGGGGCAAAAAAGCGGCTGATAGCAAGGCTCCTTGAGCGCTTTTTCGGTTGGGGAATACAATTACCTTCGGATGCTCAAAACAGCCTTCTAAATGCGTGAATCCCCACATTCTGTCCGCCACTCCTTCCGTGTCCCTCTGGAGTATGACATCAGTTCTCAAAGGGATGGTACTCCGTCACATTCCTCAAATACTCCCGAATATCCCCATGGAGCAGCAGATTAACATAGTCAACTGGCGCATTATACACCAGCCACTCCAGTTCACTGCTTTCGTATATATTCCGTGCAACCTCAGCTTCTACCAATGTGCAGTCAATGGCGATCATGCTTCCATCGGCGTATTTGATCTCAACGCGGGCGGTGTCGATATTGAACGCACAGGAAATTACCTTCTTATCCATAACAGTGTCCTCCTAAAGCTGTTTCTTTTTTCTTGGTCCTCTGGGCTTTGATTCTGGTCGCTTGATGACACCGTTTCGAAAATGGGTTTCCTCGAATTTGCCAAAGAAAACAAATAATCCGAACCCGTCTCCCACAGGGAAGATCTGGTTCGGATTATATTGCTTTGGTGCGGGCAACAGGACTCGAACCTGCACGCTTTTGGCAGTGGAACCTAAATCCACCGAGTCTACCAATTCCACCATGCCCGCAAATGAGGAAGTTGAAAATGTAAAGTTGAAAATTGAAAGTTACTGCTTTGCAGACCGAACGATGCTTGTCAGCATTTTGGGGATAGCCAATACTTTGTTTCAGCCGTTTCTTTCAATGCGAAGGGCGCTCCGCCCCAACTTTCCACTTTCCATTTTCAACTTTCAATTGAAAGCTACTGTTTCGCAGACCGAACAATGCTTGTCAGCATTTTGGGGATAGCCAATACTTTGTTTCAGCCGTTTCTTTCAATGCGAAGGGCGCTCCGCCCCAACTTTCCACTTTCCATTTTCAACTTTCAATTGAAAGCTACTGTTTCGCAGACCGAATAATGCTTGTCAGCATTTTTTCAATCTCAATGCAGTCACTGCTGATAGAGAGGTATTCTATTTCCGTGAGATAGTCTGTCGCATGGAGCAGCCGAAGCCAGTACTTTGTTTCGGACGTTTCTTTTAATGCAATGGACATTTTCGACACGAAGTCCGCCCTGCTTTGGCCCTGCTGCGCTTCGCTGATATTAGCGCCAATACTGGTTCCGCTCCGCAGCAGCTGCTTGGAAAGGACATATTCATGTTTCGCATTTTGCAAATGCTGGCACAGCTTTACAATCCGCACCGCAAAGTAAAATGCCTTTTCAGATACCATCTCTCCGTCCTAACTTTCCACTTTCCACTTTCACCTTTCAATTGAAACGTTTCCATTCTATCATTTTCAAAAATTTTTGTCAACTAGCGTCCTGCTTGTTTGTCAAATATGATGAAAAAGTCCTTGACAATGTGCCCCGTTGCAAGTAAAATAACCGTGGTATGGTGTATGTCCCCGGGACTGCCAATTTCGGACAGGGCATATTTCATTTTGCATTACCGGCATTTTGGCCGGGTATCTGCGTTTATCGCCGCATGGCGTTTTTGTTATGATTTCTCCCAATTTTGGGCTTTTCTCAACAATTTCACATGGGGACAAACGCACACCCCCGGTCGCAATTTTTAGGAAGGAGGTGTGCTGCAAGAATTATGGGTTGGATTATTGGTATCATTACAACCATCCTGGGCATTGCTGCGGGCTTTGGCGGCGGTGTGCTGTACCGCAAGCGGGTTGCCGAGCGTGCCATCGGCTCCGCTGAGGAGGAGGCAACACGGCTTGTCAACGAGGCCATCCGCACCGGCGAAAACCGGAAGAAGGAAATGCTGCTGGAAGCCAAGGATGAAATTCATAAATCTCGAGCAGAACACGACAAGGAAGTCAAAGAGCGCCGGGCGGAGCTGACCAAGCAGGAGCGCCGTCTGGAACAGAAGGAATCTACCCTGGACAAGAAGACCGAAGCCTTTGAACGCAAAGAGGACGAGCTGAACCGCCGTCTGGCAAACGTTCAGCAGACCCAGGCACAGGCCGACGAAATCCGTGACCAGCAGATGGAAACCCTGGAGAAAATCTCCGGCCTGACCCAAGAGCAGGCGAAGCAGTTTTTGCTGGACTCCATCGAGCAGGACGTGCGCCATGACGCTGCCCAGAAGATTAAGGAAATCGAGCAGCAGCTCAAGGACGAGGCCGAAGAAAAAGGCCGGGAAATCATCGCAACCGCCATCCAGCGCTGCGCCGCCGACCACGCCGCCGAGACCACCGTTTCTGTGGTCACGCTGCCCAACGATGAGATGAAGGGCAGAATCATCGGTCGGGAAGGCCGCAACATCCGCACCCTGGAAACCATTACCGGTGTTGACCTTATCATCGACGATACCCCCGAAGCCATTACCGTCAGCTCCTTTGACCCGGTGCGCCGGGAGGTTGCCCGGTTGGCTCTGGAAAAGCTGATTGTGGACGGTCGTATTCATCCCACCCGCATTGAGGACATGGTGGAAAAGGCTCGCAAAGAGGTTGACCGCACCATCCGCGAGGAGGGCGAGCGCGCCTGCTACGAGACCGGCGTTCATAACCTGAATCCTGAACTCATCAAGATTCTGGGTCGCCAGAAGTACCGTACTTCCTATGGACAGAATGTGCTGAACCACTCCATTGAGGTTGCCCACATTGCCGGCCTGATGGCCGCAGAGCTGGGCGTGGATGTGGCAATGGCAAAGCGGGCAGGTCTGCTGCATGACCTGGGCAAGTCCATCGACCATGAGGTGGAGGGCAGCCATGTGCAGCTGGGTGCTGACCTGGCACGGAAGTTCAAGGAGAACCCGGTGATTGTCAACGCCATCGAGGCGCACCACGGCGACGTGGAGCCTAAGACCGTGATTGCCGTGCTGGTGCAGGCCGCCGATGCCATCTCCGCTGCCCGTCCCGGCGCACGCCGTGAAAACGTGGAGAACTACATCCGCCGCTTGCAGAAGCTGGAGGAGCTGACCGGCTCCTATCCCGGCGTAGAGAAGGCATATGCAATCCAGGCCGGCCGTGAGGTGCGGATTATGGTCAAGCCCGAGGAAGTCAGCGAGGACAACATGATTCTGCTGGCACGGGATGTGGCAAAGAAGATCGAAGCCGAGCTGGAATACCCCGGTCAGATTAAGGTCAATGTGATTCGGGAAACCAAGGCTGTGGAATACGCAAAGTAAGGAAGATGCCCGTGGCTTGCGCCACGGGCGTTTTTTATGGTGCTGCGTGCCCGGTTTATTGGAAGGAAATCGGTTTGCCGGCAAGCTGTAGCTGCTGTGCCAGCGCGGCGGCATCCAGCTCTACCATGCGGCTGCGCTTACAGCCCAGTGCCACAATGCGGTGAACCTTATCCTGCCGCAGAGGAACCACACGCAGGTCGGGGGTGTCCAGTGCTGGGGTCTGCGCCACAATGCAGATGCCGATGTTGTTTCGCACCAGCGACAGCAGCGCCCCATCCTCATCCGCCTCGGCAGCGATTTTTAAGGAGCAGTTAAGGTCATGGAAAATGGAGGCGTATAGCCGGTAAAAATAGCCGTTGCGGGTGTGGATGACAAAGGTTTGTTGCAGCAAATCCTCTGGATACAGCACTGTCCGTCCGGCCAGCGGGTGGGACGGGTGCATACACACCACCAGGGGCTGCTCGAACAGTGGGAAATAGGAGATGTCGGAATACCGCGCCGAGGGGGAGCAGAGAATCAGATCCAGTTGGTCATTTTCCAGCATATCCTGCAAGTCGTTGGAGACGGCACGGCGAATTTGCACCAGGCTGCCGGGATTCCGCTGCTGATACAGCCGCACAAATGCTGGCAGCAGGTCGCTTTCAACAGCAGCTATGCACCCCAGATGCAGCGTCTCCCGCTGCATGGCGGCACGGATGCCCTGCTCCAAGTGATGCAGCCCCTCCTGGGCATAGGGAATAAACAGCTTTCCCTGTGCGGTTAAACAGATGCTGCGTCCGCTTTTTGCAAACAACGGAAACCCCAGGTCACGTTCCAGATGCCCAATGGCCTTGGAAAGCGTGGGCTGCGTGATTCCCAGCCGCTCTGAGGCACGGCGGTAATTGAGCACCTGGGACAGCTCCAAAAAATATTCCAGCTGTTTCGTGTTCATGCAAATTCCCTCCCGGATACATTGATAGCCAATGGCTATGGTTCTATGCGCAGTATAATCTTGAAAGATGGAAAAATCAAGTATATTATGAAGTTATCATCAAGAAAAGGAGAATAAATCATGAAGAAATATCTATCCCTGATTCTCGTGCTTGCCATGGTTCTGTGCATGGCTGCCTATGGTGCAGCGCCTGCGCAGGCCACCCAAGCCGGAACATACACCCCCGGCACCTACACCGGCGTTGGGGCGGGCAAGAATGGTGACATCACGGTAGAGGTCACCTTCTCCGCAGAAAAAATTGAGCGCATTACCGTTGTCTCTCATTCCGAAACCCCCAGCCTGAGTGACGCGGCCATTGCCAACATCCCCACGCAGATTGTGGAATCCCAGAGCCTGGGTGTGGATGCCGTTTCCGGCGCAACCTACACCAGCAACGGTATTGTGGAAGCGGTAGCCGACGCTGTCAAGCAGGCAGGCGGCGACGTGGAAGCCCTGAAAAATGTGCAGATTGCAGCCGGTGAACACGTTGAGGAAGAACTGACCACCGATGTGGTGGTGGTGGGCGGCGGCGGTGCCGGTATGAGCGCCGCAGTCCGTCTGGCGGAGCTGGGGCAGCAGGTCATTCTGTTTGAGAAGGCCTCCTTCCTGGGCGGTGCCATTTCCGTTTCCGGCGGCAACCAGGTGATTATGGGTTCCCAGCTCCAGGCGGACAATGGCGTGGAGGACGACAGCGTAGAATCCATGGTGGCTGACTTCCAGGCCAACGGCGCAAACAAGAACAACGAAGAAATCCTGACCCTGTTTGCCGAAAATGTGGGCGCTGCCACCGACTGGCTGGTTGCCTCCTGCGGCATCGAGTTTGATGCCGGTCTGCATCAGCTGGGCGAGTACAGCCACAACCGTGAGCTGGCCTACACCGGCGGCGGCGCAGGCTTTGCCGAGAGAATGCGCAAGGCGGTGGAGCGCAGCGGCGCAACCGTGTACCTGAGCACCAAGGTGGAGTCCCTGCTGGTGGAGGACGGCGCTGTGGTGGGCGTGAAAGCAGTTTCCACCGACGGCACCAAGGAATACACCGTCCATGCTGCCAATGTGGTGCTGGCCACCGGCGGCTACGGCAACAACAAGGATATGCTCACCGATGAAATGAAGTCCGCACTCTACTACGGCCCCTCCACCTCCACCGGTGACGGCATCCGCATGGCCGAGGCCGTGAATGCCCAGACCGCCAACATGGAGTATGGCAAGCGCTATCCCAACGGCATCGAGGTGGATACCGGCATTGCCAAGTCCACCATTGCCGGCAACATCGTGGGCTGGACCATGAGCGCCATTCTGGTCAATGCCGATGGCAACCGGGTGGTCAACGAGAAGGCCAGCAACCGCACCATCCTGGAAGAAGAATTGCAGCAGCCCGGCGGTATGCTGTACCTGCTGCTGGACTCCGAGACCTTTGAGGTCTGGAAGACCAAGCTGGCTCCCGCCGGAATCTCCGAAGGCGACATTGAAAAGTATCTGGCTGCCAACGGCACCACCACCCCCGTCTTTGCCCACGGCGAGACGTTGGAGGAGACCGCTGCTGCCGCCGGTGTGAATGCCGAGAATCTGGCTGCCACCGTGGAGAAGTACAATTCCTTTGTGGAAAAGGGCGAGGATGCAGACTTTGGCAGAAATGCCAGCTATCTGACCATGAAGATTGGCGCAGGCCCCTACTATCTGATTGAGCAGAAGCCCCGCTTCGCCACCACCATGGGCGGCCTGGTGGTCAACACCAATATGCAGGTGCTGAACCAGGACGGAAACGCCATTTCCGGCCTGTACGCCGCCGGTGAGACTTGCGGTCAGGTCATGGGTGACGACTCCCCCTCCGGTGCCAACAACGCCTGGGCCATCACCTCCGGCAAGCTGGCAGCCGATGCCATTGCCGCCAAGTAAGGCACGCGCCTTGCATCATCCCTCATAAACTGGCATATCCCCCGGTAGAACTACTGCCGGGGGATTTCAAACTATCTAAAAAACCTTTTTGGGGTTCAGACAAATATTTGCAGTCTGCTGCGTGCATAACTTGCTCATCATAGTGCTTTGAAAAAGAGCGCCTATTGCTCGATGATGATAGAAAAATGTTGTATGCACTGATATTTTATAAATTTCAATTTTCTATGTTATTTATCCTGTTTTTTCTTGCAATTGGTCATATCTTGTGCTATGCTGTCACTGGTGCTACCAGTACCCCGGTAGGCGGTTCCCTCGAATCTTTTCGGGGGTGATATACTTCTTTTGCCCCCAATCGTAACGAGAGGGGGGGTGACGGTTATGGATGTTACATGGGAAGAAATCTTCCAGTTTTGTACGCTCATTGTCGCTGTCATTAACCTGGTTCTCCAGGCGAACAACAACAAAAAGAAGTAACTGCCTAAGCTCCCCAGCTCACAGTTACTTCTTTTAACAACGTTGGGGGAACCGACCTACTGGTAGCACCCCTTTGTACTTATACTATATCCCATTCTTGCCCTTTTGTCAACTATTCCGTTCTACAGGAGCGCAGCTTCATAGAAAGTATTCTTGACAAATCTCGTTTCAGGTACACGCCTCGGCAAAAAATGATTTCATTTTTTCGCCGTCCAAAGGCGGCAAACGCTGCAAAGCTTTTTTGACACGCTGACTCCCCCGTGCCCAGCGGCACGGGGGATTTGTCATTCCGTCAATTCCACGCGGTCAATAATCTCATAACCGGATTCCAGCACCCGGGAAAATTCAATGCGGGATATTTGCGCTGAAAACGGCGTAAAATGCCCGGACATTTCGCCGCATATCCGGTGCAAATCCAGGTTTGGCTCATAGAGCAATGTGGTATGGGGATACCACCGGTCTGCCTGTGTCCATGGGTTGAGGAAATCGTTATATTCTTCTGCGATGCGCCGGTGCAGGACTTCCAATGCGCCGGATTTCTCCGGCGATGCCACAATAATCGATGAAGCATCCAAAACCTCAATCTTTTCATACCGTACCG
>ERZ838577.1203-NODE-1203-length-36194-cov-33.687291_pt1 | contig 36194 bp, 30 predicted proteins | sample MGYA00519682_ERZ838577 | MGnify/ENA primary metagenome ERZ838577 (study PRJEB31850, sample SAMEA3708838) | human gut metagenome | biome: human gut; feature: human-associated habitat; material: faeces | place: China | collected 2014 ...
GCCACATGATCTTCGGCATGACGGGCCGCCAGTGCCAGACCACCATCGCCGCCGGCAAGACGCTCATGCTCGACCGCCAGCTCGTCGGCATCGACGAGAAGGCCGAGAACGCCCACATCCTGGAGGCCGCGAAGAAGCTCTGGGGCAGCCTCAACCACTGCGAGTATTAAGGAAACATTACATAGGAGGAACAACGATGTCTGAGAAAATGTATCCCATTCCGTTCGCGTCCCTGATGAACTGGGTCGTGACCGAGTACGCCCAGAGCGGCGACATCTTCGGCGTCCACAAGAAGTATGAGGCCACGGGCAAGAGCCTGCCCATCTTCGGTGAGCGCATCGAAACGCCCTTTGGCCCCGCCGCCGGCCCCAACAGCCAGCTCGCGCAGAACATCATCGCCGCCTACTTCGCCGGCGCCCGCTTCTTTGAGGTCAAGACCGTACAGAAGATGGACGGCGCCGAGCTCGCCGCCTGCGTGCCCCGTCCCTGCATCCTCGCCGCCGACGAGGGTTACAATCAGGAGTGGTCCACCGAGCTGACCGTGGCGCAGGCGCAGGACGAGTACATCAAGGCCTGGTGCGCGCTCAAGGTCATCAGCAAGGTCTACGGTCTCGGCGATCCCGACGGGTTCGTGTTCAATATGTCCGTCGGCTACGACCTCGAGGGCATCAAGGGCCGCAAGGTCAACAGCTACATCGACAACATGATGGACGCGAGCAAGACCGCGCAGTTCAAGGAATGCAAGAAGGTCCTCGCCGAGCTGTTCCCCGCCGAGCGCGATTTCATCGCGCACATCTCCCCGCGCGTGTCCCGCTCCGTCACCGTCTCCACGCTCCACGGCTGCCCGCCGCAGGAGATCGAGCGCATCGCAAGCTATCTGCTCACGAAGAAGCACCTGCACACCTTCGTCAAGTGCAACCCCACCATCCTCGGCTACAAGACCGCCCGCAGCATTCTCGACTCCATGGGCTACGACTACATCGTGTTCGACGAGCATCACTTCAACGAGGATCTCCAGTGGGAGGACGCGGTGCCCATGTTCGAGCGTCTGCAGAAGCTCGCAGACAAGGAGGGTCTGGAGTTCGGTCTCAAGCTCTCCAACACCTTCCCCGTGGACACCACGCGCGGCGAGCTGCCGAACGACGAGATGTATATGTCCGGCCGCAGCCTCTTCCCGCTGACCATCGAGATGTGCAGCCGCATCTCCCGCGCGTTCGGCGGCAAGATGCGTATCTCCTTCGCCGGCGGCGCGGAATACTTCAACTGCGATAAGCTCTTTGCCGCGGGCATCTGGCCCATCACCGTCGCCACCACCATTCTCAAGCCGGGCGGCTACAACCGCCTGCTCCAGATGGTCGAGAAGGTCGAGCCGATGGAGTACCGCGCCTTCGCCGGCACCGACTCCGCTGCCATCTCCGACCTCGCCGCCTCCGCCCGCACGAATTACCATCACCTCAAGCCCATCAAGCCCCTGCCCAGCCGCAAGTCCACCGAGCAGGTGCCCTGGCTCGACTGCTTCATCGCGCCCTGCAAGGGCGGCTGCCCCATCGAGCAGGACATTCCCGAGTACCTCGAGCTGTGCCGCAAGGGTCTTTACGGCCCCGCGCTCAAGCTCATCACCGAAAAGAACGCCCTGCCCTTCATCACCGGCACCATCTGCGCGCACCGCTGCCAGGGCAAGTGCTCCCGCAATTTCTATGAGGAGAGCGTCCATATCCGCGACACCAAGCTCCTCGCCGCGCAGAAGGGCTACAATGCCCTGATGGCGTCCATCAAGCTGCCCGAGCGCGTCGAGGGCAAGCGCGTCGCCATCATCGGCGGCGGACCGACCGGTATCGCCGCGGCGTACTTCTGCGGCCGCGCCGGCATCGAGACCACCATCTTCGAGCGTGAGCGCAAGCTCGGCGGCGTGCCGCGCTACGTCATTCCCGCCTTCCGCATTTCCGACGAGGCCATCGACAAGGACATCGCCTTGATGATGAGCTACGGCGTTGAGGTCAAGTGCGGCAAGAGCGCCCCCTCCGTCGCGGAGCTGAAGGAAATGGGCTACACCCATATTCTTCTCGCCACCGGCGCGTGGAAGGCCGGCAAGCTCGACATCGAGGGCAACGTGCAGGGCGTCATCGAGTGGATGAAGAAGGAAAAGAAGCAGGTCAAGCCCAACCTCTCCGGCAACATCGTGGTCGTCGGCGCGGGCAACACCGCCATGGACGCCGCCCGCGTCGCCAAGCGCATGGGCGCGCACGCCACCATTCTCTACCGCCGCACCAAGAAGTTCATGCCCGCCGACGAGCACGAGCTGCAGCTCGCTATCGACGAGGGCGTGGAGTTCATCGAACTGGCCGCTCCCGTCAAGCAGGCCAAGGGTATGCTGCTGTGCGACAAGATGGTGCTCGGCGAGCCCGACGAGACCGGCCGCCGCAGCCCCGTGAAGTCCGGCGAGCGGTTCTCCATCCCCTGCGACCTCGTGCTCTCCGCCGTCGGCGAGCAGGTCGATTCCGACCTCATGGCCGCAAACGGCATCGAGATGGAGCGCAAGGGGCCCGCGTTTGAGACCAATGTCGAGGGCGTATACTGCGCGGGCGACGCGCACCGCGGCCCCGCGACGGTGGTCGAGGGCATTGCCGACGCCGCGCGCTTTGCCGAAGCCGTGATCGGCGCGCCCTACGAGTACGAGATCCCCGCGCAGGCGTTCATCACCGAGTCCGACGCCATCGCCAAGCACGGCATCCTCAAGATGTCCGGCAAGTGCGAGGGCGAGCGCTGCCTGCAGTGCTCCACCGTCTGCGAGAACTGCGTGGACTCCTGCCCGAACCGCGCGAACGTCGCGGTCGTCATGCCCGACGAGAGCCACCAGATCATCCACGTCGACAAGATGTGCAACGAGTGCGGCAACTGCACGCAGTTCTGCCCCTACGCCAGCGAGCCCTGCCACGACAAGTTCACCCTCTTCCAGACGGCGGAGGATATGGCGGAGAGCAAAAACCCCGGCGTCCTCTTCCTCGACGCCGACCACGTCCGCGTCCGCATGGCGGAGGAGCGCGACTACGATCTCACCACCTCCGACAACGATCTGCCGGTGGATATTGAGGCGCTGATCTTCACCATTCGCGACAAGTACAGCTATCTGTTCGCGTAAGCGAAGGAGAAGCATAAAAGCATAAAAGAAAGCCGCCCAAACGGGCGGCTTTCCTAATTGTGCGGTTTTTTACTTGGCGGGAACGGTCAGGATCTGGCCGATGTAGATGATGTACGGATCGGCGAGCTTGTTGGCCTCGGCCAGCTTGGTGTAGAGCGTGCCGGTGCCGTAGAGCTTGTAGGCGATATTCCACAGGCAGTCGCCCGCGACGACGGTGTAGGTATCGCCCTCGGTCACGGTGGTATCGCGGCCGGCGATGACCTTTTCGCTTTCGTTCGTCGGGACATCAGAAACAGCGGTCTTGATGGTGATGCGGCCCTGCGGGGCGGCATACTGCTCGCCGACCACGCCGCCGAGATTATTGACGATATAGTTGATGAGGACCTGGTTGTCGATCATCACGCCGTCCTTGAGGAGCTTGACGTTCTTGGTGCCGAACATGGTGTAGCCGTCGCCGGCATCCTTGAGCATGTAGTTATGGGAGGCGAGGGTGTAGGTCTTGTTGACGTCGAGGGGCTGACCGCCGACCATGATGTCGGACACACGGTACGCGCCGTCGACCTTGACGAACTCAGACTTATCGTTCTTCACCACGGAGCTGGGAATGTCCGCATTGATGGTGTAGGTCAGGCCGGAAACCTGCAGGAAGCCGCCGCTCTCGCCGGGATAGGCCGCGGAGCCGAGCTCCAGAGCGTCCTTGATCTGCTGACCGGTGACCTCAACGAGGCAGGCCTCGTTGCCGAAGGGATGGACCTTGATGATATCGCCGTAGGTGATGTCGCCGACCTTGATGTTGTCGCGCACGCCGCCGCCGTTGACGAAGGCGATGTCAGCGCCCAGCAGGATGCGGTAGGCGTCCGCGCACAGGTCGCCGAGGTTGGTCTCGGCATTGCGGACCGCGCGCTTGCCGTCCGCGCCGTTGATGGTCAGCTCCACGCTGGTCTTGGCAACGACCTGCTTCTGCAGGGCGTCGAACTTATCGGTGATGGTCTGGATATAGGCCGCCGCCTCGGCGTCGGGCTCGACCGTGTTCAGATCAACGTTCTCGTGGGTGATGGTACCGTCGGCCTTAATGATGATCTTGCCGACGTTGGCGAGCTTGGTGCCGGTCTGCTCAAAGACGACCTCCTTGCCGGACTTATCCTTGATCGTTTCGGAGAAGGTGGAGTGGGAGTGACCGTCGATGAAGGCGTCAAAGCCGGTGGTGTTGGCAATGACTTCCTTGCTCGTCCAGGGAGAGGACTGCTCGTCGATGCCGAGATGGCCGAGGCCGATGACATAATCGGCGCCCGCGGCCTTGGCCGCATCGATGGCCTTCTGCACCGCATTGTAGAGGTCAGCGCCGTTGTTGCCCTCGCAGAAGCCGAAGATGTAGTTGCCGTTGGCGTCCTGGAAGTAGGTGGGGGTGGACTTGGTGAAGGTCTCCGGCGTGCAGATGCCGACGAACGCGACCTTCACGCCCTTGACCTCGAAGATCTTATAAGCGTCGAAGTAGGGCTTGCCGTCCTTGCCGGTGAAGTTGGCGGAGAGATACGGGTACTTGGCCAGATCCTTGGCAATGTGCAGGAACTGATCCATGCCGTAATCGAACTCATGGTTGCCGGGAACGGCCGCATCGTACTTGATGTAGTTCATGATGTCAACGATATACTCGCCCTTGGAGAGCGTACCGATGACATCGCCCTGAACATGGTCGCCCGCGTCAACGAGCAGATCCGCGCTCTTGTGCAGCGTTGCGACCTTGGCATAGGCCTCATAGCCGCAGTGGACGTCGTTGGTGTGCAGGATGGTGATATCTTCCTTGGGTGCGGCGGCGTTGACCGTCACGGCCAGGGAGAAGACCATCGCCAGTGTCAGCAGCAGGGACAAAAACTTGCGCATAGCTTTTTTCCTCCTGAAAATTTTTGCCGGAGCGCTTGTCCGTATCGGGCGCACAGCTTCGGCAGGATATGTTTATTGTATCTTCTTTTCCGCTTTTTCACAAGCCGCATTCTCTCGCCATAATCACAGATTTTCACCGCGCTTTCTTGTCGCTTTTGCCGATTTCTCTTTTTCTGTGGAAATCGCGGCAAAAACGTGCTATGGTAAAGGTGTATGAATATTTTTCAGACAAAGGAGCTGAATGGATATGAAAAAACTGCTCAGGGGCGGCTTTGTCGTCACGCCCCGCGGCTCCCGCCGCGCGGACGTCCTGCTCGACGGCGAGAAGATCGCGCAGGTCGGCCACATCTCCCCCGCTGAGGCAAAAAGCGCCGAGGTGACGGACGTTTCCGGCTGCTACCTCTTCCCCGGCTTCATCGACGCGCACACGCACTTTGATCTCGACGTGTGCAACACGACCACCGCCGACGATCTCGCGTCCGGCACCCGCAGCGCCATCCGCGGCGGCACGACCACCATCATCGACTTCGCCTGCCCGAACAAGGGCGAGACGCTTGCCTACGGTCTTGATCTCTGGCACAAAAAGGCCGACGGCAAATGCTCGTGCGACTACGGCTTCCACATGACCATCGACGACTGGAACGAGGGCATCGAGGGCGAGCTGGACGATATGTTCGCCGCAGGCATCACGTCCTTCAAGATGTACCTCACCTACCCCGCCATGATGATTGGCGACGGCGCGGTGTATTCCGCGCTCAAGGCGCTGAAAAAGCGCGGCGGCATCGCGGGCGTCCACTGCGAGAACGCCGGTGTGATCGACGCGCGCATTGCCGAGCTCAAGGCCGCCGGACGCGCGGCGGACGTTTCCGCCCACCCCGAGGCAAGGCCCGACTATCTCGAGGCCGAGGCGGTCGCGCGGCTGCTGCGCATCGCCGAGGCGGCGGACGCGCCGGTGGTCATCGTCCACCTGACCAACCGCGAGGCGCTCGACGAGGTCGCCTTTGCCCGCGCCCGCGGGCAGAGGGTCTATGTCGAGACCTGCCCGCAGTACCTTGCCCTCGACGACGGCGTGTACTACGACGCCAACTGGTCCATGGCCGCGCGCTATGTCTGCGCGCCGCCCATCCGCGCCAAGGAAAATCAGCGCGCGCTCTGGCGCGGTCTGCGCCGCGGTGAGATCCAGACCATCTCCACCGACCACTGCTCCTTTACGCTTGCGCAAAAGGACATGGGCCGCGAGGACTTCACGAAGATCCCCGGCGGTCTGCCCGGCGTGGAGACGCGCGGCGAGGTCGTCTACACCCGCGGCGTCGCCGCGGGCAGAATGACCGTCGCCGGAATGTGCCGCGCCCTGTGCGAAAATCCCGCGAAGCTCTACGGGCTCTATCCCCGCAAGGGCGTCATCGCCGCGGGCTCCGACGCGGACATCGTGGTCTACGATCCCAGGGCCAGCCACATCCTCTCCGCGCGCGACATGGTCACAAAGGCCGGCTACACGCCCTTTGAGGGTCTGCGCACCGAGGGCGGCATCGCTAAGGTCTACCTGCGCGGCAGCCTGATGGTCGAGGACGGCAGGATCGTCGGCGGCCCCGAGGGTCAATACCTCCGCCGCGGGCTCTGCACCCTCTGAGCAAAACAAGAGAAGAAAAGAGGAACGCTTCCATGAACCTTCGTACCATTCTGTTTTCGCAGTATCCCGCGCTGTTCCTGCTCGCGGTGCTGTTTCTGATCGCGCACCTGCGCGTGCGCAAGACCTCCGCGGTCAAGTCGGTGCTGTGGGTCATTCTCTTCGGCGCGGCACTCGCCGCGTCGGTGGTGTGCTGCTTCCTCGGCATCCAGGCCGAGCTGTGGACGCTCAAAACGCTCATCACCCTCGGCTTCTGGAGCTGGTTCGGCGTGGGTCTCGTGCTGCTCTTCCTCGTGCTGCGCGTCGTGCACGGCGTGGAAAAGCGCTCCAGCCGGCGCAGGCTCGACAAGGCCATGAAGCAGGCGGAGAAGCAGAAGGAAGAGGAGGTCTCCCGCGCCCGCGCCGAGGGCGCCGCCGCCGAGCGCGAGCGCGCCGAGGCTGAGGCCGCCGCGCGGGCAGAGGAAGCCGCTCGGGAAGAAGCCGCCCGTGCCGCGGCGGAAGCGGCTGCCGCGCAGGAAACGCAGGACACTCCTGCCCCGGAAGCCGAAGAAAGTGAGGTCTGAATATGGCAGTAGAACATTCCGTCTCCAAGCGCGTGATCTATTTTGATATTCTTCGCGTTGTGGCGATCTTCGCTGTTGTCGCCGTTCACATTTCAGCGCAGCATTGGCTTGATGTCGATGTCAGCTCACGCGCATGGTTCGCCTTTAATCTGTACTGCACTACAGGCAAGTGGTCGGTTCCCATTTTCGTCATGATCAGCGGCGCGCTGTTTTTAGGCCGCGATACCACGATCCGCACCATACTGAAAAAGAATGTGTTGCGCATGGCCGGCGTATTCGTTTTCTGGTCGGGCTGCTACGCACTCATCAGCCTCATTTTTCGCCGCAGCCCGCTCTTTGATGTCTTTTCGCAATTCATCACAGGACATTATCACCTGTGGTTCCTCTACATGATCGTGGGATTGTATCTGCTCATCCCGCTGCTGCGTCCTATTGTTCAAAACGAAACGCTCACGCGGTACTTCCTCCTGTTGGCGCTTGTCTTCACCTTTCTTCTGCCTCAGCTTGCCCTGTTCTGCTCTTTTGTCTCGCCTCGGGTAAGCACGGTCATCACCACGGTAATCATGTACACTTACTGCTATTTTCCGCTCGGCCTTACCGTTTATTTTGTCGGCGGATACTATCTCAGCCGGAGGGAGTTCAGCCGCAGGGAGGAGATCATACTCTACTGCATCGGTGTCGCGGGGCTTCTTTTCTCTATATTCGCACCGGTCATTCACGCCAAGGCGCAGGGTGCGCCCAGTGGAATTTTTTATAACTATAATTCAATCAATGTCCTGTTCACCAGTGTTCCCATCTTCGTCTTTGCCAAGCAGCACCTGAATTTTCCGCACATAGGAGAACGGGCATACGCCATTCTCCGCAAGCTGTCAAAGTACAGCTTCGGTGTCTACCTTGTTCATCCGATGGTCATTGAGCTACTACAACATTTCGGCATCGACACCTTCTTCTGCAACGCCTTTTTCTCCGTGCCGCTGCTCGCGGTCTTTGTGTTCGCGGTCTCCACGGCGATCTCCGCGCTGCTGAGCCGGGTCCCCATCGTCAACAAATACTTCGTCTGAGCGCAAGAGGAGCGCGGGCCAACGGTCCGCGCTCCTGTGTTCGTTCACTTTTTTCTTGCTGCGACAAAGAGGTTCGGCGGCGCGGGAAACAGGTTTTCGGTCTCCAGCACCTCAAAGCCAGCCGCGGCGATGGACGCCTCCAGCGTGTGCATACGGTCAAACGACACATAGGGCATTTTCCCCGTGTGGCTGCGCCACCACTTGCGAACGCCCTCGCGTGTGAGCCGCTCGCCCAGGCAGTCCGTCGCCGAAAGGAACATTCCCTCCGGCCGCAGCAGCTCACGGATGCGCGCGAGCACCTCCGCGCGGTTTTCGAGGTAGAGCAGCACATTGCAGGCCACCACCGCGTCAAAGCTGTCGGGCCGCAGGCTATCGTCAAAGAGATCCATGCACGAAACGCTGACATTGCCGACCCCCTGCTCTGCTATTTTTTCCTTCAGATGCCGCACCATCTCGTCCGAAATGTCAATGGCGCACACCTCGGCGGCCATCTGCGCGACCGGCAGCGTGACAAGTCCCGTGCCGCAGGCGAAATCCAGCACACGGTCGTTCGGCGTGAGATAGGGGCGGATGCACTCCGCCGTTTTGCGGTAGGCGTCCGCATACGCCGCTCCCGATTGCCCGTCATAATGCTGCGAGCGGCGGTTCCAAAACTCGCGCGGCGCTATTTTTTCTCTCATTTTGTTTTGATCCCGCGCTTGGCAAACTCCTCGACCAACAGGTCAAGGTCGTTCGGCAGGCTCATCGGCTCGCCGCAGAACTTGATGGCGTTGGCAACATCCTTGAGGCCGTTGCCGGTGACGACGGAGACGACCGTGTCGTTCGCGCCGAGCACGCCCTGCTCGCAGAGCTTCTTCACGCCCGCCGTGCCGGTCACGCCCGCCGGCTCGCCGAACACGCCGCAGGTGGTGCCGAGCAGCTTCTGCGCCGCCATGATCTCCTCGTCGGTCACGTTGACCACGATGCCGTTGGACTCACGGATCGCCATGAGCGCCTTGTCCGCGTTGCGCGGCACGCCGACGGCGATGGAGTCAGCGAGGGTGTTCTCCTCCATCGGCTCCCAGGGCTTATTCTCCGCGATGGCGCGGTTGATGGGGTGGCAGCCCTCCGCCTGTGCGGAGATCAGGCGCGGCAGCTTGTCGATAAAGCCGATGGCGTAGAGGTCCTTGAGACCCTTCCACACGCCCGCGATGGTGCAGCCGTCGCCGACGGAGATGGCGAGGTAGTCGGGCATCTTCCAGCCGAGCTGCTCGGCAATCTCGAGCGAGACAGTCTTCTTGCCCTCGGAGAGGTAGGGGTTGATGGCGGCGTTGCGGTTGTACCAGCCCCACTTGTCGATGGCCTTCTTGCTCAGCTCGAAGGTCTCCTCATAGTTGCCCTGCACGGAAATGACGTTCGCGCCGAAGGTCATCAGCTGCGCGACCTTGCCCTTGGGGGCGCGGGAGGGAACGAAGATGAAGGTCTTGAGACCCGCGGCGGCGGCGTTGCCTGCCAGCGACGAGGCCGCGTTGCCCGTGGACGAGCAGGCGATGATCTCCGCGCCCGCCTCCTTCGCCTTGGCGACCGCCATAGCGGAGGCACGGTCCTTGAGGGACGCGGTGGGGTTCTGGCCGTCGTCCTTCACCCACAGCTTCTTGAGGCCGAGGAGCTTCGCAAGACGGTCCTCCTCGTAGAGCGGGCTCCAGCCCACGCGCAGGGGCGTGTCGGGCGTGGTCTCCTCCACGGGCAGCAGCTCGCGGTAGCGCCACATCGTGTTCGGGCGGCTCTTGAGCTTTTCCTTGGTGAGATTGGCCTTGATGTAATCGTAATCGTAGATGATGTCGAGGATACCGCCGCACTCGCAGTTGGTGAGGTTGGGCACGGCCTCGTATTCCTTGCCGCACTTGACGCAGCGCGCGCATTTCACATTTTTCAGCATAATAATTTCTCCTAAAACGGAAGATTGAAAATGGTCTCGAATCCCGCAGCAAAAGCAATCGCTTCGTAACCCCGCCGCAGCAACGGCTGAGGAGACATATACCTGCACGGGCGCAGACGCCGCTCAAAAGGGGATATCTCTTACCGTAAGAGATATCCCCTTTTGGAAACCCCAGAGAAGCGCAAGGGCTGCGCCCTTGACCTGCCATCGCCGGCCCCTATCTGCGGGGATGCTGCACACGCTGTGCAATGAAATTTTATTCGGCTTTCGATCCGGTCTGCTCCTCTTTCCGCTCAGCCGCTGCTGCGGCGGCGTTTCGGAGCAGGCTTTGTCTCTGCTTCTTAGAGCGCCTTGAGAAGGCCGGTGGCCTCATTGAACTCGTTGATGAGCTCATCGAGCTCGGCAGCCTGCGCGTGAACGGCGTCCCAGGTGCCCTTGGTGTCGTACCAGAGCGCGTTGAGGTCCTTGACGTCGCGGGCCTGCTGCTCGACCCAGGTGTAATACTTCAGGTTGTGGATGCGCTTGCGGTCGGTGTAGGTCAGCTCCATCAGGTTGTCGGTCTTGAGGCCGAGCATGTGGAGGTTGTGGTCGAGCTTGGCTTCCTCGACGTTGTACGCGCCGTGCATCTCGTTGAGCTCCTCGATGCGGCTGCCGTACATCGCGGCGGAGTCGGTCAGGACGGTGGCGACCACGTCGTTCTCGGTCAGCTCATAATACTTCGCCATCTTGATGCAGCAAAGGACATTCGCGATGCCGGAGATGCCGAGCCAGGTCAGCTTCTCGATCAGCTCGTCGGAGAGCTTGAGCTCTTCCTTGAGGTACTTCTGGCCTTCCTTGGTGTTGAACAGGCGCAGCAGGCGCTGGCTGTCCTCATCGTCGATGGCGATGGCCATGTCGGTGTTCTTCACGTTGTGGATCCAGGGAATGTGCTTGTCGCCGATGCCCTCGATGCGGTGGCCGCCGAAGCCGTTCTCGAGGATGGTGGGGCACTGCAGCGCCTCGCCCACACCAAGCTTGAGGCCGGGATAGCGCTCCTTGAGCAGGTCGCCCGCGCTCATGGTGCCGGCGGAGCCGGAGGTGAAGCAGGCGCCGGCAAAGTTCTGTCCGGGCTTCTTGACGGCTTCAAAGAGGTCCGCGAGGGCGTAGCCCGTGACGTTGTAGTGCCACAGCGGATTGCCCATCTCCTCGAACTGGTTGAAGATCATCATGCTGGGATCCTGCTTGAGCTCCCAGGTCTTGTCGAAGATCTCCTTGACGTTGGACTCGCAGCCGGGCGTAGCGATGACCTGACCGGCGATCTTGCTCAGCCAGTCGAAGCGCTCCTTGCTCATCTCGGCGGGGAGAATGGCGACGGAGTCAACGGCGAGCAGCTTGGAGTTGAACGCGCCGCCGCGGCAGTAGTTGCCCGTGGAGGGCCAAACGGCGTGGTGATAGTTGGCGTCGAACTGACCGGTCACGAGACGCGGAGCGAGGCAGCCGAAGGAAGCGCCGACCTTGTGGCAGCCGGTGGGGAACCACTTGCCCGCCATGGCAATGATGCGGCAGGGTACGCCCGAAAGCTCGCTGGGGATCTCTACATAGTTGGGGACCTCCTGAAAGAGGCCGCCGGACTCCTTGGCCTCGTTCTTCCAGGTGATGCGGAAGAGGTTGAGGGGGTTGACGTCCCACAGACCCACGTTCTTCAGCTTGGCCTGGATCTTCTCGGGAACGGTCTCGGGATGCTGCATCTGCGCGATGGTGGGGATGATGACGTTGTTTTCCTTGGCCTTCTGGATGTTATGCTCCAGTCCGACCTTGTTGATGCTCAGATCGATTTTACCCATTTTGCTTGTCCTCCTGTTGTTTGTCAATGTAAGAATAAAGTGTATATTTTGAAATTCCGAAGTATTTGGCGACCTTGTCGCCGGACTTGGTGACGAGGAATGCACCGCTCTGGCTCAAAAAGCCGATGGCGCGCATCTTGTCCTCCTTGTTCATCAGCGCCGCGGGCTTGCCCACGAGGGCGACCGACTGGGCGATGAGCTCGTCGAGCACGTCGTTGACGTTGATGATCTTCTCCGGCTCCGTCTGCGTGCTGTCGCCCGCGGCGGTCAGCTCGCGCACGGCGCTCTCGACCATCAGAAGCGAGGAGATGTCGTAGTTGATGCCGAGGATGGCCACGACCTTGCCGCCCTTGCCGCGAATGTACATCGTGGAGGACTTTAAGATCTTGCCGTCCGGCGTCTTGGTGAGGTAGCTGAGATGATCCATGGGCTGTGCGTCCGCGTTGCGCACCTGCTCCATCGCGACGTGGGATGCGCCGTCGCCGACCTTGCGGCCCGTGACGTGTCCGTTCTCGATGATGACGATGGAATGCTCGGGATGCTTGGCAGCCACGTCGTGGACCACGACCTCGCAGCTGCTGCCGAACTGGGCGGCGATGCCCTTGGCAATCTGCCGCAGAGTCTCCAGCTTTGACGCTTCTATAGTTTATCTCCTCCCTTACGCTGTTTTCACGTTTACATCATACCATAGATAAAAGAAAAAGCAATCATTTTTTCAAAAAAATTTTCAGATTTGCAAATTTTTTGTTTGACTTTGCCGAAGCTTATGCTATGATAGAGGCAGAGTAAAAGGAAATGAAAATTACAATAGACAAATCTGAATTTATGCACGGAGGTTTTCTCATGGATTTTGAAGCGATCAAAAAGGCTGCTCAAGGCTATCAGGCGGACATGACCCGTTTCCTGCGCGACATGATCGCCATTCCCAGCGAGAGCTGCGAGGAAAAGGGCGTCGCCAACCGCATTGCCGAGGAAATGAAGAAGCTCGGCTACGATAAGGTCGAGTTCGACAAGCTCGGCAACGTCATCGGCTGGATGGGCACGGGCGACAAGATCATCGCGCTCGACTCCCACATCGACACCGTCGGCATCGGCAACATCGAAAACTGGACCCACGACCCCTATCAGGGCTACGAGGACGAGAAGGTCATCTACGGTCGCGGCGGCTCCGACCAGGAGGGCGGCATGGCCTCCGCCACCTACGGCGCGAAGATCATGAAGGACCTCGGCCTCATCCCCGAGGGCTACAAGATCATGGTCGTCGGCTCCGTGCAGGAGGAGGACTGCGACGGTATGTGCTGGCAGTCCATCGTCAACGAATACTTCAAGGGTCCCGAGGACGCGCGCGACCAGATCGAGTTCGTCATCTCCACCGAGCCCACCGACGGCGGCATCTACCGCGGTCACCGCGGCCGCATGGAGATCCGCGTCGATATGCACGGCGTCTCCTGCCACGGCTCCGCGCCCGAGCGCGGCGACAACGCCATTCACAAGATGGCTGAGGTCCTGCTCAACGTCCGCGACCTCAACGAGAACGACGCCGGCGACGACAAGGAAGTCAAGGGCCTCGTGAAGATGCTCGACCCGAAGTACAATCCCGAGCACTGGGAGGATGCCCGTTTCCTCGGCCGCGGCACCTGCACCACCAGCCAGATCTTCTACACCTCTCCCTCCCGCTGCGCTGTTGCGGACTCCTGCTCCATCTCCATCGACCGCCGCATGACTGCGGGCGAGACCTACCAGTCCTGCCTGAAGGAGATCGAGGATCTGCCCGCCTGCAAGAAGTACGCCAAGGACGTCAAGGTCTCCATGTATATGTACGACCGTCCGTCCTGGACCGGCCACGTCTATGAGACCGAAGCCTTCTTCCCCACCTGGATCAACAAGGAGACCGCGCCCCACGTTCAGGCGCTCGTCGACGCGCACCACGCTCTCTGGGGCACCGAGCGCATCGGCGCGGACGAGAAGGCCATGTCCACCCGCACCGGCCGTCCTCTGACCGACAAGTGGACCTTCTCCACCAACGGCGTTTCCATCCAGGGCCGCTACGGCATCCCCTGCGTCGGCTTCGGCCCCGGCGCCGAGTCTCAGGCCCACGCCCCCAACGAGATCACCTGGAAGCAGGATCTCGTCACCTGCGCTGCGCTCTACGCCGCCGTTCCGGGTCTCTATCACCCCGAGAACAAGGACGGCTCCGCCACCAGCTTCCGTCAGGAGCTGACGGGCAACGACATCAAGTAAACCGCCAACAAACGATACAAAAAAAGATAAAGGAGAATCATCACCATGAGCAAGACTGTCGAACTGGCGCGCCATCTCGAAACGCTCCACATCAACAATATGTACAAGAACGACTTCTACTGGACCTGGGACAAGACCGACGAGGAGATCGACGCGGTCTTCACCGTGGCGGACGCCCTGCGCGACCTGCGCGAGCGCAACAAGAACACCAAGGTGTTCAACTCCGGCCTCGGCATTTCCATCTTCCGCGACAATTCCACCCGCACCCGCTTCTCCTTCGCCTCCGCCTGCAACCTCCTCGGTCTTGAGGAGCAGGTGCTCGACGAGAAGGTGAGCCAGATCGCCCACGGCGAGACCGTGCGCGAGACCGCCAACATGGTCTCCTTCATGGCTGACGTCATCGGCATCCGCGACGATATGTTCATCGGCGAGGGCCACAAGTATCAGAAGACCTTCATCGACGCGCTCGAAGAGGGCTACCGCGACGGTATCCTCGAGCAGCGCCCGACGCTCGTCAACCTCCAGTGCGACGTTGACCATCCCACCCAGTGCATGGCCGATATGCTCCACATCATCCATTACTTCGGCGGCGTGGAGAACCTCAAGGGCAAGAAGGTCGCCATGACCTGGGCCTATTCCCCCAGCTACGGCAAGCCCCTGTCCGTCCCGCAGGGCGTCATCGGCCTGTTCACCCGCTTCGGCATGGACGTCACCCTCGCCCATCCCGAGGGCTATGAGGTCATGCCCGAGGTCGAGGAGATCGCCAAGAAGAACGCGGCGGCCACCGGCGGCAGCTTCAAGAAGTGCAACGACATGAAGGAAGCCTTCCGGGACGCCGACATCGTTTATCCCAAGTCCTGGGCTCCGTTCAAGGCCATGGAGGAGCGCACCAAGCTCTACCAGAAGGGCGACAAGGCCGGCATCGACGCGCTGGAGAAGAAGCTCCTCGCGCAGAACGCCGAGCACAAGGATTGGGCCTGCACCGAAGAGATGATGAAGCTCACGAAGGACGGCAAGGCGCTCTATCTGCACTGCCTGCCCGCCGACATTTCCGGTCTTTCCTGCCCCGAGGGCGAGGTCGACAACTCCGTGTTCGACCGCTACATTGTTCCTCTGTACAAGCAGGCCTCCTACAAGCCCTACATCATCGCCGCGATGATCTTCCTCGCACAGGTCAAGGACCCCGTCCGCGCTCTCATGGAGATGGACAAGTCCGACGCCGAGCGCAAGATGTTCTAAGAGACCGCGCACAACTGAAAAGGGCGGCAGAAGCCGCCCTTTTTCTTCGGCCGCTTCACTCAGGAAAGCGGTAAAATACAAGAAAAATCACGGGAAATGTCTCGCAGTCTCGTGCAGCATTGCCTATAATATAGGCGGAAAGCAATGGAAATTCGGCCATTGCGCCGACCGAACGGTTCAAATTTATTTTTTAAGGAGATATATCACCATGGGTAAACGCATCGTCATTGCGCTCGGCGGCAACGCGCTGGGCAACACTCCCTATGAGCAGCTCGCTCTCGTCACCGAGACCGCCAAGCCCATCGTCGACCTGATCGCGCAGGGCAACGAGGTCATCATCGCTCACGGCAACGGTCCCCAGGTCGGCATGATCAACCTCGGCATGGCCACCGCCGCCGAGGCCAAGGCCATCAAGTCCGATATGCCCTTCCCCGAGTGCGGCGCTATGAGCCAGGGCTACATCGGCTATCACCTCCAGAACGCCATCGGCAACGAGCTCGCCTCCCGCGGCATGGCCAAGGACGTCGCCACCGTCGTCACGCAGGTGCTCGTCGACGAGGCCGACCCCGCCTTCCAGCATCCCACCAAGCCCGTCGGTGCGTTCTATGATAAGGAGACCGCCGACCGCATCGCCGCCGAAAAGGGCTACACCATGGTCGAGGACGCCGGCCGCGGCTACCGTCAGGTCGTTCCCTCCCCCAAGCCGATCGACGTCATCGAGAAGAACACCGTCAAGGCGCTCGTCGATAACGGCACCGTCGTCATCACCGTCGGCGGTGGCGGCATCCCCGTTGTGCGTAAGGACGGCAAGCTCTACGGCACGCCCGCCGTCATCGACAAGGACTTTGCCTCCGCCAAGCTCGCCGAGCTGCTCGACGCCGATATGCTCGTCATCCTGACCGCGGTCGAGAAGGTCGCCATCAACTTCGGCAAGCCCGACCAGAAGGGTCTTGACGATCTCACCCCTGCCGATGCCCGTAAGTACATCGAAGAGAAGCAGTTCGCGCCCGGCTCCATGCTGCCCAAGGTGCAGGCCGCTCTGTCCTTCGCTGAGTCCAAGCCCGGCCGCGTCGCCCTCATCACCCTGCTTGAGAAGGCCGCCGACGGCATCTCCGGCAAGACCGGCACCCGCGTCCACCAGTAAGAGCGGTTCGGATAAATTTCCAAACGTTCCGTACAACTTATACAAAAGGTTTGCCCGCAAGGGCAAACCTTTTGTTTGCTTTTTCAGTCCTTTTTCCGCTTTTTCGCCGCTTTCGCTAAAAATTTTTCAGCAACTTTGGTTATGTTTTCAATTCTTTTTTTCGTTTGCCCGTTGCGTTTTGCTTGAAAATTTTGTATGATACTGTTCAAAGGTATTGTCCCAAGGGGCATACCAATTTTTAAGGAGGATTTATCCACATGAAGAAGCTTCTTGCGATCCTGCTCTCCGTCATCATGGTGCTGTCTCTCGTTGCCTGCGGCAATAAGACTCAGAACGAGACTCCCAGCAATGACGATCAGCAGCAGAACACCGAAACCGAGACCAAGACCATCAAGGTCGGCCTGATCTGCATCGGCGACGAGAACGACCAGGGCTACACCTACAACTTCATCCGCGGTAAGGAATCCGCCACCGAGGCGCTCGCCGCCAAGGGCATCAATGTTGACTGGGTCGTCAAGTACAACATCGGCGAAGACTCCACCTGCGAGGACGCCAACATCGAGCTGGCCGAAGAGGGCTGCGAGCTCATCTTCAACAACTCCTACGGCTTCGAGCCCTTCATGCTCAAGGTCGCTCCCGACTATCCCGAGATCCAGTTCGTCGGCTGCACCAACCAGGGCTCCTGGAACGATGGCCTCGACAACACCCACAATGCCTTCGCCAACATCTATGAAGGCCGTTACCTCGCTGGCGTCGCTGCCGGTATGAAGCTCCAGCAGCTCATCGACGAAGGCACCATCAAGCCCGAAGAGGCCGTCATCGGCTACGTCGGCGCGTACTCCTTCGCCGAAGTCATCTCCGGTATGACCTCCTACTTCCTGGGCGCCCGCTCCGTCTGCCCGAGCGTGACCATGAAGGTCCAGTTCGTCGGCTCCTGGTCTGACGCCACCGAAGAGTCCAACGCCGCCTCCGCTCTGTGCGACCTCGGCTGCAAGCTCATCTCCCAGCACTCCGACAACACCACCCCCGCCACCATGGCGCAGTCCAAGGGCGCGTTCCACACCGGCTACAATAACGACATGACCGGCGTCGCTCCCGATGCCTCCATCATCGGCTGCCGCATCGACTGGACGAACTACTTCGTCTATGCCATCGAGAGCGTTGCCAACGGCCAGGAATTCGATCAGGATTACTGCTACGGCTATGATCACGGCGACGTCGTCCTGACCGAGCTCAACGAAAAGATCGCCGCCCCCGGCACCGCTGAGAAGCTCGCCGAGGTCGAGGCCGGTCTGGCTGACGGCTCCATCAAGGTCTTCGACACCTCCACCTTCACCGTGGACGGCGAGACCCTGACCTCCGCCTTCGCTCTGGATACCGACGGCGACTTCACCCCCGACTCCGAGGAAGCCGTGTTCGACGGTGCCTTCCATGAGTCCTACTTCCAGTCCGCTCCTTACTTCGCCATCAAGATCGACGGCATCGAGTGGCTCAACTCCGCGTTCTAAGATATCCCTTACATCAAAGGAAGCCGCCTGCGGGCGGCTTCCTTTTTTCACTTTTTGCTGAAAATTTTTTAGGGAATCAAACTTTTTGTGGATTGTTCCGGTTTTTTCTTCCGATTTTTGACGGATTCGACGATAGCTTTTCCATTTACATCATGCTTGAATTATGTTAGTATAGGTATTGAATAATCAGCAATTATCGGAGACGCGGTCCCCCTCTCCGGTAAGGTGGCTGCAGCCTGATCCCGACCGCCGGTCTCCCCGCCGGCCGGGTTCGAAAGAAAGGATGACAGGACCTTGGACAACAATTGTGCAGTTGAACTCAGACACATTACCAAGCGCTTTGGCAAGGTCGTCGCAAACGACAGCATCGACCTGACCATCAACCGGGGCGAGATCCTTTCCCTGCTCGGTGAAAACGGCAGCGGAAAGACGACGCTGATGAATATGCTCGCCGGCATCTACTTCCCCGACGAGGGTGAAATTTACGTCAACGGTGTGCTCACCTCCATCCGCTCGCCGAAGGACGCCTTCGACAACCACATCGGCATGATCCACCAGCACTACAAGCTCGTGGACGTGTTCACCGCGGCGGAGAACATCGTCCTCGGTCTCGACGAGCCGGGCAAGCTGGACATCAAGGCCGCCAACGCCAGGGTCAAGGAGATCTGCGACCGCTACGGCTTCGACATCGACCCGACCAAGAAGATCTACGATATGTCCGTCTCCCAGAAGCAGACGGTCGAGATCGTCAAGGTCCTCTACCGTGGCGCGGACACGCTCATCCTCGACGAGCCCACCGCCGTCCTCACCCCGCAGGAGACCGAAAAGCTCTTCAACGTGCTGCGCAATATGCGCGCCGACGGCAAGGCCATCGTCATCATCACCCACAAGCTGCACGAGGTCATGTCCCTGTCGGACAAGGTCGCGGTGCTGCGCAAGGGCCAGTACATCGGCACGGTCAACACGAGCGAGACCAACCCGCAGGCGCTGACCGACATGATGGTCGGCCACGCGGTCACGCTCAACATCGACCGTCCGCGCTATGAGAATCCTGTCCCGCGCCTGACGCTGCAGGACGTCACCTGCTACGACAATGAGGGCGTCGTCCGCCTCGACCACGTCTCCTTCACCGCTATGGGCGGCGAGATCCTCGGCGTGGCGGGCATCGCCGGCAGCGGTCAGCGCGAGCTGCTCGAGTCCATCGCCGGCCTCTATCCCGTCGCCGAGGGCAGCAGCATCCGCTATACGCCCGAGGGCGCTCCGGAGTCCGAGCTGGTCGGCAAAACGCCGATGCAGATCAAAAAGTCCGGCGTCGCGCTTGCCTTCGTCCCTGAGGACCGTCTCGGCATGGGCCTTGTCGGCTCGATGGGCATGACCGGCAACATGATGCTCCGCTCCTGGAAGAAGGGCAAGGGCGTGTTTGTCAACCGCAAGGATCCGAACGAGCTTGCCTTGAACATCTGGAAGGAGCTGGAGGTCGTCACCCCCAGCACCGAGTTCCCCGTCCGCCGTATGTCCGGCGGCAACGTGCAGAAGGTGCTCGTCGGCCGCGAGATCGCGTCCGCGCCGAACGTGCTGATGTCCGCCTACGCCGTGCGAGGTCTGGACATCAACACCTCCTACACCATCTACAACCTTATGACCGAGCAGAAGATGAAGGGCGTCGCCGTCATCTTCGTCGGCGAGGATCTGGACGTGCTGCTTGAGCTGTGCGACCGCATCCTCGTGCTCTGCGGCGGCAAGGTCAGCGGCATCGTCGATGCCCGCACCGCCACCAAGGAAGAGATCGGCCTGATGATGACCCGCGTCGGCGGCGGAAAGGAGGAAGCGGTCCATGCATAACGAGAATAAGGTTCCCCTGATCCGTCTCGCCAAGCGCGACATGATGGAGCCCTGGAAGGTCTGGTGCATCCGCCTTGCCTCCATCGTCCTTGCGCTTCTGCTCGGCGGCCTCGTCATGATGATCGCCCTGCCCGACGGCGCCACGCCGATCGACGGCTACGCCACCATCATCACCGGCGCGCTCGGCAAAAAGACCGCCATCCGTCAGACCGTCAAGCTCGCCGTGCCTCTGCTCGGCTGCGCGCTGGCCATCGCCCCCTGCTTCAAGATGCGCTTCTGGAACATCGGCGCCGAGGGCCAGATCACCGCGGGCGCCATCGCCGCGAGCTACTTCGCCCTCTACTGGGTCGGCAAGGTCCCATCCGCTGTCCTGCTCCTCATCATGGGTCTGGCGGGCGCTATCGCCGGCGGCATCTGGGCGCTGATCCCCGCCTTCTTCAAGGCCAAGTGGAACACCAACGAAACGCTCTTCACTCTCATGATGAACTACATCATCATCGGCGTCGTCCGATGGCTGCAGGGCGGTCCGTGGGAAGGCCGTCCCGGCTCGCAGATCATCCCCCAGTTCGATAGGGCGGCCACGCTGCCGAAGGTCCTGGGCGTTCACTGCGGCTGGATCATCGTGCTGATCCTCGTCGTGTTCATGCACGTTTACATGAACCACACCAAGCACGGCTACGAGATCGCCGTCATCGGCGACTCCATCAACACCGCCCACTACGCGGGCATGAACGTCGGCCATGTCATGATGCGCACGATGTTCCTCTCCGGCGCGATCTCCGGTCTGGTCGGCTTCATCGTCGCCTCCGGCGCGAACACCACGCTCTACGACGGCGTCGCCGCCGGCGTCGGCTTCACCTCCATCACGGTCGCGTGGCTCAGCCAGCTCAACGCCTTCGCGATGATCGCCATTTCCATGATGCTCGCGGTCATCTCCAAGGGCGCCGAAACACTCCAGACCCGTCTGGCCGTGCCCGCCTCGATCTCCGACATCATCACGGGCATCCTGCTCTTCTGTATGCTCGGCTGCGAGTTCTTCATCAACTATCGACTCATCTTCCGCTCGTCGAAGACCGAAAAGGAGGCGGCTAAGGAATGACTTTGCTTATCACCCTCATCATCGCCGCCATCACCTACGGCACCCCGCTGCTGTTCGGTACGCTCGGCGAGATCCTGACGGAAAAGTCCGGCAACCTCAACCTCGGCGTGGAGGGCATCATGTTCATGGGCGGCGCGCTCGGCCTCGGCGGTGTGTACTACTATGAGAAGCTCTCCTCCTCCCCCAACGGCTTTGTCGCCATCCTCGTCGGCATCTTCTTCGCCTTCCTCGCCGGCGCGATCGCCTCGCTGATCTTCAGCTTCCTGACCATCACGCTGCGCGCGAATCAGAACGTCACCGGTCTGGCGCTGTCCATCTTCGGCACGGGCATCGGCCAGTTCATCGGCGAGTATATGCGCGTGAGCGAGAACGGCTACATCTCCGTGAGCAATATGCTCAAGGGCTACTTCCAGAACTCCCCCTTCCCCAAGGGCCTGCAGGACATTCCGGTGGTCGGCGGCATCCTCTTCGGCAACAGCTTCTTCTTCTACCTCGCCGTTGCCTGCGCCGTCGCGCTGTACTGGTACCTCAACAAGACCCGCAGCGGCCTGTACCTGCGCAGCGTGGGCGAGAGCCCCGCGACCGCGGACGCCGCCGGCATCAACGTCACGCGCTATAAGTACCTCGCCACCGTCATCGGCGGCGGTGTGAGCGCCGTCGGCGGCATGGTCTACATCATGACCATCGCGGGCGGTGTGTGGAACCACGAGGGCCTTTCCGGCGTCGGCTGGCTCGCCGTCGCGCTGGTCATCTTCTGCCTGTGGCGTCCGCTGGGCGCGATCTGGGGCAGCGTGCTCTTCGGCGCGCTGATGATCCTCTACCTGCGTCTGGTCATCGCGTTCATTCCCACGCAGCTCTATAAGATCCTGCCCTATGTGGTCACGGTCATCGTACTCATCATTTCGAGTATGCGCAACAACAAGGAAAAGCAGCCACCCGCTTCTCTGGGTCTGAATTACTTCCGCGAAGAGCGCTGAATTATCAAAAAAGGAAGCGCCTTGCGGCGCTTCCTTTTTCATGAGGAGGAAACCATTATGTCAACTTTACTCATCAAAAATATCCGCACGCTCGTCTCCTGCGACAGCGCCGACACCGTGTACGAAAACGTCGACCTTTACGCCGAGAACGGCTTCATCAAGGCCATCGGCGCAAGCCTCGACCGCAAGGCCGACAAAACCATCGACGCGAGCCATATGCTCTGCTACCCCGGTCTGGTCAACACGCACCACCACCTCTATCAGGTCTTCTCCCGCAACCTCCCCGAGGTGCAGAACATGGAGCTGTTCGACTGGCTCAAGACGCTCTATGAGATCTGGAAGAACCTCGACACCGAGGTCATCCGCCTCTCCTCCCTCACCGGCATGGGCGAGCTGATGAAGCACGGCTGCACGACCTGCTTCGACCATCACTACGTCTTCCCGAAGGACACCGGCGACCTGCTCGGCGCGCAGTTCGGCGCCGCGGACGAGCTGGGCATCCGTATGTACGCCTCCCGCGGCAGCATGGACCTCTCGGTGAAGGACGGCGGCCTGCCGCCGGACAGCGTGGTGCAGACGGTCGACGAGATCATGAAGGATTCCGAGCGCGTCATCGCGCAGTACCATGACCGCAGCTTCGGCGCAATGCACCGCGTCGCGCTCGCGCCCTGCTCGCCGTTCTCCGTCAGCGCCGACCTGCTGCGTGAAAGCGCCGTCCTCGCCCGTCAGCTCGGTGTGCGTCTGCACACCCACCTGTGCGAGACGAAGGATGAAGAAAACTTCATGCTCGCGCGTGAGGGCGTCCGCCCGCTCGAGTACATGGAGCGTCTCGGCTGGACCGGCGACGACGTCTGGTTCGCCCACGGCATCCACTTCAACGACGAGGAACTGCGCGTCCTCGCCAAGACCGGCACGGGCGTGTGCCACTGCCCCATTTCCAACATGAAGCTCTCCTCTGGCATCGCCCGCATCCCCGAGATGCTGGAGCTTGGTGTTCCCGTCGGCCTCGGCGTCGACGGCTCCGCCTCCAACGACGGCTCCAGTCTCATGGAGGAACTGCGCGTCGCATTCCTGCTCCACCGCCTGAACTCCAGCAAGGCGGCCCCCAGCGGCTATGACGTGCTGAAGATGGCGACGCGCGGCAGCGCACGTCTGCTCGGCCGCAGCGACGACATCGGTACGCTCGAGGTCGGCAAGTGCTGCGACCTCTTTATGATCGACTCCCGCCGCCTTGAGCTGGTCGGCTCCTGCTTCGATCCCACCAGCGTCCTCGGCACGGTCGGCGTGCGCGGACCGGTGGACTACACCGTGGTCCATGGCCGCGTGACCGTCGAGCACGGTCATCTCGTCACGGTGGACGAGGAAAAGCTCGCGCACGACGCGGAAGCAAAGTGCCGCGCGTATCTGAACCGATAAATCAAGCAAAAAAGCGACCGTTTTCACGGTCGCTTTTTTTGTTTCACCGGATGAAGTGCGTCGCGACGCGCTCCTCCTGCTCGGGCAGGCCAAGGGTCTCGCGGCCGAGCGCGATGCTTTTCATCAGGAACGTCATGTTCCGCGCCAGCGTCCGCATGGTCTGCAAGCCCTCGGCGTCCATCGCCGCCTCGCCCGCGGTCCTGCCGTGGACGCTGTTCCAATACTGGCTCGAGGCGATGGGCATACCGGAAATGGTGAAGTATTTGTTCAGCTCGTCAAAGGTCGCCGAGCAGCCGCCGCGCCGCGCGCACACCACGCTCGCGCCGACCTTCATGGTCTTGTCAAAGGGCGTGGAGTAAAACAGGCGGTCCAGGCAGGCGATGAGCGTCGCGTTGGCCGAGGCGTAATAGACCGGACTGGCGACGACCAGCCCGTCCGCCGCCTCGAGCTTCGGGGCCAGCTCGTTGACGGCATCGTCGAACACGCACCGTCCCAGCTTCGCGCACGCGCCGCAGGCCGTGCAGCCGCGGATCGCCTGATTCCCGAGCAGCACCGTCTCCGTCTGCACGCCGTTCTGGGCAAAGACCTTTTCCATCTCGCGCAGCGCGAGCGCGGTATTGCCGTTGGCCCGCGGGCTGCCGTTGAGCAGCAGAACCCGAATTTCGTTCATGTTCTCTTCCTCCTCGTTTGTGTCGGTTCTTTTCGGTCGGCAAAAGCTGCCTACCATTCCTTTTCAAGCTTTTCCCGCAGCGCCTCGCGCGCCTCGTCGAAGCCCTCGCGCAGCTCGCGGCGGAGCCGTCCCGTCTCACCGCGCATCTCGGCGACGCGGCTCATGGCCTCCATCAGGTCGCCCTGTGTGTTGAAGAACTCGTCGCTGAAGCGCTCGTGCTTCGAGTATTTCCCGCTGCGGTAGCGGTCGAGCACGACCGCGTAGCGCTCATTGGCCCGCGCGACCGCATCCTCCCACGAAAGATACAGCTCGCGCATGGCGTTCTCGCCCACGCGGCGCATCGCCTCACGATCCGCACAGAGCGCGGTCAGCTTCGCGCACAGGCTCACGGCGTTCTCCTCGATCAGGAAGCCGTTCCGCCCGTCGGTCACGCCCTCGGCGGCGCAGCTTCCCGCAATGAGCACGCTGGGGCAGCCGCTCGCCGCCGCCTCGCGCACGACAAGACCGTTCGTGTCAAAGGTCGAGGGGAACAGGAACAGATCCGCGCGGCTATACCACGCGCGCAGCGTCTCGCGGTCGGCAATGGAGCCGGTGAAGAAGCAGCGGTCCGAGAGCCGCAGCGTCTCCACCTCCGCGCGGACCTCCTTCTCGTCGCCGCCCGCGCCGATGAACACCATGCGGAAGTCCTGTCCTTGCTCCCGCAGCGCGCGGAGCGCGTCGAGAATGATATGCAGTCCCTTATACCACATCAGCCGCCCGACGAAGAGGAACAGCGGCACACCGTCCGGCAGGTCATAGCCCGCTGTCGCGGCGGCGACCGCCGCGGTGCTCACGCGCCCGCGCGGCACGTCCACGCCGTTCTCCATCACGGTGTACGCGCCCTCGTAGCCGAGCGAGCGCAGGTTCTCGCCCGCGCCGCGGCTCACCACCCACACCTCGTCGCAGGCGTTTACGTTCTGCACAAGGGCACGAATGGCGCTCTCCTGCAAAAGCCTGCTCTTCACCGCCTTGGCAATGTCGATGTCGTACTTCGTGTGGTAGGTCAGCACCAGCGGCGCGTCCACCACCTCGCGCAGCGAGCGCGCGAGGATCGCCGAGGCGATGGGACAATGCGTGTGCAGCAGCTCGACCTTCTCCTCGCGCACGCGCAGCGCCGTCTCCGGCGAAAACGGATAGCCCGCGACGTAGCCGACGAGCCGGCGCGTGTCGATGCTCGGGTAGCGCACCACCGGAAACGGAAAGCCGCTGTCATCCGCGCCCGGCACGGCGGGCGTGACCACCACGGCGTGACCGTGATGCTTTTCAATGTTTTCCGCGTAGTTCACCACGGCGTTCGCCACGCCGTCGATGATGGGCGGAAAGGAATCGTTCAAAAGGCAGATCGTGTGTTTGTCCACGGGCACACCTCCGATAAAATTTCTGCCGTTAGTATATCATTTTTCCCGCCGGAATGGTATACTGTCTGTGAATTTTCAAGAGAGGAGCTGACCGCCATGCGCACCCTGCAATGCACCGTCCCCGCCGCCTTCGACGGCCGTCCGCTCAAGCACCTGCTGCGCGGCGAGCTTGGCATCTCCTCCACGCTGCTCAAAACGCTCAAGTGGCGCGAGGGCGCGATCCTGCTCAACGGTGCAAGCGTCCATGTGAACGCCGTCGTCCGCACCGGCGATACCGTGACCGTCGTTCTCTCCGAGCGTGCGCCGCGCGAAACGGATGTCGCGCCGCTCGACATTCCCCTTGCCATCGTCTACGAGGACGAGGATCTGCTGGTGCTCAACAAGCCCGCCGGACTCGCCATGCACCCCATGTCCACCGACCTCGCCGCGCCGAACCTTGCCGGAGCGCTGGTCGCCTACCTCGGCGAGGGCACGGTGCCGCACTTCGTCAGCCGCTTGGACAAGGGCACCTCGGGCCTGCTCATCGCGGCGAAGTCCGGCTACGTTCACGAGCTGCTGCGCCGTGCGCTGCATTCTGAGGAGCTGCGGCGCGAATACCGTGCCCTCGCCCTCGGCCGCGTCACGCCGCCGCGCGGCATCATCGACGCTCCCATCGCCCGCGCCGAGGGCTCGCTTGTCAAGCGCTGCGTCGCGCCCGACGGTCTCCCCTCCCGCACGGAGTATGAGGTGCTCTCCTATCACGGCGAGCTGACGCTCCTGCGTCTCGCGCCCCGGACCGGACGCACGCACCAGCTCCGCGTCCACATGGCATCCCTCGGTCATCCGCTTGCGGGCGACTGGCTCTACGGCACAGAGGATCGGGCGCTCATCGCCCGCCCCGCGCTGCACTCGTATGCGCTGTGGTTCACCCACCCGCTCACACACGCGGCCCTGCACTTCACCGCGCCGCTGCCGGAGGATATGGAACAGCTGATAAAATAAGACGGCTCACCGAGCCGTCTTATTTTCAGTCTTCTCTTTTTTCCATAGTCAAAGCCCGCGCCGTTCTGACGCTGTAGCTGCCCTCGATGAGCACCAGCAGCACCCAGCCGCTCGCGACTGCCACGCAGATTCCGTACATTCCCCACACCGGGATCAGGAAATACGACAGCACCACGCGCAGCACCACCTGCAAAAGCGATGCCACCATCGTCAGCCGCAGCCGCCCGAGTCCGCGGAAGAAGCCCTGAATGACCTCGCCCATGTAGGCGAAGAGATACAGATATGCCATCGTACCCGTATAACGCGCACCTGCGGCAATGACCTCGCCGTTGTCCGAGAAAAGGCCGACGATCTGCGACGGGAACAAAAAGCACACCGTGCCAAGCACGGCGATCAGCGCGGCCTCCACGCACACGCTGACGCGGTAGAAGCGCCGCACGCGCACCCGGTCGCCGTGGCCGAGGTTCTGCGACAGACAGACGACCATCGCCGCGCTGACGCCCTGTGAGAAGCAGAACAAAAACTGCTCAATGCGCAGCGACATATTGTAGCCCGTTACCGTGTTCGTGCCGAGCGGCGTCAGCATACCCTGCACCAGCAGGCGCCCGATGCACACCACCGCCTGCTGCAGCGCCGCCGCCCAGGCGTAGGAGAGCACCATACCGCCCATCCGCCGTTCAAAGCGCAGCTCGCTGCGCTTGAGCGTCAGCGGCGGGCAGCGCCGCTCGGCGTACAGAATGCACCACGCCGCCGAAAACGCCTGGCACAGCACCGTAGAGCACGCCACGCCGCGGATGCCCCAGGCAAGCACGCCGACAAACAGCACGTCGAGCAGCGCGTGGAGCGTGGACGAGACGAGCAGAATGACGAACGGCGTGCGCGAGTTGCCGCACGAGCGCAGCATGGAGGCGTAGTAGTTGTAGAGGAAGCAGCAGATCAATCCCGCGAACACGAGCTGCAGATAGACCGCCGCCTCGCGGCAGACAGCCTCCTCCGTGCCCTGCGCGCGCAGGAGCGGCACCGAGCAGACGATGCCGACCGCGGCAATGACCATCGTCAGCGCCGCGCCGCCGAGCAGCGCGGTCGCGTTCATGCGGCGCAGCCGCGCCCAGTCCTCCGCGCCGCACATCTGCGCGCACAGCACGCCGATGCCGATGGTCCCGCCGATAACCAAGGCGTTCGCCACGTCCACGATGGGCGCGGCGACGCTGATGCCGGCAAGCGGCAGATCGCCGAGGAACTTGCCCACCACGATGGCGTCCACAATGCTGTAAAGCTGCTGGAAGATGTTGCCCAGAATGATGGGCAGCGCAAAATAGAAAAGGGTCGGCAGCGGCGCGCCGGTCAGCAGCGCGTCGCTTTTGCGTGCCGCGCGATACATCTGCGCAGCCGATCTGTGCGGCATGACGATCACACCCGCTTTCGTGTTATCTCTTATTTCTCTTTATAGTAAAGCCGGCAATGGCAGTAGCCCTCGAACTCCGGGTCGGCGATCTGCTCGCGGAACTCGCGGCACATGCACACGTTATCCTCGATCTTCTGCAGCCGGCAGGGGCAGTAAAGTCCCTTCTTCAGCAGCGCCTCGCGCAGACGCGCGACGACCTCCGCATCCTCGTTGTAGCGAATCTTCATCGTCTTCCCTCACTTGCAGCCATCGAGCATGGCCTTGATCTCTTCCTTGCTGCGCAGACCGACCGAGCCGGTGAGCGTGTGGCGGTCCTGCACGACGGCGAGCGTCGGGATGGACTCGATGCCGAACATCTGCGCCAGCTCGCCCTGCTCGTCAACGTTGACGCGGCAGAACTTGACCTGCGGCTCCTCGCGGTTGAGCTCCTCAAAGGCGGGCGCGAGCATCCGGCAGGGCTGGCACCATTCCGCCCAGAAGTCGATGAGGATGAGGCCCGGATCGTCGAGCACCTCGGTCTGGAAATTCTCTCTCGTGAGCGTCACGATGTCGGTAAAGGTGCGCGTTTCGACGTAGGGCTCGCGCTCGGCTCCGCCGCCGCAGCCGGAGCAGCCGGCGCACCCGCCGGAGGCACAGCCGCCGCCACAGCCTCCGCAGCCGCCCCCCGCGGCAAAATCGCCGTCAGCGGCCTCCAGGTTTCCCTGCAAAAAGCGCTCGAGCACATCGTCCGCCGCGCCGGTGATGCCGGAAAAGACAAGCATATGCTCGCCCTCGACGGCCTGCCGCGCGTGCTCACCGATGCTGCCGCAGAGCACGACGTCCACGCCGTGCTCCTTGAGCACGCGGGCGACCGCCGCGTGGCTCAGATCCTCGGGCGCGATGACCTCGCTCGTGACCGGATCGAGATCCGAAACGTTGTAAATGATAAACTCCTTGGCACGGCCGAAATGCTCCAGCAAAACGCCGTCCTGATACGGCATTGCGATCTTCATAACAGTAACTCCTTTGCCTTTTTGATTTTGAGGATAGCTTATCACAATTTCCACCATTCTACAACCGGAAGTTTTCTATCCTCTCTATGCAAAAAATTGCAGAGCAGCCCTTGCGTCCGCCGCGCATTTTCGCTACAATAGGGGCAGAAAAAACGCAAGCGAAAGGAAGCGTTATCCATGAACGACGAGCTGACCGCACAGGATATTCAAAAAATGCAGGCGGAGCTGGACGACCGCCGTCTCCGTCTGATGCCGGAGCTGATCGAGGAGGTCAAGCGCACCCGCGCCTTCGGCGACCTGAGCGAAAACTACGAGTACAAGGCGGCCAAGCAGGAGCAGAACCGCAACAAGAGCCGCATCCGCTACCTCGAGCGCATGATCGCCTCGGCCCGCGTGATCGAGGATCATTCCTCCGCCGACGAGGTCGGGCTGTACGACAGGGTGACGGTCCGTATGGTCGAGCTGGGGAAGGAAAAGGTCTTTCAGATCGTGACCACCGTGCGCTGCGACGCCCTCAAGGGTCTTGTGAGCAAGGAGTCTCCCGTCGGCAAGGCGATCCTCGGCAGGAAGGTCGGCGACACCGTGACCGTCCGCGTCAGCGACACGAACAGCTACCATGCCGAGATCCTTTCCATCGAAAAGCAGGCGGACGACGGCAGCGCTCCCCTGCGCAGCTTTTGAGCGCGATGGACGAGTCCGTCATTCTTCATGCCGAGCGCAGCTTTCTCGTCTGCCGCAATCCGGTCGGCGTCGAGTGCGAGCACGAGCTGCCGGCTCTGCTCGCTGAGGAGGTGAAATGTAAAGTAGATTCGCTTTACTGCGTTCACCGCTTAGACCGTGCCGTCGGCGGCGTGATGGTCTGGGCGCGGACGCCCAAGGCAGCCGCCGAGCTGAGCCGTCAGGTGCAGGAAAAAGCCCTGAAAAAGGCGTATTTTGCCGTTTGCTCCGGTATTCCCACGCCCGATACGGGCGAAATGCGCGATCTGCTCTTTAAGGATTCTGTAAAGCAAAAATCCTTTGCAGTAAGTTCTTTCCGCCGCGGCGTCAAGGAAGCCCTGCTCGACTATCGCGTGCTGCAAACCGCCGCACTCAACGGCTCTCCTGCCGCCCTCGTGCGCGTCACGCTGCACACGGGACGCTTTCACCAGATTCGCTGCCAGTTCGCCACGCGCGGCCATCCGCTGCTCGGCGACGGCAAATACGGCAGCCGCGAGCGCGGCTGCACGACGGCGCTGTGGAGCTGCCGCCTCGCCTTTTTCCATCCCGAGACGCACGCGCCCCTCGTCTTTGAGGCTGCGCCGCCGCGCATCTTTCCGTGGGATCGCTTTCCATGGAACTGAATCGACAACGAGAGACGGCACGCGCCGTCTCTCGTTTCTTCATGGGATGCGGATGATCTTGGTGAGCGACTCCAGCCACGTTTTGCCGTTCGCCCGCACCACCGTCAGCGGCGTCACCGCGACGGTGTTCACCGCGCGCGGCTCGCCGCCCGCGCTCCCCGGCGGCAGAAAATTTCCCGCCGCGCTCAGACACCGCGGCTCGCCGTCCTCCACGCCCCAGCTGAGCATGACGTGTCCCGGGAAATAGAGGATCGTCCCGACCGGCAGCGTGCAAAGTGCCGCGCGCTTCTCCTCTGCGGAAAGCGCCGACACGTCCTCCGCGCCGGGCAGCAGCGCCAGCCCTGCGGCGTCGCGCGGCAGGCGGAAGCCGAAGCAGCGGTAGACATCCCCCACCAGCGCGGAGCAATCCCGCCCGCCGAGCATCCCGCCCCAGCCGTACACCTCTCCGCGCATTTTCGCCGCCTGCGCGGCGACGTTCTCATGCGTATAGAGCAGGTCGCCCACGCACACATCCGCGCTGACCGGCACCATCGCCTCGCGATATTCCAGCCATCCGTCCGCGCGGCGCACAGGCAGACAAACAAGGTAGTTATCATAGCTCATGCGCCCGCGCAGCGCGCGCACCGTCCCCGGCGGGGCGGCGAGCGGCAGGCGCGTCCCCATCGGCAGCACCGCGCCAGAGACGCGCGGCTCATAGGGATCGCAGCAGAGCGTGACGCGGCTGCCGGTCACGCGCAGAAAACCGCCCTCCTGCGCCGTCCGCCATGCTTCCAAATCCCGGCACAGCCCGATGTCCTCCGCCGGCACCCAGCCCGCATAATACGAGGTCACCGCGCGGCAGAAGCGCCCGTCCGCGCTCTCCCCAAGCAGCGCCATCGGCTCGTTCGGCAGCACCACGGTGAGCTGAAGCGCGTCGTCGTACCGGTCCTCCGCCCGCGTGGGACACGGAGTTGCAGTCGGCTGTGCGCGCAGACTTGTGCACCGCACGCTGACGCCCCAGCATACATCACGACCGCGCAGCCGCGCCAGGTCCCTGAGCCTTGCCGCCTCGCCCGGAACGCACAGAAGCGATTCATTGTACCGCGCGATCTCCTCTGCGGTCATCAAGGCCGCATCCTCTTTCCGCATAAAAAGCCCCCCGTCCGGCGTTTTCTCTACTCTATGCGCCGCAGCGGGGGAGCTTTCCGATTTTTATTGAATCATTGTAGGCAGGGCCAGCACCAGCATATGCGCGGGGTAAAACGCATAGCAGGCATACTGGAACGCCTTGCTGTGGTGTCCCTGCCGCCCGCGGTAAAGCCAGATCGGCACGAGGGCAAGCAGCGCAAGCCCCTGCTCGCACAGCTCGATCTCACGTCCGAAGACCGTGACCGGATACATCTGCCCGCCGAGCACCGCCACGTTGAGCCAGTACAGCGCCGCAAGCTGCCCGAGCAGACACCACAACTTCCGCTCGCGGAAAAAGTAAAAGGCAAACACCGTCAGCACGCCCGCGCCGTAGTAGTCCACCATGCCGAGCGTGCCGAGGGCAAAGCCCAGCACAACGACCGCCGCACAGGTCAGGATGTAAAGCCAGCGCTTTCCCTTCGCCCGCGCCGCCTCCATCAGGCGGATGCCGAGCAGGCCGAGGAGCAGCGTCCAGATCACGTTCTGATGTACGGGATAGAACACCGTTCCGCCGTACATCAGGTCGAACGGCACCTCGGAGAGCACAGCAAAGAGCAGCATCCGCAGCGCATAGCGCTTGAAGCTGCGCGTGTGGAAATAGCCCTCCACCGCCAGAAAGGCGAAGATCGGAAAGGCCAGCCGTCCGACATGTGTCAGCCACATCTGCGAGGAAAGCAGCGTCGCCCATAGGTGGTCCATCAGCATAAACGTCATGGCGAGAATGTGCAGCGCCGCGGCGCTGAGATCAAAGGTCTTTTTCATCATGGTCTCCTTTTGTCCGGCGTCTGCGCGCCGTGTCCTCACAGTATAGCACAGATCCTGTCGAAATGTCTACCAAAAATGAAATGACCCGCTTCAAAACCGCGAATAGCTCCGCCGAACGTCTTTTACAGCAACATTTCCCAAGTATTCTGTAAAAAAGATGCTTATATTTTGTTAAGATTCCGTAAAAAGAAATGCTTTTTTCCTTCCCATGCGGTATAGTGAATTATCTTAAAATGATTGGCGGAAGCCCAGCGGCCCTTATCCGGTCAGGCTTCCGTTTTTTTATGGATACAAAAAGGATGCCTTCTGCACCATGGTCGAATCCACGAAGCAGGTCTCGGAGAATTATCTGAGCACGGAAAAGGGCTACGCAGACGACTGGGCCGCCTACATCGCCAGTTGTCACATGACCGCCGAGGAGGCGCTGGACTACATCCGCACCACCAACACGCAGGAGGACCGCGCGGCGCACCTCGTCGACATGGCGGACCTCTCCGCCCGCTCGACCTTTGTGCGCAACGGTAACCCCTGGGTACACTGCTACGAAGAGCAGCAGAAGCTCGCGACCACGGACAGCAGCGCCTTTCTGGACAAGATGGAGCAGCTTTTCAACGCCGGCCCCGACGAGGTGCCGGTGCTGGGCAAATACCGTGTGGGCGAGTCACAGCGGACGGTCGTCAGCGTGGGAACGCGCGTGATGATCCGCGAGGCGGACGGCTCTGACCGCCCCTATCTGCTCCTGCGTCTCATTCCCGTGGAGTATCTGCAGAACACCTGGACCTTTCCCACCGAGTTCCCGCTCGCCGAGATCAGCATGATCGTCAGCGACGGCGGCTATGTGGTGCAGTCCCCCTTCGCTGCGCTCGCGCACCTTTTTAGACTTCATCCGCGCCTATAATTTCCCCGACGATTACAACGCCGTCGACTCTCTGGCCGAACGCCTCCTCACAACGGAAAACGGTCTGCTCACCTACAAGGACTCCCGCGGCGTAGACTGCTACTTCTATTACTTCAGCTTCGGCGAGGGCTCAAACATCGACATTCTCGGCTACATCCCCGCCTCACAGATCCAGCCGGAGGCCGTGGAATGGAGCATTGTGCTGCTGGTGTGTGGAACGCTCTTCCTGCTCTTTCTCATCGACGGCGCGTACATCCTCTCCATCAACCAGAACCTGCGCCGCGCCGTCGATATGGCCGAGCACGCCAACCAGGCAAAAACGCAGTTTCTCTCCACCATGTCGCACGATATCCGCACGCCGATGAACGCCGCCATCAGCATGACGGAGATCGCCAAGCTCCATCTGGACGACGCAGGCTATGTAAAGGACGCCTGGACAAGGTCTCCGCGTCGAGCAGTCACCTGCTGACGCTGGTCAACGATATTCTGGATATCTCCAAGGTCGAAAGCGGCAGGATGATGCTCGACCCCCGCGCCGTTTCCCTCTCGGAGGAGGTGGAGAAGCTGAGCGGCATGGTCCGCCCGAGCGCCGCCGTGCGCGGCGTTGCCTTCACCCTGCGTATGCAGGACATCACGCAGGACATCGTCGTTACCGATCCGCTGCGTCTGCGTCAGGTGCTGATCAACCTGCTGACAAACGCCGTCAAGTGCGACGGCTCCATCATGGCATTCTTTGAAGGCGACGCTCCCTTCTACGTCTGCAATGCCGAGTGCGTCAGCGGCATGAAAAAGCGCGAATCGAAATCGGAGACCTTTCGCACCGCGCCGTTTGAATACGAATTTCTTTACGCGCCGCTGGGGGATTCCGGCGCTTACGCCTATCTTGAACCCTGGTACGGCTTCTCGGTCAGCAAGGACAGCGACGAGGCCGAGCTGGCCGTCGAGTTTCTGCGCTTCATGGCTACAAGGCTCGGCGAGACGGCAAGCATCAAGGGGCTTCCCTCCGTCGCCGCGGAAAGCGCCGACGAGCGCTACGCCGGTATCCGGCATACCGATGCCGCCGAGCTCTCCTTCACCAACGACGGCCGCATCACCGAGACCGTGCGCAACGCCTTCCAGCAGGTCTGCGGCGACCTCGGCGCGGGCGTCTGCGCGACCGCCGGCGAGGCGGCCCGCGCCTTCGTACAGCAGTGCGCCGGCTGAGCTTCCGATTTTCCATATCGCGGCAGGCGTGGTCCTTTCGGGACCGCGCCTGCTTTTTGCATGAGTGCCTGTGGAACCGGAAATACTATCCTCACCAAATCAAGGAGGTATTTCCATGTCCGATATGTTTTGCTTTCAATGCCAGCAGACCGCCGGCGGCAGCGGCTGCGTCCGCACCGGCGTATGCGGCAAGCAGCCCACGACGGCACATTTACAGGATATTCTTGTCTGCCGCCTGATCCGTCTCGCGGAGGTCTGCGAACAGAATAGCGAGCATCCGCGTGAGGTAACACAGCTGCTCGCCGATGGGCTTTTCACCACGCTCACGAACGTCAACTTTGACGACGAGGCCATCCGCGCCTTTACCGCCCGCGTGGAGGACGCCCTGCGTTCGCACGGCGGAGACGTGCGTGAGGAGGACCCCTCATGGCTCTGGCGCGGCGAGACCGATCTGGTGTCTCTGCGCTCCACGCTGCTCTTCGGGCTCAAGGGCATGGCCGCCTACGCGCACCATGCCATGCGTCTCGGCTGCGAGGACGAGACGGTGAGCGCGTGGTTCTGCAAGGGGCTTTCCGCGCTCGCACAGGAGCACAGCGTCGCGGAGTGGCTCGCGCTCATCACCGAATTCGGCGAGGTGAATTTCAAGTGCATGGCGCTGCTCGACCGCGCGAATACCTCGGCCTTCGGCGATCCCGTGCCCACGCGCGTCCACACCGATATTCAGAAAGGCCCGTTCATCGTCGTTTCCGGTCACGACCTTGAGGACCTGCATCAGCTCCTCGAGCAGACCGCCGGAAAGGGCGTCAACATCTATACGCACAGCGAAATGCTGCCCGCGCACGGCTATCCGGGTCTGAACAAATACCCCCATCTCGCCGGCAACTTCGGCACGGCGTGGCAGAATCAGCAGAAGGAGTTTGCCGATCTCCCCGCACCCATCCTTTTCACCACCAACTGCATCATGCCGCCGCGTGAGAGCTACGCTGACCGCGTCTACACCACCTCGGTCGTCGGCTACAAGGGGCTGCGACATATCGAGGAGGACGCGCAGGGCCGCAAGGACTTCTCCCCCATCATCGAGCAGGCGCTTGCCCTCGGCGGCTATGAGACCGACCGCAGCATGAGCGGCATCAACGGCGGTCATATGCTCACTACCGGCTTTGCCCACGCGGCAGTCCTCGCGCAGGCGCCGCAGATCATCGAGGCCATCAAAAGCGGCGCCATCAAGCACATCTTTCTCGTCGGCGGCTGCGACGGTGCGCACCCCGGGCGCAACTACTACACGGAGTTCGTCAAGCGCACACCGATGGACACGCTCGTCCTCACCCTCGCCTGCGGCAAATTCCGCTTTAACGACCTTGACCTCGGCGAGATCAACGGCATCCCGCGCATCCTCGATATCGGGCAATGCAACGATGCCTACAGCGCCGTCCAAATTGCACTCGCTCTCGCGGACGCCTTCGGCTGCACGGTCAACGACCTGCCGCTCACGCTTGTGCTGACCTGGTACGAGCAAAAGGCCGTGTGTATTCTGCTCACGCTGCTCGCTTTGGGCATCAAAAATATCTGTCTCGGCCCCAGCATGCCGGCCTTTCTTTCAGAGACGGTCATCAAAACTCTTGTGGACACCTATAATCTCCAGCCCATCACAAATCCACAGCAGGACCTCGACGCCATCCTGCATCGCGGATAACCGCACAGGCTCAAAGCAAGGGAAGCGAAGCCATTTCGTGGCTTCGCTTCCCTTTTTCCCTCTCTGCCGCAAAAAAGCGACGGTCTTTAGACCGTCGCTTTCGTGTTGGCGCTACCTATCTTTCCGGGCCGTTTCCAGCCAAGTATTGTGGGCAGAAGCGAGCTTAACTTCCGTGTTCGGGATGGGAACGGGTGGACCCTCGCCC
>ERZ838577.1207-NODE-1207-length-36169-cov-5.372459_pt1 | contig 36169 bp, 27 predicted proteins | sample MGYA00519682_ERZ838577 | MGnify/ENA primary metagenome ERZ838577 (study PRJEB31850, sample SAMEA3708838) | human gut metagenome | biome: human gut; feature: human-associated habitat; material: faeces | place: China | collected 2014 ...
AACCTTTCTCACCTATATCATCACGTAGATTATAAATAAATTTTAAAAATAAAGACACAGACATCCCAATAAGGGAAGTAAAAAAGGCTGTTTTCATTCCCTCAAGTAGCGTTGGAATACTTTCTGAAATATGTGCTGTATCAAAACCAGAAAGTCCTATAAAAATTCCCCAAAATGTTCCAAAAATGCCACAGGATACCGAGAGTGAAGGTAAAAAATCGCGAACTCGCTCTAGCTTTCGAAAAACAGAAAGAATAATACCAGTTATCGCAATTCCACCAATCATTAATGAAAAAATGATATTACTAGGTGATGCACCTGCAGCTAAAAAAATTTCTATATCTGTCATCCGTCTTCTCCCTCCTCAGATTATATTGCGTTGGTGAGGTTCGCGTATCAAAAAAACTTTATTGGGAAAAGGAATTTTTTTAGTTCTCACACCTGAAAAGAAGTTGTTATTTAGATTATCTCGTGTATCTCCAGTTGGTTCCTACTTTTTTCATGCGCATACGCTATCTTCCGAAAAGTTTGTCAATTCCCCACCAGACCCTCACCAGATGCCCACCAGACCCGCACCAGTCCGACAGGCTCAAAACCCCGTGCTACGCTCCTGACCAAACTCAGGAGCGTTTTTTCATGCACTACACCGAAGCCCGTTGGTCCGGGAAATGGCCGAACTTCACCCCGAAGGAGATCGCCTGCAAATGCTGCGGGGAGATCGTCGTGGACGAGGAGGGCATGGACGCGCTCCAGCGGCTCCGCGACATGTGGGGCGAGCCCCTCGTCATCAACAGCGGTCACCGCTGCTTCAGGCACAACAAGGAAGTGGGCGGGGTCGCGCATTCGCAGCATCTCACCCTCGCCTTTGATGTCCGTATGCCGAAAGAGCGGCATGAGGCATTCATCAAGCTGGCCCGTAAGTGCGGGTTCCGGGGCATCGGCCACTGGGACTACGAGAACTTCGTGCACCTCGATATGGGGCCGGAGCGGGAGTGGTGATGCCTATCGAACGCATCGCCTGCTCCGTCTTTGCCTTGGCCTGCCTTGCTCTCGGAGTGTTTGCGTTCATCGTGACGGAGCAGCGGGATCTTGCCCGGCAAGACGCCGTAACATGGGAGGAAAGCGCGAAGCGGAATCGTGCCGCGCTCGAAGACATGACGGCGGCCCATGCCAGACTTCAAGAAACGCTTGAAGAACGCGAAGGGAAGCTGGCGGCGTTGGAACAGGACCGGGAACGGCAGCGCGTGAAGCTGCGGGAGGCCATGCGCAATGACAGGCAGACTGGCGATTGGGGCGGCACTGTGTTGCCTCCTGCCGTTGACGGGCTGCTCAGGTAAGCCGGTGGCGACCATGCCCGTCGTGATCCGGCAGGATGCCCCGGCGTACCTGACGGCGGAAACGCCCGTGCCATTATGGACCGGCGTGAACAATGCCGATCTGGTCGACTATGTCTTGAGCCTCCGTCAGGCCCTCGGTTCGTGCAATGCGGACAAGGCCGCTATCCGTGGGGGCCGATGAGCGACATGCAGGACTGGAATTTCTGGGAGATGCTGGAACGGTCGTTGCCGTTCATCGGCGTTTCCGTGACCGGCGCGTTCGTGCGCTGGGCGCGGTTCGGGTTCCGTTCCGTGGGCGGTTTTCTGCTCTCGGCGGTCATGGCCGCCTTTTCCGCCTTCATCATGTTCGCCGCGCTGGAAGACAGCGGGCTCTCGATGGGGTTTATCGTCGGGATTGTCGGCATGGCGGGGTATTCCGGCGGAACGGCGCTGGACGCAATGCAAACTCGGCTCCTGCGGAAGATTGAACGGGGCGGGGTGGAGGACAAGCAATGACCCAGATACCGCTTGAGGCCGAAAACGAATTTTACGCCGCGATGGAGCGGGAAGACGCGGAACAGCTGGAGCGCGAGGCCCGCGCCGCTGCGTCCGCCCGGCTCAATGCGTTGGCCTTGCAGCTCAAGCGCGAGTTCTCGACCGCCGAGTCTTCCCGCAAGCTCATTGAAGAGCGGTGGCTTGAAGACCTCATGCAGTACCGGGGGCAGTACCCCGCCGACGTGATGGAGCGGCTGAAGAAATTCAAGCGGTCGCAGGTCTACTATCGGATGACCACGAACAAGGTGGATATGATGGTGGCCCGGCTCATGGACCTGCTGTTCCCGGCGCGTTCAAAGAATTGGGCCATCCAGCCCACGCCGGACCCGGAAATTCCCGGCGAGCTTGTCGAGCAGTCCCCGGAGTTCATGCAGGCCGTGCAGGAGGTCATGTCGGAGCAGATGCAGCTCTTGCAGGCGCAGAACGCGGTTCCCGACGGCCTTGCCATGCAGAAGATGCAGCGGATGGCCATGCAGGAGGCCATGCGGCGCATCGACCTTGATACGGTGAAGCTCCGCATCGCCAAGGCCTGCGCCGACAAGATGGAGCAGGTCATCGACGACCAGCTCAAGGAGTCCTCGGCGGGCGGCGAATTCCGCCCCTCGTGGCAGCAGCACTGCAAGGCCGTCATCTTTTCCTCCTGCCTGCTCGGAATGGGCGTGCTCAAGGGGCCGCTGGTCGAACGCCGGGAACTCAGGAAGAGGCGTCCCGTCTCCGATGCAAGCGGCAGGGTTGTCTGGGACGAGCAGGTCATGGGCGAGGAAATCCGGCCCTATTACGAGGCCGTCCCCGTCTGGGAGGTCTATCCCGATCCCGGCGCGCTGGAGCCGCGCCAGCTCCGCTATGTCTGGCAGGTGCATCTCAAGACGGACAAGGACCTGTGGGACCTGATGACGTTCCCCGGTTTCGATGCATCCGCCATCGAGGGGTATCTCAAGGAGCATGAAAACGGTGACGCCTCGTTGACGACCTACGAATCGCAGAAGCGGAATCTGAACGACGCCAACGGCAATCTCGGCGCGGTCATGGACAAGCGGTTCCGCGTCTACGAACGGTGGGGCTATCTCACCGGGCAGGAACTCCGGGATGCCGGATGTGCGGTTGAGGACGCCGACCTGTACCGCGTGTTTCCCTCCTGCGTGTGGATGCTCGGCGACACCATCATCAAGGCGTCGGTCAATCCGCTCGAAGGCGTGGACATCCCCTTCTTTTTTTACCCCTACCAGCGTGACGAAACGTCTTTTTGGCCCGAGGGCATCGCGTACCGGCTGCGGTCGCCGCAGGCGGGCATCAACGCCGCCGTGCGCGCGGCGCAGGACAATACGGCGTGGAGTTCCGGCCCGCTGTTCGGCGTGAACATGCAGGCGTTGGCCGAGGGGGAAGACCCGCTGGACATTTCGTCGAGCCGTGTCCTGCTGTTCGACAAGGCCGGGGTGAACATCAACGATGCCCTGAGCGTCGCCGTGGTGCCGTCCTGCATTCAGGAGAACCTGACGCAGGTGAAGTTCTGGCAGGAGTGCGCCGACGAAATCAGCACGCCGCGCTTCAACGCCGGAGACGGGCGCGTGTCCGGCGCGGGCGAGACGGCGTCCGGGCTGTCCATGCTCATGGGCGCGTCGAACATCCTGCTCAAGGACCGGGTGAAGGACTTTGACGAATACGTGTCCGCGCCGTTCATCCGGGCCATGTACCGCTTCAACATGCAGTGGAACCCGCGCGAGGAGATCAAGGGCGACTACGAGGTCGTCGCCACCGGCTCCCAGTCGCTCATCGCCAAGGAAGTCAGGGCGCAACAGGTGCCCGGCATCATTTCGCTCATGGCGAATCCCTTGTTCGCCAGCCGCATCAAGGAAGACGAACTCCTTAAAGTGACGCTCGAACAAACGGACTTGCCCGCCGAACGCATCCTGCGGACCGAGAAGGAAGCGCAGGAACATCAGCATCAGCAGATGGTCATGCAGGCGCTGGCGCAGGCCGAGGCCAACGTGCAGGCCCTGACCGCCGAGTTGGGCAGGCAGGGGCTTTCCCCCGAGCAGGTGCAGCAACAGCTCATGCTGGCGTTGGCGCAGTCGCAGCAGCAGGCGGCGCAGGCCCAGTCTGAACAGCCGATGGAAGGGACAGCCGCATGATGAAGCAGCCGAGCAGGGCCGCCGCCGATCTCCGCGCGGCGTTCGGGACGGGGTTTTATCTCGCGCTCCGGGAATTGCTTGAAGAGGAAATCGAGACGCAGCGCGACACGCTTGAGAACGCGTCGGACGAGGCGTCGCTCAGAAAAGCGCAGGGCGCGCTCGTGGAACTGCGCTCCATCATCAATACAATCACGCCGAAAGAGTGAATGCCATGCAGGAAGACCAGAATCAGGAGCTGATGGATCAGGAAGGCACGGAAGCCTTTGCCGCAGGATTCGACGACGAGCCGGGGAAGCCCGCCGAGCAGCCGGAACAGGAGCCTGAGCAGGTATCCGAGGAGGGAACGCCGCCCAGCCCCGAGGAGCCGTCCGCAGGGCAGGCGGTCCCGCAGCCGGAACCGGCAGTACAGGCACAGCCCGCCGTCCCTGAACCCCAGCCGCGCGAGGAGCCGCAGCAGCCGAAGACGGTCGAGATTCCCGAGGGGATCAAGTCGGAATTCGCGGAACTGGAACAGCTTTCGCCGGAGGCGGCCGCCATTGCCCGCGAGGATTCCCCGGAAGGGGAAACGCTCCGCAGGCGGCTGGCGGAATACGGCGCGGACAACGCGATGGATCGGGCGGAACTGTTTATGGCCCGGCGTGAGCGGGAAGCCTTCGCCGCGCAGCAGCAGGCGGGCATGGCGGAGGCCGCGAACCGGAATTTCGTGGCGGTCGTCCGGCAGGCCCATCCCGATCTTTTCGAGGCATCCCGCAGCAAGGCGGACAACGAACGGTTTCAGGCGGACATGCAGGCATGGATCGAGCAAAAGCCCTATGCCGAAGCCGCGCCGCTCATGGACGTGTTTCTGCACGGGCGTGATCCGCACGCCGTCGCCGAGCTGATCACCCGCTTCAAGAACGAACGTCAGGCGTCGCAAAAGGCGCGGACGAATCCCGACGGTGCGTTCGCCGTCCCGAGGCGCGGCGCGCCTGTTGTGCCGCAGGGCGTCGGATCGAAAGACGATTTCGATGCCGGATGGAACATCTAACCGAGGTGAAAACGTATGCCTCCCATGACGACCACAGGAGACATCTCCTACCGCACCGCAGGGTATTTCTCGAAGCAGCTCCTTGAGCGTTCGCAGCCCCTGCTCGTGCTCGACAAGTTCGGACAGCCGAAACCGCTGCCCGCCCACAGTACGCGGACGATCAAGTTCCGTGGCTATGAGCATCTTCCCAACCAGCCCAAGGCGTTGATCGAAGGCGTGACGCCGCAGGCCAGCAAGCCGACGTTCAAGGACATCGAGGCCACCATCAACCAGTACGGCGACTGGATCGAGCTGACCGACGTGCTGGCCGACACCCACGAGGACCCGCTCATTTCCGAGTTCTCGGACATTCTGGGCGAACAGGCCGCCATCATGCGCGAACGCATCACGGCGGGCGTGGTGCTCGGCGGGACCAACGTGTTCTTTTCCGGCGAGACGGCCGGAGCGCAGGCGACCAACCGCAACGGCGTGAACAAGCCGCTGACGCTGGAACTCCAGCGCCGGGTGACCCGTATGCTCAAGCGTCAGCTTGCCATGCCCATCACCTCGTTCGTCAGCGCGTCCCCGAACTTCAAGACCGAGAGCGTGCTGCCTTCGTATGTCGCCATCTGCCATACCGATTGCGAGGCGGACATCCGCGAGATGCGCGGCTTCCTCGACGTGAAGGACTACGGCGGGGGGTATAAGCCCATGCCCGGCGAAATCGGCTCCGTGGAAGGCGTGCGCTACATGTGCACCACCGTCTTCGAGCCGTGGGCCGACGCGGGGGCAGCCGGGAACGGCGTTTTGTCGTCCACCGGCGCGTGCGCCGACGTGTATCCAGTCCTGTACCTCGCCAAGAACGCCTTCGGCATCATTCCCTTCAACCGTTCCGCCGGCGGGAAGTCTCCCATCGTGCCGATGGTTCTCAATCCCAACGTCCCGCGTGGCGGCGATCCCCTTGGTCAGCGCGGCAGCATCGCGTGGAAGATGTGGCACGGCGCCATCATTCTGTACGATCTGCACATGATCCGGGCTGAAGTCGCCGTGTCTTCGCTGTAGCAGGAGCCGTCATGTCCCAAATGAAGGAACAAGAAATGGCGAAGGAAAAGGAATCCGGCAGCAAGCCGCCCCTGACCCCGGAGGAGAGCGAACGCCTGAACCAGTCCGTCCAGAAGAGCGAGGCGCAGGCAGCGGCGCAGCTTCGCGGGCAGCGCAAGGTGCGGATCGTCATCCCGTCCGGGCGCGGGGAGCACGAGAAATGCCCCGTGACCATCGGAGTCAACGGCCAGTCCTATCTCATCGAGCGGGACAAGGAGGTGGAGGTGCCGGAAGCGGTGGTCCACGCCCTTGAACTCGCCGTGGAGAAACAGCCTTTGGTCAACGTGGACCCGGTGACCCGTGAGCGGACCATGTCGTTCGTGCCCGTGCCCCGGTTCCCGTACCGCCGTATCGGCGAGGCGGTGTAGCCATGCAGGCGGCGGAAATCCTGCGCCTCGTATCCGGCGCGTTGCAGGACCTCGAACCGGGCATCCGTGCCCGGTGGGAGTGGAACGGCGGCGACGACAACGCCGTCGGGCTGCTCGACTTCCTGAACCATGCGTTCAGGGAAGTGGTCATGCAGCGTCCGGACGCCACGGCCGTAACCGGAGACATCGTGCTGGAGCCGGGCATCCGGCAGGCCATTCCCGGACGGAAGCACGGCGTGAAGGCGCCCGCCATGCTGTTTATCGGTCTGAATGCGAACGTGTGCGATGGAAGGACGGGCAGGCCGATCATGGCGACCACCACGGAGAACATCACGGGGTGGGCGTCGATGGGCATGTCCGCCCCGTGGGCCGGAATCGAGTATTTCGCCTATGACCGGATGGCGGACCCTTTGTTCTACTGGGTGTTTCCCGCCGTGCCGGAAGAGCGCGAGGCGATCGTCAACGCCACATGGAGCGCCGAGCCGCCGCGCATCGGAAGCCCGGACGACTGTCTGCGTCTGCGGGATACGTTCGCTCCGGCGCTTGTCCACCATGTCCTGTACGGCATCCTGTCCGGCGATAATGAGGCCTCCAATCTGGCCCGCGCGCAACACCACCTGAGCGAGTTCTACAACGCGCTTGGGGTCAAGCGGCAGGTCGATGCCGCGTGGCCCCGGACGAGTACCGGAGGCGCGCAATGACGGAGCGCATGGCTTCCTACGATGTGATCATCCCCCGCGTGCTCATGCAGGTGCAGCCGTGTCCGCAGTTCGTCGTCCTTGACGCCGTTCAGCAGGTTGCCGTGGACTTCTTCACCCGGACCGAGGTCTGGACGGACACGATGGCGGAAACGCTCTTTCGCGGTTCCCGTGTTGTGGAGTTGACGGCTGACAGGGGCGTGGTCGTTTCCCGTGTCCTTCACTTGCTGCTCGATGGCGTGCGGTTGGAAGGCGGGAGCGACTTTCATGCGGAGCGGGCCGGATCGGGAATCACAGTGCTGTTTCATGCCGCGCATGAGGACGCCGACCACACCGTTTACGCGTACTGCGCGTTTCGTCCGGCGCGGACGGCGGCGCAGGTTCCTGAAGCGTTGCTTGAAGAATGGGGCGATACGCTGGTGTTCGGCTCTCTCGCCAAAATCAAATCCATGAGCGGCCCGCGTGTCGGCTGGTCCGATCCGCAGGCCGCCCAGATGAACCTGTCGCTTTACGAGCAGGGCGTCGCGCAGGCCCGCATCCGGGGTGCAAGGCGCGGGGACGGGCGGCGGCTGACGGCGCGCCCCCAAAGAGGTGACCTATGAGCAATCTCCCAACCGTCAACGTGACGGCGCGCGTTTACGACCAGAGCGGCAAACCGGTTCACAAGGCCGTGGTCACGATGCGCCTGACGACCGTTGAAAGGTATTCCGGCTACATCGTGCCGCGCGAAGTGCGAGCCGAGACTGACGCCGCGGGCAAGGCCGTCCTTGCTGTCTGGCCCAACGAACTCGGCACGGAATCCTCCGAATACCGTGTTCATATCAAGTATCCGCACAACGGGTGCGAGTCTTCGTGTTTCAACGGCGGTTCCGGGTCGGTAAGCGGATATGCCGTCGTTCCGAACCATGACTGCGATTTGCAGGACATCATGGAACTGTCCCCTTATGAGCAGCGCGGCGCGGGGCAGGTCATCACGTCCGAAGTTGCCATGTATGCGGGGCAGGCGTCCGCCGCCCGCGACGCGGCGCAGAGCCACGCGCAGTCCGCACAGGCCAGCATCGGACAGGTGAACGCCGCTGCGGAAAAGGCCGAAGCGGCGAAAACCTCCGCGCAGATCGCGGCGGAACTGGCGACGGCCAAGGCCGGGGAAGCCGGGGAACTGGTGCAGCGGGCCAATGAGCGCATCGTCTATTTCGAGAGCGAAGTGACGCAGCGCGTGGAAACCGAAACGAACCGGCTGACCACGGCGGCGACGACCGTCATCACGGAGAGCCGGAACGACGCCCTGAACCAGATCGAACAGCGGACCACACAGTCGATCATGGAGGTGACGAGCAACGCCGCCACTCTGAAGGCTGACGCCGTGGAAGCCGTGACCCGTGCGGAGGCGCGGGCCGTGGACGCGCTGGACAAGGGCGTCGAGGACGGCCTCCGGCAGTTCCATGAAGAGGGTGAACTGTTCAAGGAGGATTTCGAGCAGCTCACCGAACGGGCCGAGTCCGCCGCGAAGAAGGCGGGTTGCGCGTCGCTGTCGGCCCAGAGCCACGCGAACCGGGCTTGCGAGTGCGCCAAGGCGGCCGAGCTTGCGGCCGAAACCTCCGAGGCTGCGCAGGCGAGCGTACTGGAAGCCGCACGGGCGGCCGAACTCTCAAAGACCTGCGCCGAGGCGGCTGCCGCTCGGGCTGATGCCAAGGCGTTGGAGATCGCCAACCGTGTCCACGATGCCGAGGACGCGGCCAAGACTGCGGAGAGGGCCGCGTCAGCCGCGAGGCAGGACGCCCTTTCCGCAGCGCAGTCCAATCAGGCCGCTGCCGTGGCCCGTGATGAGGCCATGCAGTCCGCCGAAGAGGCTGCCCAATCCGCCGCGGCATCAAAGGCGGATGCGGATAGGGCGGAAGAGCATGTCGGACGTGTCGAGGAGGAGATCAAACAGACCGCCCTCGACATCCTTACGCCGCAGGTTGTGACCGAGGCTGTGGCGAAGGCCACGGAAAAAGCCACGGAATCCGCAGGATTAGCACAGATACACGCCGAGGACGCACAGTTCGCCGCGAACGACGCCCGCAATACCGCCGTCATTTGCAAGAACAATGCGGACAGGGCGGTAGAGGCGAAGGATGCCTGTGAAGACCTCGCCGCGAGGTTCCTGCACGACTATCAGGTCGAGTCCGCCACGGTCGAATTGTCCGCGCAGATGGTGCGTCTGGCGGATCGCGTGACCCGCGTGGAGCTTGATCACATCAACATCCCCCACGGCGGGGACGGAAACCCCTCACCCGGCGGCTATGAACTGGCGCCGGGGGTGCGGGTTGTGCCTCTCACCGTTGTTGACGACGCCGTGAACGCCCCGGTTACCGGCGCGGCGCTTACCGCAGTCGTCGATGATTTTTCCCAGAACCCTTAACATGAAAGAGGATTGTCATGTCCAAGAAATTGCTTTCTCAGCTCCTTGACGAAAACGGAAACGAAATTCTGTATTCCGGCACCCTCGTCGTAGACGCAACGACCGGCAAGACCTTTTCCGAACATGTCGCCGACAAAAACGCCCATCCGGACTTTGGCGATCTCGCCATCCAGAACAAGGCCGACATCTTCGCCGATGCCGTTCTGACCGGTACTCCGGTCGTCCCCACCGCGCCCGCCGGGACAAACACCACGCAGGCCGCGAGCACCGAGTTCGTGGAACGTGCCGTGAACGCCGTGCTCGGAGCGAACGACGCGATGCTGTTCAAGGGCATCGTCGACGGCACCCATGCGTTGCCCGACGAGGCCTACCATACCGGCTGGACCTATAAGGTAAACGAGGCCGGAACCTACGCCGGGCAGGCGTGCGAAATCGGCGATATGGTCGTGTGCGTGAGCGATTTCGACACCACCGCCGCCAACGCCGACTGGGTCGTCGTGCAGCGCAATATCGACGGCGCCGTGACCGGCCCCACGGCCTCCACGTCTGACAATGTGGCGGTCTTTGACGGCGCGACCGGCAAGGCCATTGCCGACTCCGGCATCACCAAGGCTTCCGTATCCGGCGCTATCGCCAAGGCTCACGAGCACGCCAACAAAGCTCAACTGGACGCCATTACCGCTACCGGCGCTCAGGTCAATCAGGCCGTGGCCAATAGCCATACCCATGCCAACAGGTCGGCCCTCGACGCGATCGGCACGGATTCCGACGGCGATCTCACCTTTAACGGCAAAGCCCTGAACGGCGAAACCGGTGTGGCCTTCGTGGCCTCCGCCGAAGAAACGCCCGTGTTCACCGGCAAGCTGCGGATGGTCGTCGCCGACTATACGTCTCCGGCTGGCGTCTGAGCCTAGAACCGTCAAACAGGCCGGGGCGGCAACGCCCCGGTAGGGAACGCCATGTCGAAGACAGCACTTTGCCAGGTCTTGATGACAACGCTGGAGCGCCCCCTCACCCTGAACAGTGGGAAAGTGCTGCCTGCGGGAACGGAAGTTGTCCTGCTTCCCCAGACGACGGCGCACAGCGTTCTTGTTTCGGCTGATCAGACGCTCGCGGAAGCGTGGGACGGCCTTTCCAAAGTCGGTCACGTCCATGAAGACGATCAGGCCAATCTTGTACACTACGCCTCCGAGCTGACCCGGTATGCGGATCGGCTGGCGGCAATCGAGACGTGGGCGGTCGCCAACGGATTCACGCCGCCGACGCAGGGAGCATAACCTATGAGCCAGACTACAGAAACGCCGCAGCCGACCAACGCCGAGCTTGTTGCTCAGGTTGTCGGCGCGGTGACGGCGGTTCAGGACGCCGAGGCCGTATTGGTTGAGGGGGCCAAAAACCTCGCGGATCATATCGCGGACCCCAATGCCCACGGCAGGGACGTGGCCGCCTGCATCGCTCAGGCCGTTGCGGAGCATGATGGGAATGAGGGGGCCCATAACGGGACCTTCGTCAAGGCGGGCGACGCGCGGCTTACGGACGCCCGCGCCCCGAAGCCGCATAAGGACAGCCACAAGACGGGAGGGGCGGACGCGCTCGCCCCGGCGGACATCGGGGCCGCCCCCGCCTCGCATACCAGCGTGGCGGCCACAGCCTCCGTGCTGGGCCATGTCAAGCTGGGCAAGGTGGCGGGAACGGCCTGTGAAGGGAACGACGCCCGCCTGAGCAATGCGCGCACACCCCTCGGACACAAGGCTACGCATCAGACGGGCGGCAGCGATGCCCTTGCGCCTGACGACATCGGGGCCGCGCCCGCTTCCCATACGGGCGTTGCGGCCACGGCGTCCGTGCTGGGGCACGTGAAGTTCGGCACGGCGGCGGGGACGGCGTGTCAGGGGAACGATTCCCGGCTGGCCAACGCTCGAACGCCCACCGTTCACGCTTCCACGGCCACGACCTACGGTGCAGCCAGTGATACGCAGTACGGCCATGCCAAGGCGTCCGGCACGACGCCCAAAGCGTCGGGGACGGCTGCCGTCGGTACGGAAACGGGAACTTTTGCCCGTGGGGACCACGTGCATCCCGCTCAGACGACGGTTTCGGGGAATGCAGGCACGGCAACGAAACTGGCCACTGCCCGGACCGTCAGGACGAATCTCGCCAGCACGTCGACCGCATCCTTTGACGGCTCCGCCAATATTACGCCCGGCGTGACCGGGGTGCTTCCCGTGGCCAACGGCGGCACTGGCAACACGACGAATACCGCCGCTGATTCCACCAAGTGGAACGGCGCGGCGAAGACTGTTTCCACGGGCAACCCCTCCGGCGGGGCAAACGGCGACATCTGGTTCAAATACTAGGAGAACATATGAACGATTATCTTATCCTCACGTTTGTGGACGGCGAAACCGTCGTCATTCACGATGACCTGCGCTTCGACACCAATCTCAAACCCGAACTTTCCTTCGCCTTTGACGCCCTCTATTTCGAGCCGCCGAGCGGCCATTGCGTGAAACGTGTGGACGGGGCCTTGCAACCGTTGTCCGAAGCCGAGCTTGAGGAGTGCGCCGCTTATTGCCGGGGCTATGCGGCTACGGCGGACTATCCTGTCTACGCGTGGAATGGGGACAATATCTCTGTGGGCCGCATTCTGAAATCGGAAGCGGAGGCCAAGGGATACGGCTTTACGGTTCTTGACGTGCCTCCCTATCCCGTGTCCCGCCGCAAGGACGGAAGGTGGGAAGAGGTTGTAGCCATCATCAGGGATGACGGCAGCCTCGTCGAGCGCCCGGAAGCCTTTTGCGAGAGGTGTGTCCTCTTCCTTTCCCGGGAAGAGTGGGAAACCTTCCCCAAGCGACCCTCGTCCTCTCATGTGTACGACTTGGAGAACCATGAATGGGTTGATCCGCGTCCCTTCGCCAAGCTCCTGCACGAGGTACAGCTTGAGATCCGAAACTGTTTTGAGCTTCGCCGCTGGAAAGTGTGGGGAAAGTTCATACCCCAATACGAACAGATTACATGGTCGACGCAGGTCGACGAGGCCACGGGGTTCCTGAACGACAGCGCCCGCGCCACGCCGTACATCGACGCTTTCCTTGCTGCGCGCACGGACGAGGGCAAACCGACCAAAGAAGGCCTGTGCCGTGACATCCTCGCCAACCACACCGCCTACCTGCGAGGCATGGCCGAGGTCAACGCCGGGCAGTGGGCCTATCTGAAGCGCGCCGAGGCGTGCGCATCCAACGGCGAACTTGATGTCCTTTTCAAGGAAGTGGCGGAACTGCAAAGGACTTTCCTCGGAAAGTAAGGAGCGCGCATGTCTTGTGCAGTCAATGTCTCCGGAGCGTGGAAATACGCGAAGCAGGCGTACGTTAATGTGGGCGGCAGTTGGAAGCCCTGCCAAAACATCTACGTCAACGTCTCGGGCGCGTGGAAGCCGCTCTACACCTATTCCTATGCCACGGGGAACTGGGGGGCTTGTTCCGCCAACTGCGGCGGCGGCACGCAGACCCGTACGGTCACCTGCCAGCGGCGGGACGCGACGAACTCCAATCTGGACGTGCAGACTGTGGCGGACAGCTTTTGCGCAGCGCACGGGCTGACGAAGCCCACCACGAGTCAGTCCTGCAATACCCAATCATGCACCGAGTGCAAGGGAACAGGTTCATATGGGGGGAATTGCGATGGTAGTGGGGCGCAATATGGAATTGGGCATCGTCACCAACAGTTGAAGTTGGCGTACGTAGATATGTATTCGACAAGGATTTATTGGAACGGTTCAGTAGTCGTTTCCGACGATTCGCAATTCGTGGATACCTTAACCGCTGGCGGATATGTATACACAAAAAATGGGGCGTCTCAGGTAGATTACTGTTCCGCAGGTGATTACACAAACAGTTGGTGGGAGGAAACCCTGTACCCTGTGTGTAGGACGCCAGTATGACATATATCGAAGGATTGTTCATTGCTTTCGACCAGTTCATCAATGCCGTCCTCGGCGGCTGGCCGGACGAAACGCTTTCTTCCCGGTGCTGGCGGTGGAGCCGGGACGGCGTACGGGACTGGCCTCGACGGATCATCGACGGGCTGCCGTTCTGGAAGCCGGGGCACTGCCTGCGCGCCTACGAAGGCGAACGAAAAAGGCTGCAATGCCCACCGGAGTTGCGGTCCGGATCTTCGGTATAACTCTGGCCCGGTCTCCGCGCGCTCGCGATGGGCCGGGCTTTCTCAGGAGCGGCGATGTTCTACGGACTCCAGTTCAATACGAGCGGAGGCGAATCCATGCAGGTCGTGATCAATACGGCCTTACAGGTGTATGCACGAGCGAGCTCGGGGGGAATCTTCGGGGAGTGGAAGTATGTCTGCGGCCCGGGCGAGGGAGACGGCGCGCTTGAAGTCGAGAAGGCCACGGTGGCTGAGAAGGCGTATCGGCTGGCCTCTCCGATGACGATTACCTTTACTGGCGACGCCCAAGGAGCCGTGAGCTTTGACGGTTCGGGGAACGTGACCGCAACGCTTTCGGTCAGGAACGGCTCTGTGGATGTTTCGGATCTCGTCAATGATTCCCTTAATGCACTCATTAGAGACAAGAACAGCATTCTGATGAAAAAGGTGCAGTCCATGATAGACGAAGCGATAAGCTATCACGTCAATAAAAGCGGCTGGCATGTCAGCCAAGACCGGGGGGGCAATTGATGCCGACACTGCTAATACCCGGATTCGGCGGCGAGGTCCCGCGTATTGAGCCGAGGACCCTTGAGGCGCATCAGTCAGCGCGAGCGGTCAATTGCGACCTGCGGCGCGGCAGCCTACGCCCCCTGCGCGGCGTCCGTCGGGTTGCGGAGGTTTCAGCATCGGCGCGGACGATCTTCAAGCATGACATCGACGGCTGGCTGGCATGGGATAAGGATGTGTCCGTTGTAAAGTCGGCGGTCATCGACGTGATTGGGGAAACCCCGCTCGGGCATCTGTTGATCACCGGTGACCGGGACTATCCCACACAGCGGTTTGCCGGGGGCGAGACGTACCGTCTCGGCATTCCGCGCCCCGAGACGGCCCCCACCGTCACAGTCAAAGCCGGAGCGGGCATCGGGGACGTCTCCGTTCATGGGTTCATTGCCGGGTCTGGGGGCGACATGCCCACAAAGGACAGTCAACTTGCCCCTGTCGAGGGACAGGGCGTCGCCGTCGCTCCCATCGTGTTCTCCAGCATTGATGGCATCCCTCCCTCAACTGAAGCGGAGAAGATTTCCCGCAGTTCATCGTACTGCTACACCTATGTGCAGAGCCTGCAAAACGGCGTGTATCAACAGGAATCAGCCCCGTCCCCGCCTTCCGAACTCGTCGACGTGAAGTCGGGGGACGGGGCTCTCGTCAGCGGGTTCCGCCTGCCTTCGCTTTCGGGGCTGAACATTACGCATATCCGTATCTACCGTACGGTCGCGGGGAATGAAACGGGAGAATTCCGTTTCGTTGCCGAGATTCCTGTTTCGCAGGCGGAGTATATGGATACGGCGCACGACAAGGACGTTCCCACGGACGTGCTCCAGACGACGCTTTGGGACAGGATTCCCGACGATGCGCAGGGGCTCATCAAGACCGACAACGGCATCTATGCCTGTTTCCGGGGGAACGAGCTGTTGGTTTCCGAACTGTTCATTCCCTACGCTTTCCCGGAATCCTATCGGCTGACCGTGGAGGATCGTATCGTCGCGCTCGGGCATGTGGACAGCACCATCGTGATCCTGACCACGGGGCGGCCTTATCTGGCGCAGGGCGCGGCCCCGGAATCCCTTCAGCTTCTCCATCTTCCCATTGAGCAGCCATGCCTGTCTGCGCGTTCTGTCGGCCATCTGCCCGGCGGCGTGGTGTACGCCTGCCCGGACGGCCTGATGCTGTTCACCTCGGCTGAACAGAGCCTGCTTACCTCCGGCGTATTCACCCGGGACCAGTGGCAGGAACTTGGCCCGGAAAACCTTGTCGGATCAGTGCTCGACGGGCGGTACATCGGCTTTTTCAGCGGCACGAACCAAGGATTCATCCTTGACCTCGGGCGCAAGGACGTCGTGCGCGTCGAACTGCCCGGCGCTCCGGTTCATGCCCTGTACCATCACGTCAACGACGACTGTGTCTATCTGGCCGTGGGGACGGACATCAGCGTGTTCGAGGGCGGCGAGTCTCTGCCGTACACATGGCGATCCAAGCCGTTCTTCATGTCCGCTCTTATCTCCATGTCCGCGCTCCGCATTGAGGGCGGGCAGAACAGGGGCAATCCGGTGACGGTCCGGCTTTTCGGGCCGGGTGAGACGCCCCGTCAGACGCTGCATGTGCACGATACGCGGACGGTGCGGATTCGGACGGCGCGCTGCGAAAAACTCTGGTCATTGGAACTGTCCGGCATTGCTCCCGTTTATGAAGCCCGAATGGGTTCAAGCGTGGAGGATCTTGAGCATGGCGGCGTCTGATCGCGGGTTGCAGTCCGTCCCGCGCGGACTGGATCGGAACCTCACCACCTATTTGCAGGCCATCAGGACGGAGCTGCTCAGGCTTTCGGGCCTTGTCCGCGGTTCGGACCAGTCCCGCGCCGTACGGGCTTCGGAAGCATCCGCGGCGTTTGGCGGCGGATCCGTTTCCACGCCTTCCGGAAGCGTGGATGTGGCCGCCATCGCCTCACAGATATTTCGGGACGGTTCCGTCACTGAACGCAAACTTGCCGATCGGGCCGTTACAGGCGGAAAGCTGGCGGATAACGCCGTCACCGCTCGGACCATCGCGCCCGGGGAGGTGGACAACAACGCACTGGCGGAACAGGCCGTTACCGCAGGAAAACTGGCCGGTGGCACGGTAACTACCGGGGCTCTGGCGAATGGCTGCGTCACCCGGGGCAAGCTGGCTGAGGACGCGGTGGATACCCGAAACCTGATGGACGGCGCGGTGACCTCGGACAAGATCGAGGAAGGGGCCGTCACGACGGAAAGGCTCGGGGACTGGGCCGTCACGTTTTACAAGATTTCACCCGGCGCGGTCGGGACGGAAAGCATCCGTGATGGAAGCGTCACGGCGAAGAAGCTGGCGAAAGGCGCGCTGCCTCCCGCATGGGCCTCAGGAGACGCGAAGGATGGGGAAACCGTCGCCATTCCGGGGAACTGGGATGGGCGGCCCGCAGTGTTTCTGACGGGATGGAGCTGCATCGTTTCCGAGGCGGACCCCGAAACGGGGGAGCGGCGGATAACCGTCGGTCCGGAGCGGTTCACCGAGGCTCTGGACGCTGACGGCGCGGGAACCGGAGCGTGGAGCTTTGCCGCCAGAGGAGATTTTTCATGGATGGCGATGGGCAGGGCAAAAGAGGAGGCCGGGACATGAGCCGTGTCGAGCTTGTGTATTTCAGGGGCAGCGAGGACGAGCGGAAGCTGATGCGGTGCGCCTACGCAATGTTGGAACGGGAAGGGAGCGCCCGGCGCATGTTCATGGACGGCACCGTGCGATCCGCCGAAGAGTTCGAGAAGGACTTGTTCAGGCCCGGTTCCTTGCCGTTTCTTGTGCTGCATGACGGGCAGCCCTGCGGCGTGAGCTGGCTGAATACGCTTGAAGGGCGGGCGGCGCGGGGGCATTACGCCGTTTTCCGCCGGTATTGGGGCAGGAAAATGTCCGTCACCATCGGCAGGAGCATTTTTGAGCACTATCTCGGGCTCAGAGACGAGCGAGGGTATCTGTTTGACGTGCTGATTGGAATCGCTCCGGTGAGCAACCCTCTTGCTTGGAAGCTGGCGTTGCTTTGTGGCGCCGAGAAACAATGCGTACTCCCCCATTTTGCCTACAACGCAAGGACCGGGGAAACCGAGGATGCCGTGTTGACGACGACCACGAGGGAATCTTTGGAGGAAAGCCGATGGGCAGAATGATTTACACGAAGATCGTCATCGACATGAAGACGGGGAAGACGCTGGAACGGGAAGGCCGCTGGTACGACGGCGAGATTGCCGAGTGCAAGGGCGGCGGATCCAGCGTGAACAACGTGGACTACGAGTACAACGACCGCATGGCGACCATCGCCGAAGAGCAACAGGCATGGGCGAAAGATTATTACAAGATGTGGGAGACGCATTTCAAGCCGTACGAAACCGCGCAGGCGCAGACCAATCTTCAAAATTTGCCTCTTGAGAACAGCGTGTACCGGGGCCAGCTTGAGGCCGCCCGCGATCTGCTCCCGCTGGAAAGCGGCTTGTACAAGCAGCAACTGAAAGCTGAGGCAGAACTGCTCCCGCAGCAGACTGAGGCGACGAAGAACTTTCTGTCCGCCTCGGCGCAGGGGGTGGACGTCGCCGAGCGCATGGGGCTGGCAAAGGCCGATGTTTCTTCGGCGTGGAAGAACGTGTCCGATGCCACGGCGCGGTCCAACGCGCGCATGGGCGTCAATCCCAATTCCGGGCGGTATGCCGGTACGCAGGCGGCCTTGGCTACGCAACAGGCGGCTCAGACGGCACAGGCCGTTACCGGTGCCCGCGTTGGAGCGGAGCAGGAAAACTATGACCGCCTCATGAAAGCCGCCAGCGTCTCGCAGAACAAACTTTCCGGATCTCCCACGAACACTATTTTTCAGGGACTCAGTTTCCTTGGAGGGTAACGAATAATGGCGCTTTACAAGGTACAAAGCCCGATTAACTCGGCATTGCAGGGGATGCAGAACGCTTCCGCGACCACGGCGGGCATGACGAAGAAGCAGGAAGTGAAGGAACCGAAGAAGAGCTTCGGCGGCGCGCTCGGAAGCATGATCGCCGGCGGCAGTTATGGTCTGGGCATGGCCGACATGTTCACCGGAAGCGAGGCCACCAAAGCCATGTGGGGCGGGGTGAAAGGGGCCTTGGGTGGCGGGGGAGAGGAAGTGGCGGGAGGTATTGGCGGTGCCGCTGGAGCGATTGGAAGCACGCTTCCCGAAACAATCGGCGGCGGAGCTCTTTCTCTGGCAAATGGGGGAACGGCTGGCGGCGCCGCTGCATCACTTGCCGCTGCGGAATCAATGGCGAATGCCGGGGGCGCTGCCGCAGTAAGCGGGGCGACTACAGCGGCGACGGAGGCGGCGGGCGCTGCATCCGCCGCCGGGCCCGTGGGGTGGGGACTTCTGGCGGCCGGAGCCTTGGCTGGCCTCGCAAGCTACTATCTGTAGGGAGGAACGATGAGGGGATACGGCGACGATCCGTGGCGGAACGCCATGCAGGGTGTCGGATTTCTCGGCGACGCCATGCGCACCGGCCAGCAGATCGGGGAAGTCCGGCATGAGCAGGATGAACGCGACGCCACGAATAAGGCGTATGAGTATATCACTGGTAAACTTGGAGGTTCTGGGGATCTGTCGGCCCTTGATGGAGATTCCATCCTGAACACCCGGCACGGCGTACAGGCAATGGGAAAGTTCATGCTCGACCGCGCGAATACGGAACAATCCCGATTGTCCATGCTCAAGAACATGGAGGCGGCGGACGATCAATTTTACCAGAAGACGTTCCGTCCGTTGGCTTTCGAGGCACAGAAAGCCTATCAGTCTGGCGATATGCGAAGGTTCGGGCAAATCGTAAGCGAACTCTCCGCAAAGTCGCCTCTTCCCTACAAATACGAGCTTGGACAGGACGGCGATTTTGCCGAATCGTTCCGTTCGTCGAAAGAAGGAAAATTCATTGATACCGGTGAACGCATGACGCCTCAGCAAGTTTTTGAGCAGCTCAATGGCATCATGTCCGGCGAACAGCGTGTGCTTCGCGGCGCGAACATGCAGATGCAGACAGTGAATCCGCGGTTCCTTGCTGCGTCAGCCCGTTACAAGATGGGAACCATCCTCGGCAACGCTCAGGCTCTTTCCGATCCGAACCAATGGATTCCGCTGACCAAAGGCGGGAAAACCATCTACGTCATCCCGCAGAACAGACATGACGACTACTCTGTTGGGCCTTCGTATCGTGTCGTTGACGACAAGGGAGGGATGGGCGGCATGGTGGGCAGCCTTGACGACCTTATGAGCCAAGGATGGGTGCGTGCCGACGTGAAGGCCAAGATCGACAACGCGCAGCGTATCGCCGCCGGGCGTGGGCTTGGCGGGGGGGCCGGAGGCATGGCCTTCAATCTTACGGATGGTGACAGGTCGTGGATAAACAAAGTTTCAACCTCGAAAGACGATATGGGGAATGAAAGCTATAATCCCTATATCGGAATGAGCCTCGAAATTTTGATGGGGAAGCACGGGTTTACCAGAAACTCAGCCTTTGCCGCGTACGACGACGCTGTGACTCAGGCCGTAAGTATGGCGAAGGCAAAGAACCCCAATGCCTCTGAAACGCAACTCAGGCAAATAGCCCAGAAGTACATCTACCAGCAGTTGTCTGGCGGAGACAAAGGGCAACATCAACAGCCATCGGAGCAGTCCACTGACAAGTCCGGATTGAAGTTCATGGAATTTGGGAAGCAGATAGAGAAGGCCACCAACAGAGGTTCCAGCCAAGGCCAACCCGAAGGGGTGGCGGGAGCTTTTGTTGGGCCGCCTGAAAAACCCGCACATCTGAAGGACATCTATGATTGGTGGAATACTTTTAATAACGGATTGAGAAATTATGATCCCGGTATTCCAAACGGGTATTAATCAATTCAACTAGAAGGGCATATCGATGGCAAGGAATAATCTTCCCCGACCCACACGCACAGACATTCATGGTATCATCCCCTCTATTGATGAAAATTGGTTCGCTCAATATGCGCCTATGAGTGAACAGGAACCGCAGGAACAGCCCGGTATTCTTGAACGCACATGGGAATCCGCCAAGGCCGTCGGGGAAGGATTGACTTTCCTCCCCGGGGGTATCGTGGATACCGTTCAGGACGTCGTCAGCGGCTTTGATCCTACGGACAAGGAAGAGATGGCGCAGCGAGCCCAGACGCAGCGCGAACTGGAGGCGTATCATAAGAAATACGCGGGGAAGGCCTTTGGTGGTGTAACCGAAGCCATGTCTTCCATCCCCTACAGTCTGACCACAATGGGAGCTGGTCTTGCTGGCGGGGCCGCTGGTGGATTGCTTTCCGGCGGGAATCCTGTCGTTGCCGGTGGCGCGGGCATGGCCGCTTCCGGGAAGACGGCTTACGAGGCTTCCGTCGCGCAGTTCAACCGGACGCTCTATGACGCCAGCACGCAAGTGCTCAAGCGTGAACCGACTCCTGACGAATGGGGAAAGATACAGGGCTACTTCGCGGACAAGGCCACGGAGTACGGCCTTTGGGAAGCTGGTCCCGAGGCGATAAGCAATCTGTTGATGACCAAACTCCTTGGCCCTCTTGGCTCCAAGGTGAAAGGCGGGATCAAGGGAGCCTTTAAGAGCATCCTTGGCCTGTATGGCGAAGAACTTGGCACTGAAACCATTACGCAGATGGGGCAGGGCGGCATTGAAGCCGACATGGGGCTTCGGGATAAGGCCCCCGGACCCATTGATGCCTTTTTTGAGGTGGCACCCGCCACGATTGCCCAGACCACGCTTTTCGCCGGAGGAAAGAAGGGGATTGACCTCGCTTTCCGGCGGACGCTTGCGGGGAGGAACAGCGGACAAGAGGGGAATATCCAGCAATCGGGAGGCGGAACAACGGTTCCACCCACTATAGAGAATCCCCAGCCATCCACGCAACAGGCCGCATCAAATATGGAACAGCCCACGCCGAATGGGGGGCAGAGGCCGCAGGCGGAAGATTTTGGCCTGAGTGGGGTTTTCGGTGGACAGAGCTACCAAGACGTTTTGCGACGACAACAGCCGCAGGGGGCTCCCACAGACCGGATAAAGCCGGTTGATCCGTTCGATGACGGGTACGACGAAACGGCGGAATGGGTAAGGCAGAATGAACAGCGTGTTGGCGGAGATGACCAGCACGCTGTTTCTGATCTTTGGGACATGACGAAGGGACCAAGTATTTCCTTTGGGAAGACGGTGGACCTCATCGTCGGAGATTATGGGGAGAATGCCCCGGCAGTGCGACAGCCTTCGACAATGTACGGGATGAACTTCCTCAACCAGAATCCGGGCCACATGGATGCCATAGATGTTCCCTATACGGTCATTCCGATGTCGAACGCTCCGCAGGCACGACCGGTTGGCGGCAATGCACGGATTCCTCTCATGGCTGGAAATGCCGTTTCTCAGTCCGCCTACGACCGTACCTTGGTGACGCCGTACAACGCACCGTCCGGCCCTGCCATATCCATGCCTTCCACTGCTCCGGTACAGGGTGTTGTCGGCGGGTTGTCTTCGCCCGTCGCGCAGCCTGCGGGCGGTGTTCCCATGCAGGCCCCGCGCGGCGATACCACGGCGCAGGCGGAAGGGCTTGGGATGCGCGCGCCGGACACGGTTCCGGAAGATTTCCTGCGGAGCCACATCATTGTTGGGGCAGTTCCCTCTCCCGCTCCGGCCTCCCGTTCGGAACGGCATCCGTCCGTCCCTTCGGTTGTCCCGTCCCCTGCGGGGATGGCAGCCGGACAGCAGAACGCTGGGCAAGTTCCCGCCGTTCAAGAACAGGCTCGTAAACGGCTGGAAGGGATGACGCGGCGAGAACTTCTGGCGCTTGTTCCCGAAAAGGAACTGCCCGCCGCACGCAAGGAAAAGAATAAGAACAGTCTGATAGAGCGGATTTTGGCATCGGAATTTGCTGCGGGCACGGGAGAATCCTCTTTGTCCGGGGAAAGGCGTGGAGTAGACTCCGGGCAAAAGGAGGAAGGCCATGCCGGTCTACAGCAAGGAACGCCCGGAACTGGAACTGGAGAGCTTCTTTCGGAGTCTGTACCCGTCGACGCGGCGGGGAATCCGGGAGAACTGGCTGCGGCTGCAAGAGGATCCGGACGATACCATGGGGATTTGGGAAATAGACCTGATCTGGATACGGCTTTACCTGGAGTTGATGGCAGAGAGGCCGGACTTGGAGCCGCTGTTCAACGAACCGCGGGATCTGTCGAGGTTCCCGGAGAAGGGCGGGGCCAGAATGTGTCCTTCAACCAGATTCCTACGATTCCTGACTCGGGAAGATCTGCTTCTGGACGAGGAGATGAGCCAGCATTTCGAGGATTGCCAGAAGTGGGACGCGATGTATCCGGAGGAAGCAAAGGAACGAAAAATACGTCGTTTGAGAAAAATGGGCGGAAAGGAATAGAGCGGAAGCTGCTTCGGGCCATAGAACGTCAGCAGGGCGGGGTTTCTCCTGAAGCCGAGGCATGGGCGCACGGATTGAACCCGCAGGAACGAAAGAAGGCTTACGAACAACTCGTACTGAACGAGTTCAAGAGACATACGGCGTCCGAACTCGGTGTGGATGAGGAGAGCCTCAGATTTATCCCAGTACGGAAGGACAGCGAAACCTCGCTCCGGCTGAAAGAGATCGGGGGTGTTTTCGGACAGGATGTCGTCATTTTCAAGGATAGTTCGTCCGTTCAGACAGGCATCCGCGGCGCGTCTGTTCCGACCATTGAGCATGTGGTGTTCATGGAGGGGAGCGCGGAGAGAGAAAAGCCTTATCTCTTCGTCCTCGGGCATGAACTCCTGCACAGAATGCGGAGCGAAGACCTCAAAGCATATAAACAATTCCAAGAATATCTGTTGGATGACCTTCAGGAAGACGCCATTCCCCGTTACCGTGAAAACCTCGATCGTCGAACGGGGGGCGACGGAACCGTGGCCCGGATGTCGGATGAAGCTATTCTGGAGGAGATCGGGGCCGACCTCGTGGGCAAGCGGCTCACCGAAGAATCGTTCTGGGCGAAGATGGCCGATGAGCGGCCAAGCCTGTTCGCGCGGGTGGCCCAACTTGTCCGCGATCTGTTGGACAGGGTGACGGCCGCATTCCGTGCGGATCCCCTGCCCGCAGCATGGGTGAAGGATTTTGACGCGATCCGGGGCCATATCGATACCATGATGGGGCGGTGGGCGGAGAAGAACGCACGGAGGCAGCAGCGGGAAAATACGGACAGAACGCTTTCCGGGGCAACGTCTCCCGTGGTAGAATCCAAGAAAATGCAGGAGGGCGAACATGGCGAAACCGATGACCGTGGCGGTAATGGACCCGCAGAACTCCCCGTGGTGGAAGATGCGTCTCATATGGCTTCTGGACAACGATCCGGAGCTGGTAATGGAGCTGTGGGAGACGCCGGGGCACAAGGGACTTCTGGATCACCTCGACAGGATGGTGTGCGTCATGACGCAGATTCACCGCGAGATGGACGATACGCCGGAAGACGCGAAGGAGGAAATGATCGAGGCGGCGCTGTGCCCTCCGGACATGATCGATCTGGACGCGGAGATGCCGGAGGAGCTGAGGGAAGCAATTCTGGATTGGGCGGACGAGCCGGAAAACTTTCCGCCGACGGAGGGCGAGGACGGAAGAATAGTCGAAATCACCGTGTAGGCCCCGATGACGTGCTGGTTCCCGGCGGGAACGTCACCCGCGCCAAGGCCAACATCGAGGCCGTCCGCATCCTCAAGAAGCTGAACGAGGAAAAGCGGGACGCGACGCCGGAGGAAAAGAAGCGTCTCGCACAGTTCACCGGATGGGGTTCTCTCGCTCAGGAAGTGTTTAACACCGAGTACGCTTACGCCGCGCAGTATGAAAAGCGGTTTGACGGGGGGCTTCCTCCGGCGTTGCGTTATGCCGACGACAAGAAGCGTTCGGATTACGCGCGGTGGAAGAAAAATTACGGGACGGCGCTGCATCCCGATCTCGGCGGCATGATGACCGCTCAGGAATGGGACGCCGCCGAGAAGTCCACGCTCAACGCGCACTATACCGACCGCAAGGTCATCGGCGCCATGTGGGGCATGGCGGAAAAGCTCGGGTTCCGTGGCGGACGGGTGCTTGAACCGTCGGCGGGTACCGGGCTTTTCTTCGGCCTCATGCCCGAAAGCCTTTCCGGCCGTTCCAGTCTCGTCGGCGTTGAACTGGATACGCTTACCGGGGGGATTCTCGGCAAGCTCTATCCGGATGCCGACATTCAGGTGACGGGGTTCGAGAATGCGAAGCGCGTGGGGGACAACACCCTCGACCTTGTGATTTCCAATGTTCCCTTCGGCAATTTTCGGGTTACGGACAAAAAGCGCCCACAGTACGCCAGGCAGTCCATCCACAACTATTTCATTTCCCGCTCCATCGACGCGGCGCGCCCCGGCGGGCTGGTCATGGAGATCACGTCTCACTTCACGATGGACAGCGTGAGCGGGGCCTCGATTCGTGAGGAATGGGGCAGGAAGGCCGATCTTGTGGCGGCGGTCAGGCTTCCCGGTACGGCCTTCGAGAAGAACGCCGGGATGCAGGTGACGACCGACATCCTGATTTTCCGCAAGAAGGATTCCGGCCTTTCTCCAGTATCCAATGCCTTCCGCAACGTGGAAAACGTCGAGACGCCGGACGGCCCGGCGGTCGTCAACGAATACTTCGTGCAGCATCCCGAGATGGTGCTCGGCGAGCATTCCTTGCAGGGGTCCATGTACGGGGAGAACGAGTACACCCTCAAGCCGAAGGACGGGGAGAGCATAGAGGACGGGTTGAAAAAGGCTCTTGATGCGCTTCCGGCAAACGTGTTCGGCGAGGGGCGAGCGGTTCCCGTCGAACGGGAAGAGCGGATCGCGGATGCCGGGATGCGGGAAGGGGCGCTTGTCGAGAAGGACGGCGGCCTGTTCACCGTTTCCGACGGGGCGTTGGTTAAGCCCGAGTGGGACGACAAGCCGAAGAAGGTACGGCAGGCGGCAAGCTACGTCGGCGTCAAAAAATCGGTTTTTGACCTCATCAATGCGATGAACAGCGATGCGGACGACGCCGGGATCGGCAAGCTCCGGGACGCGCTGAATAGTGCCTATGATGCCTACGTGAAGGACTACGGCCCGATCAACAAGGACGGAAACGGATTCCTTGAGGACGACATCGAATTTCCCACGGTCGCGGCCATCGAGCGCCTCGTCAGTGTGCCCGTCACCAAGACGTACAAGAGCGGGAAGCGTAAGGGGGAATCGTATCAGGTCGATGAAAAGCGGGTGGCCAAGGCCGACATCTTCACCAAGCGCACGATATTCCCTTTCAAGGAACCGACATCCGCCGAAAACATTCAGGACGCCATCAAGATCTGCCGTATCTTCAGGACGGGGATCGACGTCGGGTATATCGGGAATCTCCTCGGCATGAGCCCGGAGGCAGCCCGTGCCGAACTCCTCAAGACGGAAACCCTCTTCGAGAACCCGGAAACGGGGCTTATCGAACCGGACGATATCTACCTTTCCGGCAATGTCCGCAAGAAGCTGGAAATGGCGGAAGCAGGCCGAGAGGACAATCCGGCCTACGAGAAAAACGTGGAGGCGCTGCGGAAGGTCCAGCCGGAACGTATCGGCATCGACGCCATCCACGCCCGCATCGGCTCGTCGTGGGTTCCCGCCAAGGTCTACGAGGCGTTTGTGACGCATCTCGGCTTTTCCAGCGTATCCGTTGAGAAGGCGCGTCTTGAAGGCGAAGACGGTTCGACGCAGTGGCACGTTGAAGCTTACGGCGGCACGCCGGAAGCGCGGAACCGTTGGGGAGTGGACGGTGCGTCGGTCATTGACCTGATCAGCGACAGTCTGAACCTGAAACGTACTGAGGTCTACGACGAGCATTACAACGCCGACGGGAAAACGTCCCGTGTGAAGAACACCGAGAAGACGCTGGCGGCGCAGGAAAAGCAGCGATCCATTCAGAACGAATTCCAGTCGTGGCTGAAAAAGGACGACGACGCCGGGAGGCTCGTCGAAGACGAGTACAACGATAGGTTCAACGGGTTCGTCCCGCGCAAGTTCACGGCCCCCGACATCAAGCATTTTCCCGGCGCTTCCCACTCCATCGAGTTGCGGGAGAACCAGAAGTTAGGCGTTGTCCGAGGGTTGCAGGAATCCACCTTGCTCGCGCACGGCGTCGGTTCCGGCAAGACCATGTTGCAGATTACGCTGGCGATGGAAATGCGGCGTCTCGGGACGGCGAAAAAGCCGTGGATTGTCGTTCAGGCGTCCACCCTGTCGCAGTTCGCGGCTACCTTCAAGACGCTGTACCCGCGCGCGGCTATCCTTGCGCCGACGGAAAAGCAGCGTAACGCGAAGAATCGCCAGCGTCTTCTGGCCCAGATTGCCAGCGGCGACTGGGACGCCGTGGTCACGCCGCATGGCTTTTTCAATTCCATTTCCATTGATCCGGAGAACGAAGCCCGTTTCATCGAGACGCAGATCGAGGAGTATAAGGATTCGCTCAGGAATGATTTTGAAGTCGACGATATCGACAAGAAGAAATCATCGGAGAGCCGGACGGTCAAACAAATCCGCAAGAAGATTGAGAAGCTGAAGAATCGTCTTGAGGCGTTGTCGAACACGAAGAAGGACGAGAACATCTATTTCGAACAGCTCGGCGTGGACGCGCTGATCATCGACGAGGCCCACGTCTACAAGCGCGGAAGCTTCTACACCAAGATGGACAACGTGAAGGGGCTCGACCGTGATTCTTCGCAGCGTTCCATGCAGATGCTCATGAAGGCCCGGCATGTGCAGGCGAAGACCGGCGGCAAGAACGTGGTGCTCGCCACGGGTACGCCTATCTCGAATACCCTGACGGAAATGTGGACCATGTTCCGCTACACGCGCCCCGATCTTTTGAAGGAGTTCGGGGTGGAGCAGTTCGACGACTTTGCCAGCGCCTTTGCCGACACCAGCATCGATCTGGAGGAAACGGCGACCGGCGAGTTCAAGCAGGTGGAACGCTTCAACAAGTTTGTGAACGGCCCGGAGCTGCTCACGCTCTGGCGTTCCGGCGCGGATGTGGCTCTGACGGAAGACCTCGACTACATCAAGGGGCTTCCCAAGCTGAAGGAAGGGAGGATTCACGAGGTGGCCGTGGAGCGTTCGGAGTCGCTGTCCAACTATATTGAAGCGTTACGGCAGGAGCGAGCCGAGTGGGACAGGCTGTCGGGCAAGGAGAAGAGGGAGCAGAGCAGTGTGCCGTTGCAAATCTACGGCAAGGCAAAAAAAGCGGCCATCGACCTGCGGCTTGTCGATTCTTCCCTGCCGGACGAGCCGGTCAGCAAGGCCAACAAGGCCGTGGAAAACATCTATGACCGGTGGGAGGAAAACCGCGACAGCAAGGCGGCGCAGATCGTGTTCTGCGACAACTTCAAGAGCGGAGACGGCAAGTTCAACCTGTTCGAGGACATCAGGGACAAGCTGATCGTCAGAGGCGTTCCCAAAGAAGACGTAGCCGTCATCCACGACTTCAAGACGGACGAGGCGAGGAAACGCCTGTTCGACGCCGTGAACCGTGGTGACGTTCGCGTGCTCATGGGGACAACGGAAAAACTCGGCGTCGGCGTGAACGTGCAGGAGCGTTTGCTCACGGCGCACCATCTTGATGCGCCGCCTCGCCCCATGGACTTTGAGCAGCGCAACGGGCGCATCCGGCGACCGGGCAACATGTTCCCCGAGGTCGAGGTGTTGACCTACGGGACCAAGAACACGCTGGACTCTGTAACGTTCCAGCAACTTATCAGCAAGCAGAAGTTCATCAACCAGCTTCTTCGCGGCGATGTGGGAACCCGGACTTTTGAAAACCCCTTCGACGCGACGCAGGCAACCTTTGAAGATATGATGGCGGCCTTCTCCGGTAATCCGCTTGCCAAGGAGAAGATGCAGTTGCAGGTGGAGGTCCGCAGGCTTGAGGCGTTGAACGCGGCCTACGAGTCCCGTCTCGGAACCCTGCGGTACAACCTGCGGAGCGCGAAGAGCAGTCTTGAATTCCTTGAAGGGCGGACGAAAAGCGCGGAAGCCGTTACCGCATTCGTCAATGAGCACTTCCCTGACGGCGAAATTGAGGGCAGGAAGGAACTTTCCAAGGACGTATCGGCTTGGCTGGACGGCGAATTGAAGCGTATCGAGAAGGTGCTTTCCGGGATCAGGAAATATGCCCAGTGGCAGGTGAAGAACCCGCGTGATTACGCCACAGGAATGACTGTGGAGCTTGGCAACGGGGTATCGGCGGAGGTTTCCGTTCTTCCGCATGTTGCCGAGGCGGGCGGGGAGCTTTTCAAGGGCGTGGCCATGTCCTATCAGCTTGCCGGGCCTCATGGCATCAAGGAGTCAGGCCCCTTCAACGGGGCTGCGGGCCTGTTCACGCGCCTCAAGAACGATCTGGCCCGGTACGCGGGAAGCGCCGCCGAGAACGCGGCGAAGATCAAAGGCGCCAAGGCCCAGATAGCGTCTCTTGAGGAAGAGCTGAAACGTCCGTTTGAGCAGAAGAAGGAGCTTGAGGATGCCCGTGAGCGGATGCTTGAGATCGAGCAAAAGCTGGCGGAAACGTCCAAGAAGCCTGATACCGAAGAAGCGCCGATGGCTTCCGTCAAACCCGGCGAATTTCTGAACGAAGTGCCGGCCTCTCGCCTCCGCGTGCGCAAGGCGGCTGTGCAGTCCGTCGCGGACGCGCTCGGAAAACGGGCGGCCAACGCCGCCGATACGCGGGTGGTTCAGTCGTTTGAGGAACTTCCCGAGCATATCCGGCAGCTTTACGGCGAGGTGTCGTCGCGTCTGGAGGGGGTGTACGATCCCGCTTCCGGCACGGTGTACCTCGTGGCGGACAATCTGCGCGGTACGGCACGCGCGGCGGAAGTGTGGATGCACGAGAACATGGTGCACCACGGCCTGAACGGGCTTTTGGGAAAGGACGAGAAAAGGCGTGTGCTCAACAGGCTGTGGCGGGGCATGGGCGGCATGGGCAATGCGGAAATCGCATCCGTCGCCCAAGAGTACGGCGTTGATCCCCGCTCCGATGCGGAGGGCCGTGCGCTGGTCATGGAGGAGGTTGTCGCGCACCTCGCTGAAAAGCGGGCGGCATACAAGCTGTCCGGACAAGAGCTGACATACTGGCGGCGTGTCGTCGAGGCCGTACTGCGGGCGTGGCACGCGCTGGTGGATGCCGTGACCGGGCGCACGGGCTCCATGAAATACGAGAACGTGGACAGGCTGTTGTCCGCGCTGGATCGGTATGTCTTTGAGGGCAGGCCCGAAGGCATGGCCGAAGGCGGCATGGTCCCGGCTATGGCGTCGAAGCGGAGCGACCCGAACAATGCCCGTTTCTCGCCGGATACGGGAAAGAAGACGGACTTCGTCACCTTGCCGGATGGAAGTGTGGACTTTGCGCAATTCCCGGCGACGCGCCTGAAGGACATGCGTTTGCTGAGAGCTGCTCCGATTCGGCTGGAGCGCGGAGTACATTCTATGGAAGGGGGACAGGGACTCCGGCACATTGAGGCCAACCACGGTGATGAAATCCGCGCCGCAGGGTATGGTAGCGTTCAGGAGTTTGTTTGGGACTTGGTAAATGGATACAATGAAATATGGGAAGGAGAAGGCAAGTCGCTTCTGTTGCTCAAAAACAATGGGACGGATTCTCGTCCTGCCGGCTTCATCGAACTTGAGAGAAATGGAAGTTTCTACAAAGTAAAAAACGCGTACCCCGTGGACAGAAGCTATCCTACGGCGGCTACGCGTAAACAGCTTTGGAAGAGTGCACCCCCCTCTTCGATCGCCACTGGCGAGCAATCCCCCTCTATTCCCGTTTCCGGGCACCGGAATCCCTTTCAAGACCAGACGGGAAACCTACAAGGCCAACGGGGGCAAAGCAGTAAGGAAAATATACAGCAGGGACGGGTAGAAGACAAGCCGTTGGCCTCCCTGCGGGACATCAAAGATGTCCGCGACATCACCGGCATGAGTGCCGAGGATGCCATGAACCTTGCCCAGAACGATCCGTGGATTGGAAGCATCTTTGGAAAATCCGACGACGTGACGCTCATGCAGCGGATTTTCATGTTGCCGCACTGGGTGGCGAAGCGGTTCCCCGGCTTCAAGGCCGTGTACGACCGTCAGGTCAGGCGGCAGGATGAACGGGCGGCGGAACGCGCCCGCAGCCTTCAGGAAATCCCTTCTTTGTTCGGAGAGAACAAGCTTTCCGGCAAGGACATGGACGAGCTGAAAAAACTGGTCTGGGATAATGACGGCAAGCAGATTGCCGAGCTTGAGGGCATCGACAAGTTCCTGACGGACGAAGAGCTGGAGAGCGGGCGCACCACCATCAAGGCCAATCCAGAATGGTATGAGGGCTACGACAAATGGCTTTCCAGGCAGCCCGGGTCCGACGCCGTGAAAAAGGCCATGCGCGAAATCCGGGTGAGCCTCGATAACGACCTCATGCGCGCCCACAACCGTCTTGCCCGGATGAGCGAGATGGGAGACGTGTCCATTCAGGAGTTCCGTACCCAGATTGGGCACATCCACAACTACTTCCCCCACCATCGGTACGGGGATTATTTCATTCAGGGGAAGGACAAGAAGGGCGAGGTCGTCTACCGTGAACACTTCGACGCGCTGCACAAGCGGTATGCCCGGCGGCACTTTGAGAACCGCCTTGAGGCGTTGAAGAAGGAATATCCCGACACCGTCTTTGACCTCGACGAAAACACGAAGCTTCCCGACGAGGCTTTCGGGCGTGTCCTTGACCCTGAGGCGATGGAGCAGGTGATCAAGGCGGCTTTGTCCAAAGTTTCCGACAAGGAGCAGGCGGATCGGATTGCCGAGGTGCTGCACGAATCCGTGGCCGACGTGATGAAGTCGTCGGGGTGGGGCTCCCATGCCATCGGACGGAAGAACATACCCGGCTTCGAGAAGGACGACCTCTTCCGGGTGCTCTACGACTACAAGAGCGGGCTTACCGGCTGGCTTACCAAGATGGAATCCTCCAAAGATTTTGCCGAAGCCCTCGGCAAGATCAACGCAAAGGCCCACCCGCAGGAGTGGAGCTACACCTCGCAGTACGTCAAGGACATGCTGCGGAACGGCGACCGTGTGGATCGGACCGTGGGTACTATCAAGTCCGCGGCCTTCGCGTGGTATCTCGGCGGGAACATCAAGACCGCCGTGCTGAACCTCACCCAGAACGTCATCGTCGGCGTGCCGCGTCTGCAAATGGACGTGGAGGGCGGGGCGCGCGCATACATCGACGGCGCCCAGAAGCAGATCGTCAACCAGTACGCCAGACGGTTTACCGGCGACAAGGGCAAGGGGCTCTCGGAAGAGGAGGCCCGCCTCATTCAGGATCTGTACGGCGACGCTCTGATCACCGACGCATACATGGAGGAGGTACGCGGGCAAGTGACGGGCGGGCCGTCAACCCGGCTCTGGAACAAGTTGATGAAGGTCATGGGCTACCCCATGAGCGTGGCGGAACGTTTCAACCGCGGGTCCCTCGCTCTGGCGGCGTTCCGTGCGGCCCGCGACGGAAAAATGAAGGCGGCGGCGCGGAAGCGGTATGGAGTGGAGGGAGAAAAGGCCACCTATGAACAGGCCAAGGCCTTTGCCGAAGAGATTGTGCGCGATTCCCATTTTGTCTACGGCAAGACGAATGCCCCGGAACTGCTCCGCTCCTCCACGGCCGGGCGTGGGCTCGGCGCGGCGTTCACGTTCAAGACCTTCACCGCCAACCTGCTTGGATTGTGGTCTTGGGCGCTCAGGACGCAGGGCAAGGAAGGAGCGATCATGGTTGCCAAGGGGTTGGGGGCTACCGCTGCACTGGGCGGCCTTGTTTCCCTGCCGTTCTACGCAACGCTCATGGCCTTGTTCCAAGCTGCTACGGGGGATGACGACGACTGGACGGAGGCCATCCGTAAGCAGCTTCCTCAGAACACATTGTTGCGGGACATCGTGTGTTACGGCCTTCCCGCCGGGGCTGGCGTCAATCTGGGCGGTTCCTTAAAGATGGAGCTTGCTCTGACTGGGGGGATGCAGAAGGGCGGCACGCCCAAGGAAGTGCTGACGGAAGGGATCGGCGACATCATCGGCATCCCGTGGGACATGTTCGTGGAGCGGCCTTCCAAGGTCATGGAGGCCATGCGCGCGGACAATTACTGGCGGGCCGTGGAGGAAGTTGTGCCCACTGCCGTCAGCAACGGCATGAAGGCATGGCGTCTTGCCACGGAAGGGCAGAAGACCCTGAAAGGGCGGGACATCAACGATCCGGGAGAGCAGGGGGCGCGCAAGCTCTCCTCCGGTGAAGCCTTCGGCAAGCTGCTCGGCTTCCAGCCGGTTTCCGCAACCAGAAGCTACGACGCCTACACAGCGTCAAAGCACTCCGACAGCGTGCGGGCCGACAAGGCCGACGAGGTTGCGACCATCATGGTCAAGGCGCTGGACGCCGGAGACAGTGCGGAAATGGTGCGTGCACGGAAGGTGCTGAAGGATTGGAACTTGAAGATGGAGGAGGAAGGGAAGCCGCACATGCGTATCCTGATGAAGGATGTCCAGAAGCGGGTAACGCAACGCAGGAGAAAGGCACGCATGACGCCGAAGGCCCGGCAGAAGGGCGAGGCGTTCCAGAGCGTATGGGGGTAGGTGGGGTAAAGAAGAGGCCGGGGACCGAAAATGTCCCCGGCCTTTCATTAGATAACAGGATAATTCCTGTATTGGTAAAAAGAACTAAGGCAGAAATAAACTATCCCCGAGGGGGGAAAGGATCCTCACCATAAGTGTACTCTGTTTGGATAACTCCGTCTTTTCGATGGATGATCAATTGTCCTTTTTCTTGAGCGGAGGCGATATAACGACCAAAGGGAATCGCATCTTGTTTAGTGTCAAAAATACGGGTAGCGTGCTTATTACCTTCGGCTTTTACCTGCCAATGATCTTCTTTGTGAGTAATATGATACGTCTTTCTTTTCATTCTCTTGTCCTTTGAATTAAAGAGTTTTGTCTTTACGAGAGACAGAGTGTCTCACGCGAATTCTGAATGCTTTTTTGCCGTAATCCGAGGCTTTTATTAGCTTTCCGGTATGTTTATGCCGGAAAGACCTAATGAAGATGTACTCTTCAGGCTCGAAAGGTCTAAGCAGTTCTTGTTCCACATGACTCACCTACTTTCGGCGGCATGTCTTGACAAAACGAACCAAAGGACTTAAACTAATCCCCTCGAATAGAGGTGCGTTTCGTCAAGGGCTGCGGCCTGACCGGACGATTTGCAGCCTTATATAAACAGGCTAGTAGTTGGCGCTACTGGCTTGTTTTTGTAATGTCGTATAGCGAATTCTTGCAGCATCACGGCTTACTAAAAAAACTTTAGCAAGTTCATCAACTGTGAGACCTTCTCTCATTCTTGTCAAAAATAACTGCTTGGGCATAAGAAAGGCAGAAGCAAAAACGTTGGCTTGACATTCTGGATCTGCATAGGCAGGAATTTGACTTCTTTTTAAAGTTGGGCAACTTGTGCGACCTTGCATAACAGACTGGATGAATTTTCCATGAAGTTGTGAATGACCTAATTCATGAGCAAGGGTAAAGCGCGAACGACCTTTATCTTCCAATAGTCCTTCATAGCTTTCAGGAGAAAGAATCAGTTCTCTCCGCTGGCTATCATAAAAACCCTCTTCCCCCAAAGCAAGTTCTTGCACAGCATATTCAATACCAAATATTCTTAACCCACCCTCAAAGAGGCGAAGACATGCTCCTCTTTGTATAACTTTAGATGGTTCAGAATAAATAGTACCTCTAATATACTCTGCAATATTTTCAACTTGCTTCCAAGAAATACCCGGAACTTGCGGGCAAAGATAACTACTGCTCATTGGCATCCTTCTTTTTGAGGATTTCCATGATATCAGACAGTTGTTGTTCTGTCAGATCTGACCATCGGCGAGCTAACAATAATGCTGTATCTGTAGCATTTATAGATCCACTCTTAAGCTCGATTTCAACCCGCTTTCTTTCTTTATTAGCACTATCAATAAGTTCATCTTCATTACATTGAAGAAATAAGGCCATTTTTTTCAGAGCATCAACTGCGGGGGGATTCCTGCGTCCTCGTTCAATGTCTGATAGATAGACGATGGACCAGTTCATATAACTCGCTAAATCTTTTAACGTTTTCCCCATGTGCTCGCGGAGTGCCCTAACCAAACCACCAAAAGATGTATGGTTTTCCATACTCACTCCCCTGTTCTGTAGACTTTTTAGCTTTTTAGCTAACTAGCTAAACAATGTCAAGCAACAAAAAATATTGACCAAAAATATCATAATATATTTATTTAATTTGTTTTTATAGAAAAAGCAAATCCTTTTACATCGGGAAGGGGAGTGTTGGTCATATCTGTACGGGAACGGTTGGCGCGAAGGGAGAGAAGGTCTCCTGTGAGTAGACCAAGGCCGTTGCCTAAGAGGTGGTGCGTGATCTCATGTAGTCAAGGCGTTGGATGCCGGAGACGATGCGGAAATGGTGCGGATGCGGAAGGTGCTGAAGGATTGGAACGTGAAGATGGAGGAGGAAGGGAAGCCGCACATGCGTATCCTGATGAAGGATGTCCAGAAGAGGGTAACGCAGCGCAGGAGAAAGGCACGCATGACGCCGAAGGCCCGGCAGAGGGGTGAGGCGTTCCAGAGCGTGTGGGGGTAGGGGCGGGCCGGGGTCTCTTGCAGCCCCCGGCCTTTACTTGCGACTGGCGATCCTGATATATAGATGCCTCGTCAATGTGCTTGCGGAGAAAGTACATGTGGCGGATGGAGCATTAAACTTTTTGGGGTACTTTTGAGGGTATCTCAAAAAAATGAAAAAAATTTATAGAGAAGTATCAACCTGTTGCGAGTAAATTTTCAATCCCTCCCTCTCCGCCATGAAATCAATAGGTTGCGCTAAAGCGGCGCAACCTTTTTTTATACCTTTTTAGGGGTCCAGATCGCGATCTGGACCCCTGACCTGGACCCTTTGAGTAAAATTTTTCGGGTCCGGCCACAAAATCCCTCCCTTGCTTCTTCCCCTCGCCGCACTATCCTGAGCCCCGCAGGAGAGATTCCATGAAAGACACAGCCGAATTGTTTGCCTCCGTGGATGCGCTCAAGGCGCGCCTCGATGCCCACCGTCCGCTGCCCGCGGATATCGTCTCCCAGATACGGCAGGACATGCGTATCCGCTTCACTTACCACTCCAATGCCATCGAGGGAAACACGCTCACCATGAGCGAAACCAAGGCTGTGCTGGAGGACGGCATCACCATAGGCGGCAAGAGCCTTAGGGAACATCTTGAAGCGGTAGGGCATAGCCAGGCCATCGACTACCTGGAAGTGCTCGCCCAAGGGGACGCGGCCTTGACCGAGCGTACCCTGAAGGACTTCCACAGCCTCATCCTGCGCAACATCGACGGCGCCAATGCCGGAACCTACCGCAGGGTGAACGTGCTCATCTCCGGTGCCGGGCATATCCCGCCGCAGGCGGAGAGCGTGCCCGAAAAGATGGAAGCCTTTTTCCGGTGGTACGGCGCGGCGCGGGGCAGGCTGCACCCCGTGGAATTCGCGGCCCGCGTCCATGCGGATTTCGTGAACATCCACCCCTTCAAGGATGGGAACGGACGAACCGCCCGGCTCATCATGAATTTCGAGCTCATGCGGGCGGGCTTCCCCACGGTGATTATCCCGGTAGAGTCACGCCCTGCCTACTATCAGAACTTGGATATCGCCGCCATGCAGGGGGATTATCTCCCCTTCGTGATGCAAATTGCTG